>WNFI01660538.1_pt1 | contig 23140 bp, 25 predicted proteins | sample 5400471 | NCBI WGS metagenome assembly WNFI01 (sample SAMN13153348, study PRJNA577476) | soil metagenome | isolation source: 100 cm saprolite on Douglas fir-dominated hillslope | place: USA:California | collected 2013-09-17
AGCCAGCGAATATCATCAGCAGAAATGCCAACGCGGAAGGCACAGAATTCATGCCCGCATCCTAGCGCTAAGTTCGTCAGAGTTTTTGGACACTACGCGACCGGCGGCTGCTCGCGATCGCCGCCGCCGTCGAAGCCGCGCTCGGACACATTCCCGCGTCGCCGGTCTGAAGTCTCCGGCGGTGCGGGTCAGTTATCGTCGCGCTTTCCAGTCCCGGCCCCCGGCATGACACCGGTATCGGCCTGCTCCTGTTGAATCACCGGTTTGCTGGCGTATTCGACGACGCAATAGCTCGTCACTTCACAGGTCAGCACCAGGTACGCAATCTCGCCGTCCCAGAAATATTGGTGGATGCGCTTGCGCGGACGCAGGGGTTCGCCGTGCATCCCCTTGAGCGCCTCGAGCAGCGATTTCTGGTTCGCGCCACCGTAGGTCTGGATCACGCCTGTGCTGAAACGGTTCTTGTAGAACCGGTAAGCCACCTTGAGCGCATCGACCTGGTTGAGTTTCATGACGTCGCCGGTCCGACGGTAATAGACCACGTCGCCTTCGTTGCGGAGCACGGTCATCTCTTTACTGTACTGACCGAACTCCGCGCCCCAGGGAATACCCCGGAAATCCGCGGGTTCGTTTTCCATTGCAAGAGTCGCCGTTGCATGAATCAGCACCGACGCTACCGCGATAGTGAATAACGCGCGCATGAATTGCTCCTGGTAATTTCAGTGGATTCGAAGCAAGGCTACTTGTTGACCACGCCTTCCTTCCAGTTGGCGCCCTCGATGGCGAGCGTTTCCAGATAGGCGCCGATCTCGAAGATGGTCTTTTCATCCAAGAACGAGAAGGACGGCATGAACTGCGCCCGCCCCTGTACCTTGCGTCCGTTCTTTACCGTCTCGACGAATCGTCTGAAGCCGAGTTTGAGCTTGCGCAAATCGGCGCCGGTGCCCATGTCTCCCATGCCGTCAGCACGGCCCCCGTGACACGGCGTACAGGTATTGCGAAACCATCCTTTGCCAGCCTTGATGGCCTTTTCATCACCGGAAAACGGATTCACTTCGGGCAAACTTTCCTGCCCCAGCGCCGTGTCACGGGGGCCGTGCTGACGGCATCGGGCAAACTTTCCTGCCCCAGCGCCGCGCCGGTCCAAAGCAAGAACGACGCGACCGTGGCCCGCCATAATTTCCCGTAGTTCATGTCATTTCCTCTTATTCTCGGCGAATAAAAATGGAGGCGCCGTGCAGCGCGCCTCCATTAATGCGCTTTAATCAAGACGCGATGGCTTGCGTCTTACTCAAGCGCAAACCCGACGACCATGCTGCCGAACTCTGCCTTCCACGGTTCGTCGCGCCCGAAACCCGGCGTCCCGCCAACGGCCTGCACGATGTACTGCTTGCCGTTGTGGGAGTAGGTGATCGGCCCGGACTTGGCCGCAACGCCGAGGTTCACGGAGTAGAGCACTTTGCCGCTGTTCGCGTCGGTCACGGTGAAGCCGCCACCCTGGGTGGTGTACACCGTGATGCCGCCGGCGGTGGTCAGCATGCCGCCTGCGTACCCGGGTTTACCCTGCAGTTCGTGGCGCCAGACTTCCTTGCCGTTCTTGACGTTGAAGGCCTTGTCGGTCTCGTTGCCCCAGAGGAATTCCTGGTAGGCGCCGAAGTGCCGCACGTTGCTGATCACCTTGATTTCCTCGAAGCCGTATTTCATCCCGGACTCTGTGGCCGGCAGATAGAGGTTGCCGTTCTTCGGGTTGTAGGCGGCCGGATACATGTTCACGCCACCGAGCAGGGCCGGATGGATTTCCACCGGATCGCCGCCTTCGGCCGGCAGCGCTATTGGGTCGATCGGACGGCCGGTCCTGTCATAACCTTTGATCCAAGTGACGTTGTCGATGAACTTGTCGGCCTTGATGAACTTGCCGGTTACCGCGTCGAGGTGATGGACATACCCGGTCTTGTTGGCCTGGACAATGGTCTTCTTGCCGTCGATGTTGATGATCATCGGGGTTTGCGGGATGTCGAAGTCCCAGGGGTCGCCCGGGACGCCGACATAGCGCCACGCCACTTTGCCGGTGTCGGTGTTTACCGCGACGATGCTGGCTGCGCCGACGTTATCCATCTTGCCCCCGCCGCGGTTCTTCGGATTCCACTCGTAGGCGTTTGCGGTGCCGGTGTAGTACATCTTCGTTCCCGCATCCCACGAACCGACGATCCACGGGCCCGCGCCGCCGTATTCCTGGCTTCCCGGCGGCCATGTGTCGTAGCCGGATTCGCCCTGGGTCGGGATCATGGGCGCGCGCCATTTCTCCTCGCCCGTGCTGGCACTTACGCCCAGTACATAACCCTGCATGCCGCCCGTGTCGGTCGCATTCATTGGGACGATGATGGTGCCGCCGGGAATCGCCATCGGGCCCACCGTGGTGATGAAACCGTTGGCGTCCGTGGACTTCGCGAAGTCCTTCGGATAGGGGAATCCGTCATACGACTTGACCCAGTTGGCCTTGCCGGTCTTCATGTCGATCGAGTGCAACTTCGCATCGTTGGACAGGAAGTACACGTTGTCGCCGGCCAGGGCCACGCCGCGGTGCTTGCCGGTGAAGAACGGCACGTTGTAGCCACCCCAGTCGTCCGGCAGCTTGTGCTCGTACTTCCAGATTATGTTTCCGGTGCCGCCGTCGACCGCGAACACCTTGTTGTCCTGCGGGAAGTAGAGCACGCCTTCGTGGTAGCTCGGGGTTGCCTGTGCATCGGTCTTGCCGCCGGGCGACATGATCCAGGCGAGCTTGAGTTTCTTGGCGTTGCCCGCGTTGATCTGGTCGAGCGTGCTGTAGCGATACGCGGCCAGATTTCCGTTGGTATGCAGCCAGGAAGCGCCAGCGTCGGCCGAGAGCTGGGTGTCACTTACCCCGGCCTGCACGCCGCCGGACAAACCGGCAACGGCGAAGGCAAGGGCCAGTCCTTTTAGTTTCATCCCTTTTTTCACGTAAGTCTCCTCTCATCGAACAGTGCTGTTTGTACTGATGCCGGCGCGGGTTTGTAGCCGCGTCAGTCCTCTTCAAACCCGCACTGCCGGGAGTTCTCGGTGAAAGATTGCATCGCGGATTCAAGCGGCAGACTGCCCGATGAAAACCGAACTTGCCCCCTCTCCCCCAAGCCCCTGCAGACAGCACAGGCCTGAAACCTGCCGGACGGGCTCTTCGGCCCGTTCCTTATTCTGGATTTCTGCCGGATGCGCCCTACTCGATGGGCCGCCCGACACCTCTGGAATAAAACTTCTTCAGCACGACGGCCGGCCCCATCAGGCACTTGTTGCCGTATTCCTGCGAATTCGTCGGGCAGACTTCGACGCATTCGTCGCCGTCGCCCGCGTAGCCGGATTTGCAGCGCGGGTAGCAGACGTTGCCTTCGCGTTCCTCGTCGAATGCGCATTCCTTCCTGTCGGCGGCACGTTCGGCCGCCTCCGCGGCAGGCACGGCCAGTGTAACCGACGTCAACAACATGATCCGCAGCCAGACTTTCATCGTTTCGGCGATACTCCAAGTTCCCGTTGCCCGTGTAGTCGCGCGCGCGACTTTGACCGGTAAAAAAGGCCGGAGACAAGCTCCGGCTTCCAACAGGAGAGAACTCAAACTGCGGGAATGCCCATGTACTCGTCCGCACTGCAACTGTCGCGCAGTTCGGCATAGCCACCGTTGGCGTACACCAGCGGCGCGCGCGCGCCCTTCTCGAAGGCGACGACTTCGCCGACGAAGATCAGGTGGTCCCCGCCCGGAAAGCGGTCGGTATTGCGGCAGGTGAAACGCGCCGTCGTGCCGTCCAGAAAGGGCATGTCTGCGAGCCCGTTGCGCCAGGCCACGCCAGCGAACTTGTCGCCGCCGGTCGTTGCAAATCGCTCAGAGAGTGGAATCTGGTGCCTACCCAGCACGTTCACCACGAAATGGGACGACTGCACGAACGCATCGAAGCTCGCGGCGTGCAGCGACAGACTCCACAGAACTAGCGGCGGCGAAAGCGACACGGCATTGAATGAATTCACTGTGATGCCTACCGGGTCGCCTGCAGCCGTGCGCGTGGTCACGACCGTGACGCCAGTCACAAATGCACCGAGCGCACGGCGCAGCAGCGCCGGATCGACCGGCATCTGGCTCACGGACGGACCGACCGGATGCATCCTCATGCCGCCATGGCTTTCGCCGGCTCGACGGCCTCGATCGTCGGCCAGATGTGGCGCATGAATTGCTCCAGCTCCCAGATCACTTCGTCCTTCGGTTGCTGGGCGTAATGCCAGATGAGCGTCAGGTACTCGCTCGGGCACTTGGCGAATTCCTGCTGGAACTGCACACGCGCCTGCTCCAGCGTGCCTCCGAGGAACAGGCCGGATTCCTTCATGTTCTGCACCCAATCGACGTTGGCGGGCAGTTGCGGAAAGAACGGCGAATAGAAGTTCTTGTAGATGTCGAGGTCATACTGCACGAGCTTGCGGTTGAAGTCCTCGGCGCTCTTTGCGATGTGAGGCCAGCGCACCGTGTTCTGGCGCTCGCCGAACTGGAAGCTGTGCCCGTGCTTGGCAGCCTCCTCCTGGTAGACGTGCGCGTACTTCGCCACGCCGTCGCCCTTGGAGAAATGCACCACGCGGAAACCATTGCGCGCGCAATAGCGCACCGAAGGCTCGCTGCGGCTCACCGCCACGAAGATTGGTGGATGCGGGTCCTGGAACGGCGCGGGGACGACGCTGAAACGGCGCAGCACGCCGTCGGCATCGACCTCGCCTTCGCCGCCGGCCGCGCGCGCGATCTTGCGCGCGGGGTAGCCAACGATGCCGGTTTCTTGCGGGAACGGCGCTTGGTAGTACTTGCCGTCGAGGCGCACCGAATCCTCCTTCCAGCACTGCAACACCATGTTCACCCGCTCTTCGAATATCTGGCGGTTGCGCTCGTCGTCGCTGCCGCCGTCCGAGAGTGCCGCCCGCGTTTCGGTGAACTGCCCCAGCGTGTTGGTCCAGCGCGATTGGTAACCGCGCGCGAACCCAACGAAATAGCGGCCCCGGGTGATATGGTCCAGGATCGCGGTTTCCTCCGCCACCCGGATCGGATCCTGCGTGGCCATCACGTAGCCGAGCGCGCCGATGTGGATCTTCTTGAACTGGGAAGCCCACCACGCATTCAGGATGCCCGGGCTGGGCCCGACTTCGTAGCCCTCCGAGTGCAGGTGGTGTTCGATGGTGCTCGCACCCCAGACCCCAAGATCTTCCGCCGCCCGGATGATGTCGATCCAATCGTGCAGCGCGCGGTGGTACGCGTCGCGGTTGCGCCCCAGCGGACGGCGGCGCTTGCGATCCTCCTCGTCAGCGGCGGGCATCATGGGATAGAGCTGGAGTATGACTTTCGGCGGAGCCATGTTTGTTTTTTGCCCGAGGTGTCCGTTGGAAGTTCACTGCAGTTTAGGTCGGCGTGATCGTCTCCCTCCAATAGTGGTTGGTTATGACAGTCATTGCGCCGGACGATGCCCCGGTCCATCAGCGCCCGGTGCAGCGGGCAGGGCAGGGGCCGCCCGGATCTGTGCTTCGAGCATGGCGATGAAACGCTCCGAGGCGACACTCGGCGTGTGTCGCAGGGAGCGCAATTCGTAGATCTCGGTGAATAGTGCCGGATCCTCGATCGGATTGATGGTGAAACGCGACGAGTCGAACTCGTTGATCAGGGCAATGGTCGGCAGGATCGTCGACCAGTCTGAATGCGCCACGAACTGCAGCGTGGCGCTCTGCCCGTCGATCTCCAGTGTCGTCACCGGCCGGAAGTCGCCGCGGTTGATGTGATGGTCCAGCGTGTGTCGCAAGAAGTGATTGGAGGAAGGCAGCACCAGCTTCAAGTCGGCAATCTCGCCCAGCCGGTAAGGGGCGAACGGCGTGCGCCCGCTGTTTCGCGCCGAGACCAGAACGAGCCGGTCGGTCACCAGCAAGCGCAGCGACAAGCCGAGGGCCGCGGCCGGGCGGTTGCAGATCGCGAAATCGACCGCGTCCGACATCACCCACTCCGCCAGCGTGCCGCTCAGCCCCTCCACGATGCGCACTGCAACATTGGGATAGGTTGCGGTATAGCGCGCCAGCACCGGCGCCAGCGGGCCGTGGCAGATCGAGGGCATGATGCCGGCGGCGATCGAGCCCGCCACCTCACCACCGAAGGCCTGCATTTCCTCGCCGACCGACTCTAGCCGCCGCAGCAGGTCTTGGCATATGGCGTAGAAATGGCGCCCCGCCGGCGTCGGATTCACGCCCTGCGCGGAACGCTCAAACAATTTCACTTTCAGCTCGTCCTCGATCTGCTGGACGTGGACCGTGAGCGCCGGCTGGGCGATGTGCTCGCGCTCCGCGGCGCGGGTGATGCTCCCGGCCTCGTAGACGGCGACGAAGAAGCGGATTTTCCGGATATCGACCATCAGCCGCCCAGGTAGGTGTCGACCAGCCTGCCGTCGGCGAGGAAGCTTGCCCACTCGCCCTTGCACACTTCGTGCGCCACGCGTCCGATTGAGAGTATATAGGCACGGTCGGCCACTTCGGCGGCAAGCGCAACATTCTGTTCCACCAGCAAAACCCCCATGCCGCGCGAGCGCAGTGCGCCTATCGTCCGCATGATCTGCTTTACCACCAGCGGCGACAGCCCGGTGGAGGGCTCGTCCAAGATCAGCAACTGCGGCTGCAACAGCAGCGCGCGCCCGAGCGCGACCATCTGTTGCTCCCCGCCGCTCATCAGCTCGACCGGATCGTCGAGACGCTCATGCAGAAACGGAAACAGCGCCAGCACTTCGTCAAGGCGGAAGCGTCTTTCGCCTTCGTGCGTCACCCGCGCGTTCAAGCTGCCCAGCGTCAGATGTTGGCGCGCGGTCATTGGGCCGAACAGGTGCCGGCCTTCGAGCACCACGCCGATGCCGCGCCGCGCGCGCTCGTGCGCCGGAAGCCGGGTAATGTCCATTCCCCGATGCACGATGCGCCCGGCGCGCGCCGGCATCAACCCGCATAGCGCCGCCACCAGCGTGCTCTTGCCCGCGCCATTGGCCCCGATCACCGCAACGGTTTCGTTGGCTGCGAGGTACAGCGACACCTCTCGCAGTACCGCAACGCCGCCGTAGCCGGCTTCCAAATGTTCAACTTCAATCATCGCCGCACGGTCCCATGTGCTATATTCCAAGATAGGCTTGGCGCACGCGTTCGTCTTGCTTGATCTGCGCCATGGCGCCCGAGGCAATGATCGATCCGAAGCACAGCACATGAACGCGGCTTGCCACGTCCACCAGGTGCATGTCGTGCGACACCAGCAGGATGGTGATGCCTTCGCGGTTCAGCCGCTGCAGCAGCTCGCGCAACTGGCCGATCTCCGTGGTGTTCAGTCCCGAGGACGGCTCGTCGAGCATCAGCAGCCGAGGCCGACTGACGCAGCCGCGGGCCAGCTCGACCAGCCGCTGCATGCCCGCCGGCACCTGCCCGGCCGGCCGCTCCATCACCGCGCTTAGGCCGAAGCGCTCACCGACTTCCGCAGCCTGCGCACGCATCAGCTCCATCTCCAGGCGTGAACGGCGCGAGCGCAGCATGTTGCCCGCCACGCTGGATGCGAGGTGACGATAGCAGCCGATCATCAGATTCTCCCGCACGCTCAGCTTCCCAAACACCTTCGGGGTCTGGAAGGTGCGTACCATTCCGGCTCGGGTACGTGTCGGCACCGGGTCGCGCGTGATGTCGCGTCCGTCGAACCGCACAGTGCCGCGCTGCGGCGGTAGAAATCCGGAAATGATGTTGAACAGCGTGCTTTTTCCCGCGCCATTGGGTCCGATCAGGGCGGTGAGCGATCCGACGGGCACGCCGAAATCCACGCCACGCAGCACCTGCAGGCCGCCGAAACTGTGCGAGACCGCCGCGACGTGCAGAAGCGAGTCCACCGTTTCCGTCGCCATGGTTATTTCGCCGCCCGCGTGCGCCACCAGTTGCTGATCGCGCCGCCGAAGCCCTCGGGAAGGAGGATCACGGCGGCGATCAGCGCCGCGGCGAACACGAAGGCATGAATGTCCCCAAGCCGGCTGAGCCACTGCGGTAGAACCGTGATGAACAGCGCGCCAAGCGCCGGTCCCCACACGGTGTACACCCCACCCAGCACTGCAAGCAGCAGGAAGCTGATCGCACGGTCGATTGCGAAACTGTCCACGCTGACAAAGGTCACATAGTGGGCGAACAGGCTGCCCGCCACCGAGCCGAGCGCTGCGCTCAGCACGAACATCTGCACTTTCAATTTGTGAATGTCCACACCGAGCACGGCCGCAGCCTCGGGCGAATCGCGCATCGCCCGCAGAGCAAGCCCGTTGCGCGAATGCAGCAGGTTATGGTGCAGCACCAGCAGCAACAAGGCAATCGGCCAGACCAGGAAATAGAAGCGTAGCGGCGTATCGAACGCGAACCCGAAGGGCGCGATCCGCGGAATGCCACCGATGCCCAGCGTGCCGCCGGTGATCCAGTCCCATTCCAGGAATAACACCTGCCCGATAATCCCCAGCGCGAGCGTGGCGAGCGCGAGGAAGTGCCCGGAAAGCCGCAGGATTGGCCATCCGACCAGCGCGGCAATGCCGGTGCTCAATATGATGCCCGCTACCATGCCCGCCGGGCTGGGCAGCCCCTTGTGCACGCAGAACCATGCGGTGCTGTAGGCGCCGATGCCGTAGAAGACACTTTGCGCCAGGCTGACGATGCCGCACTGGCCAAGCAGGAACGCGATCCCTAGACCGGCGATGGTGTAGAGGCCAGCGAAGACCAGCAGGTCGACGATGTGGCGCGTAACGACGAACGGCAGCGCCGCCCATACCAGCAACGGGAAGCCCCAGATCAGCACGCGTCTCAATGGCGACATTCAGCCCCCTTTGCGCAGTCGCCGGCCCAGCAACCCGTTGGGCATGGCGATCATGATGACGATCAGGATGGTCATCGCGATAACGTCCTTGTAGCCGGAGGAAACCGTGACAATCGCAAGCGATTCGAGCAAGCCAAGCGTAACGCCGCCGACGATCGCGCCCATCGGATTGGCCAGCCCGCCAAGGATCGCGGCGGCGAACCCCTTCAGCGTGAGCAGCAGCCCCATGTCGAAATACACCGTCACGAGCGGACCAACCAGAACACCGGCGAGCCCGCCGATCAGTCCGCCGAGCACGAACGTGAGCGTGCGCATCAGCGGCACGTTGATGCCAGTGGTAAGCGCGCCTTCGGCGTCTAGAGCGGCGGCCATCATCGACAGACCGAGCGCGGTCCTCGCGAAGAACAACCGCAGCGCTCCCATCGCCGCGAGGCTGATCGCGATCAGCCATACCGCATGCGTGCGGATCGCGGCGTCGCCGATCACGATGATGCCTTCGCCGCCAAGGCCGGGAAGCGGATGCGAATCCCGGCCGACGGCGTACAGGACCAGTGCGGATACCGCGAAGGCGACACCCAGCGTGAGCAACAGATAGCTGTCCTCCGAGCCACCTCGCCGGCGCAACGGGCGAATCAGCAGCACTTCCATCAGCCAGCCCGCGATCCCGCCGACCACGACCGCGGCGGCGAATGCCGGCGCCATCGGCCAGCCGAAACGTTCGAGCAGCAACGCGGCGGTGATGCCGCCGATCAGCCCGAAGTCGCCCTGCATGGCGTTGATAATGCGCGTGCCGCGGAAGATAGATGCCAGGCCCAGCCCCACCAGTCCGTAGACGAAACCGTTGGTCAGGCCGGAAAGGACTGACTGGAGGAGAAGGCTCGGACTCATCGCGATGATGCGGTCATCGGGCTGCCGGTCTGAATGCGCACAGGTACGCCGCAGCCGAGATACGGCAAGCGGCTCCCGCGGCGGACCCGGCCATCCACTGACCCTCGTTTATTTGCCGGCCTTGAAGGGAAGCCGCGTGTAGCGGCCCTTCACCAGCTTCGAATAGATGTAGCTGTCCAATTCGATGCCGGTCATGTCCGTGGCGCCGAAGTTGTACTGCGCGACCACGCCGCGGTAGTGGTTGGCCCGGATCGCGGTGGCGATGGCCTCGCCTCCCGCATCCGGTCCTGCCGTCTCGAGGGCCTGCGCTAAGACGTGCGTCGCGTCCCATCCCGCCGCGTCGTAGGTCTTGGGCAGCGTGCCCTTTTCCCTGTGGAAATAGTCTACAAATTCCTTCTGATGCGGCAGCGGGTCCTCGGCGACGATGAACTCCGCAAAGGTGATGTCGTCGGCGAATTCGCCCATGCCCTTGACGTATTCGTAAGAAGACGAGCCGACAGCGGAAACAATCGGCTGGGTGATGCGCATTTGACGGGCGTTGCGAAACGGAACAGGCGAGGTGGCGATCACGCCCACCACATCGGGCTCGGCGGCTCGGACCTTGGCCGCCTGCGTGCTCACGTCGGTCGCACCCACCTCAAATTTCTCCGCGGCAACGATCTCGATGCCGTAGTCCTTGTAGAGGTTCTGGATATTAGTCAACACCAGCTGGCCGTAGCCGGAGTCATGCAATAGGCCGAGCTTCTTTGCCTTCAGACCCTTGGCTATGTATTCCAGCATCGCGCGCGCATTGAGCGCCTGTGGCGGCAGCATATGGAACAGCGACTTATAGGTCGATTCGATCGCCGGGCCGAAACCGGTCATGCACAACTGTGGCATTTGCATGCCGTTGGTCACGCTGGCCACCGCACCGGTGCTCGCGGTCAGCGAAGGACCGAGCAGCGCGACGACCTTCTCGCCATGGATCAAGGCTTCGGCCTTGCTCTTGGCGATGTCGGGTTTCGAGCCATCGTCCTCGATGATGATTTGCAGTGGACGGCCACGGATCCCGCCGCGTTCGTTGATGCGCTTTTCCGCGAGCAAGATGCCGTTGCGCTCCGGACCGCCGAGCCCCGCGCCCGGTCCGGTCAGCGACAGCACCGCACCAACTTTGATCGGCTCGCCGGCCGGCTGTTGCGCTGCTACGAGGCCCGGCCACAGCGCCAACTGCAGCAACAGCCCACAGAACACCCTCACGAAAATCCGCATCATGGGTGAAGCCTCCCAGAATTATTGGAATTTTTCTTTGCGCGCATCCGTCCAACGGCCGTCGCGCCCTTCCATACCCCTGGTCGCAGTATGATGCGAGAATGTTGCCAGGTCCACGAGACAAATTAACAAAGGCGAAATCGATCTGCAACTATACTTTTCTGACCCGTGGTATTAATCCTTGATGTGGAGTTCGCCACAATTTGCCGAGGCCTGAAACAGCGATCAGTCTAGTACGACCACGAATGATCTACGCAGCCATGTTCGCACGGTCGAACTGTGCCCCTCGGAGCTCTTGCCAGCACGACGGCGAGAACGCTCTCCAAAGCAAGTCCAGCATTTCCAAGCTCCACATTGGCATCGTGCGCGTAGAGGTGATGCTTCGAATCCGGTTCTCCCTCGGCGGAACCCGGATTTCGTGGACACTGAATTGGGGGGGGCAATCAGGGTTCTGAGGCTGTACCGGTTTTCAGACACCTTTGAACTAGAGCTCGGTCGGGTTTGCAACACAACCAGATCAGTTCGGTACGCGTCAAGCCCGTTTTTTCGGCGTAAATCGCGCCAGTTCCTTGAGCACTTCCGCGATCGGCACGACGTCGGCGTACTTGGCATTGATGTCGAACAGGTTCGCGAGGTGCGGCGCTTCAGCCCGATCGCCAACCGCGGTCTCCGGGACAATGCAACGGAAACCCATCTGTACCGCGTCGCACGCGGTCGACCGAATGCAGCCGCTTGTGGATGTACCGCATACGACCAGCGTGTCGATGCGCAACGACTGCAAAAGAGACTGAAGATTCGTGCCAAAAAACGCCGACGTAAAACGTTTGAACAGGAGGGGCTCGCTCTCGCGTCGGCCCAGGCGCGGATCGACCTGCACTGCATCGGTGCCCATCTTGAGTACTCGTAGTGCGGGGATCTTCTTCACCCAGTAACCACCCTCCAGGTCGGGATCGTCGTAAGCGATCGATGTGAACATGACTGGCACGGAAGTCGCTCTCGCCAGGTCGAGCACGCGACGGGTCTCTTGGATCACGTTGGTTAGGTCGCCTCCAACCGGAGAATCAGGGTCAGTAAATCCGTTGGTTAGATCGATAACCAGGATGGCAGGGCGATCTCCCCAGCCTACGGGCTGCGCGAATCCCCGTTCGGCATATAGCCGACGGGCTGAATCGAAGTCCTGCATGTTATGCCTTTCTAGAAGAAGAGCCGCCAAGATTTGACGTGCGTTAGTCGTATACAATATATAGTATATAAATAAAAACGAGTCCAGCCGCATACCGATATTTACCCCGAAACTCCCAAAGTTTTTGATGGCACAAGTTCGGCGTTTAACCCTGGGTGGTCAGATCTTCGAGCTACTCCGGTTACGTATCCTCCGCGGCGAAATGGCCGCCGGTACGCGGGTAATCCAGGACGAGGTCGCGGCGGAACTAGGCGTCAGCCGGATCCCGGCTCGCGACGCGCTGAAACGGCTGGAGTCCGAGGGTCTTTTGCAGAGCGACGAAGTGGGGCGCTACAAGGTGGCGCCTTTTTCTTCCGACGATGCCGTCGAGGTCTATGCGATCAGGCGGCGGTTGGAGCCGCTGGCCGGTAGCCTTGCAGCAAACCGAGCGACGGATGTGGAGCGTGCGCAGATCCACGGGCTGCTCGAGGAGATGGAACTGGCAGGAAAGAAGGGTGACGCCAGCGCCTACGTCGAACTCAATCGGAACTTTCATATGGCCCTCTACGAGGCCAGCCGGGCGCCCCGCCTGGTGCACATGATCAGAACGCTCTGGTCGGGCGTGATCGTCTTCACACCGATCTCGGTCACCGAGAGAATCCCGCATTCGAACCAGGAGCACAGGGCGCTTCTCGACAGGTTGCTCGCGCGTGACGCCGAGGGCGTGGCTGCGGCACTGGAGCGCCATATCGCAAATGCGGAGAAGGAATACTTCGGCACCATAAAGAAACAGGCTCCTAAACCGGGTGTTAAGAGAAAAGGAGGTAAGAAGTAAATGGAAAAAAACCGAGATCTGGTTGGTTACGCCAACAAGCCGCCGCAGGGGCGTTGGCCCAACGGCGCGCGCCTCGCCGTCTCCGTTGTCGTGAACTACGAGGAGGGTTCCGAGCGCTCTCACGCGATGGGCGATCCGGATCAGGAGTCGATGACGGAGTGGGGAAACTATCCCATGCCGCCGACGATCCGCAACCTCGCCATGGAGTCCATGTATGAATACGGTTCGCGCGTGGGAGTCTGGCGGGTCATGGACATCTTGGATAGTGCGAAGGTGCAATCCACCTTTTTTGCCTGCGCAGTGGCGTTTGAGCAGAACCCCACGGTGGCGAAGGCGGCGGTCGCCGCGGGACATGAAATCTGTAGCCACGGCTATCGCTGGGAGGAGGTGTTTCGCCTGACGGAAGACCAGGAGCGAGAGCACATCCGGCTTGCCATTGAATCTTTTCAGAAGACCTGCGGACGCCGGCCTCTGGGCTGGTATTGCCGCTATGGCCCCAGCGAGCGTACCCGCCGATTGGTGGTGGAGGAAGGCGGGTTTCTCTACGACTCGGATGCCTATAACGACGATTCGCCATACTTTGTCCATGTACAGGGCAAGCGGCATTTGGTAATTCCCTATACCCCTGACGTGAACGATTTTTGCTTCTGGAATAGCCCGGGGTTTATCCAGGCAGAAGACTTCTACAAGTACATGAAGGAATCATTCGACGTTCTTTATGCGGAGTCCGCGAAATACCCACGCATGATGTCGATCGGCTTGCATCCAAGAATCGTTGGGCGCGCAGGCCGGGTTCGCGCACTCAAATGGTTTATCGATTACGCCAAACAGTTCCACGACGTGTGGTTTACCACGCGAGAGGAGATTGCGAAGGCGTGGTTACAGCGGGAAAAGAGTTAGTTTTAATATTTAAATTCAATTGGATTAATGCAATATCAACGCAAACAGGAGACACAACCGTGAAAAAGTTAATAGCGATTTCCCTGGCATTGTCATCGGCGCTAGCCGGAAACGCCTATGCCGAAAGTGAGGCGGCGAAGCGCGCGGAGCAGATGCTAAAACCCTATCTGACGCTGCCGAAGTTCGAAGCGGCAGGCCCCGCGTACGATGCGCAAAAGTGCATGGCGGGAAAGAAGATCCTCGGCTTGCCAGTATCAAGCGCCAATCCCTTCACCAAGAATATCAACATGGCCATGGGTGGGGTGGGCAAGAAAGTCGGCTTTACGTTTACCGAATGGGAAAACCAGGGGCAGCCGTCGCAGTGGGTACAGGGCATGAACTATGCGGTGAATAACAAGTATGACCTGATCGATCTTCTCGGCGGGACTGATCCGAGAGTTCTGGCCCCGCAAGTCAAACAGGCCACGGACAAGGGCATCAAGGTCATTGCGTCCCACTACAGCGGGTTTGAGCAAGCGATTCCGCCTGGGGTGAGCGGTGTGGTGCCTATCGACTACTATCGGTCCGGCCAGCTTTTGGCGGCGTGGGCCATGGCTAAGACCGACGGGAAGGCGAACGCGATTGTCGTCGTTTCTACCGAGGTCAACTCGACTGAATCAATGATCAACGGCATCAAGGAAGAGTTTGAGAAGCATTGCAAGGAGTGCAAGTACAAGATCATCAATGCTCCCGTTCCAGAGTGGTCGACTAAGATCCAGTCGAGCGTTCAAGCTGCGCTGCTTGCGGATCCGTCGATAAACTATGTACTGCCGATTTACGACAGCATGTCGCAGTTCGTGGTACCGGCAATAACAATCACCGGCAAGCAAGACTCGGTGAAGATCGCCACTTTCAACGGCACGCCATTCGTTCTGGGTTTGGTCCAGGACGGCAAGGTCGAGATGGACATTGGCGAGAACCTGGACTGGATTGGCCACGCGGTCATGGACGCGGAAATGCGTCTGCTGTGCGGTCTTGCCCCGATCAAGGATCCGAAGATTCCCTTCTACATATTCGACAAGTCCAATGCCCAGGATGCTGGCCGTCCGCCGAAACTTTCCACCGGCTATGGCGACGCGTATCAGGCTGGGTATGACAAGCTCTGGATGCTGAAGAAGTGACGGCGGCGTTGTCAGCGATCGAGGCCGGGGGGAGCAACTCGACCCCCTCGGTTTTGCGAATCGCGGGTTTGTCGAAGAGGTTCGGCGGTGCCCGTGCGCTCGACAACGTATCGCTTGAAATCCGCATTGGCGAAGTGCATGGTTTGCTCGGACAGAATGGCTCGGGAAAGTCGACGCTCATCAAGATCCTCTCGGGTTTCCACGAGCCGGATGAAGGGGGCAAGATTTGGGTGAACGGAAAAGAAGTGGAGCTGCCGATTCCGGTCGGCAGTTTCCGTTCTCTCGGCATCTCGTTCGTACATCAGCACCTCGGTTTGATCCCTACCCTTACAGTACTTGAGAATCTTCTGATCGGAGATCTTGCTACGGAGCCAAATTGGCGCATCAATTGGCTGGCAGAGTCGCGAAGGGCTCGCGAACTGTTCCAGCGGTATGACTTGGCTCTCGATCCGGCATCGGGGGTCCAACAATTGAGTCCCGTGGAGCGGGCGTTGCTCGCCATTGTGCGGGCTTTCGACCAGTTGCAGCGCGAACGGGCAAGGACCGGGAATGCAGGTCTGCTGATTCTTGATGAGCCAACGCCGTTCCTGCCTGCATATGACGTCAAGAAATTGTTCCGCCTAATTCGTGAAATCGTGAGCGATGGGGCGAGCGTTATTTTTGTCTCGCACGATATCGACGAAGTCCTGACCATTACCGACCGTGCTACCGTCCTGCGGGATGGTCAGGTTGCCGGTTCCTTTGAGACGAATCAAGTAACCAAAGCAGACATCGTCAGAATGATCGTCGGTCGTCACGTGGAGCTGACGCAGCGCAAACCCAACAGTGATTTCTCGGAAGTTTCGGCGACGGTACGGCTGACACACGTAACGAACGAGATTGTCGATGATGTAAACGTCGAGTTACGGCCCGGAGAAGTCCTTGGGTTAACAGGATTGATCGGCTCCGGCTACGACGAAGTTGTGTATCTTGCCTACGGAGGGAAGAGCGCCACGCGCGGGACGCTGGAAATCGGAGGAACGCGGCTAGAGCTTAATGGAATCTCGCCTAAAACGGCGATCGAGCACGGTTGCGTGCTGATCCCGGGTGATCGCCAGAACTCGGCTGCGGTGGGTTCGCTATCGGTTGTTGAAAACCTGAGTCTCCCAGTGCTCGCCAAAGTGACCCACCCTTGGTTGCTGAATGGCGCGGACTTGAAGAAGAACGCTTTCAAACTCACTGAGATATTCGACGTGCGGCCGCGAGACCCAACATTGCCAATCGGCTCTCTGAGCGGCGGGAATCAACAAAAGGTTGTGTTAGCCAAATGGTTTCAGGTCAAGCCTCGCTTGATTCTCCTTGACGAACCGACCCAGGGCGTCGATGTCGGTGCAAGGGAACAAGTCTTCGAAGTGATCCGTGAGGCGAGCAGATCGGGCGCGTGTGTGATCTGTGCTAGTTCCGATTTCGAGCAGTTGGCCGCGATTTGTGACCGGGTTGGAGTTTTCAGCCGCGGGCAGCTTGTGTTGGAACTCCAGGGCGAGGAATTATCGAAGTCTTCAATTGCAGAGGCCTGCTACGGGACCGCAGACCATGATTAGTAAGGAGCAGGATTTGACCTCAGCAAAAACGGAAATTCAATCCGAATCACGCTTGGTAAGCAACCGTCGTCAAGCGATGCTGGATCAGTTTGAACGATTCGGCCTGATCCTCGCCTGGGGAGTGACGATTGCCTTCTTTGGTGCACTTCGTCCGGAAACATTCCTTACGTGGGCAAATTTTTCGACCATTCTGGGCTCGCAAGCAGTGTTGGTAGTTGCCACCCTGGGATTGATTATTCCGTTGACGGCAGACGATTACGATTTATCCATTGCCAGCGTCCTGACGCTCAGTTCCATGATGATTGCGGTGCTGAACGTTAATTATCAGATCCCGATTGAGTGGGCGGTGCTGGCGGCGCTATCAATGGGGATCGTAACCGGCTTGCTAAATGGTTTCTTCATCGTCTACTTTCGTATCCATTCGCTGATCGTGACGCTCGGCATCGGCACTTTTTTGCATGGGATCACCTTATGGATTTGCGATTCGATGACGATCAGTGGCATATCGGAGAAACTCGTCAATCTTGTGATCGTGAACCGCTTCCTTGGCGTCCCGTTGGGGTTTTACTACGCACTGATTATCTGTGTGGTGGTCTGGTACGTGTTCTCCTACACCGCGCTTGGACGCAGGTTGCTGTTTGTCGGGAGAAGTCGGGAAGTGGCGCGTCTTAGCGGTATTTCGGTTGGCCGTGTACGTTGGGGCGCACTGGTCGTTTCCGGGTTTCTCGGCGCCTTGGCGGGTGTCTTGTATGCTGGAACAACGGGGGCGGCGGATCCGACCTCCGGAATGACTTACATGCTGCCCGCGTTCGCGGCTGCCTTCCTGGGTGCGACTAGCATTAGCCCGGGGCGATTCAATCCTTGGGGTGCAACTATTGCCGTTTATTTTTTAGTAACGGGCATCACCGGACTATCGATCCTCGGTATCAGCACGTTTGTGCAGGATCTCTTTTACGGCGGCGCACTGGTTATTGCGGTTACGCTCTCGCAGCTGGTGCGTGGCAGAGAAGAAAGGTTGGCATAATCAATGAAACACCTTATCAAATCCAGGCCCATAACGCAGGACGCGTTTCGGCCATTTGGGTCGCTTCTGGAGTCGCCCAAGACAGGTGGGCGGGAAAATTTTGCGGCGGAAGTCGTAAACAAGCGCCTTTCAGCGAAGACCAATTTGGCGCTTGTACGGTCGAATCCAGCGCCTGATAAATTTGCCGTCGATCAACTGGAGAGGCACTCATTTTCGACGCAGACCTTCCTGCCTCTGGATGTCGAGCGTTATTTGGTGATCGTTTGTGAGTCAGATGCCTCGGGCAACCCGGATCTCGGAACCGTGCAGGCCTTCGAGTGCGAAGGCACGCAGGGTGTTAGTTATGCGGTTGGCGTCTGGCACTTGGGGATGCAGACGCTCGATGTGCCCGGCGTTTTCGCCATGTTGGTCCACGAGGATCAAACGTCGGCGGATTGTGAGTTTAGGGACGTTGAACCCTTCGAAGTAACATCGCGGCAATCGTAGCGCTCGGGCTCCAGATTAAAGTTCGATGTTGTGTGCTGTGCACCGCAATAACTCAATGTGGGTGTGACCCGGCCAGCTTATGCACCAGGTTTTTCGGTAATGGTAGCGCTGCACCGCCGGAAAAGCTTAGCGACAACATTCCCTGTTCCTTACCTGTTATTTCCCTGATACGCCCCTGTTAATTCCCTGTTCCGATTCGCGCTAAAAATGGACTGGATGGCTGAAGATTGGCTCTCGATGCGGGTTTCAATGGAATAGGGCGCAAATCAGACCCTCAGAAATGCGAATTTTCCCTGTACTTTTCCCTGTTACAGGGAATTTGGGCTGGAGACGGGTTCGCGCTAGACTGCGTCCACCGCCATAAACAAAGGCCCCGCGCACAGCGGGGCCTTTATGCATTCCGGTCGCGGACTGTTTACAGCAGCGTCTTGGCAAAATCCATTGCTGCCTGCATGTCTGGAAGCTGGGTCACTTCCGGGACGACCTGGATGTAACGCACAATATTGTCCTTGTCCGTGACGATCACGGCCCGTGCCAGCAGGCGCAGCGGGTCCATCAGCAAGCCATTGTTCTTTCCGAACTCGGCTGACTTGTAGTCCGAATAGAAAGTGACATTTTTGATCTTCGCGTCCTTGGCGAAGCGCTGCTGTGCGAAGGGCAGATCCATGCTGATCGTGACCATGTCGACTTTCTCGGCGAGTTTCCGGTCCTTTTCGCTCAACTGATGGGTCTGGGCCTCGCAGGTTGGCGTGTCGACCGAAGGTACGACGCTGATGATACGGACCTTGCCTTTGGCGTCGGCGATATTGACTGGCGCAAGATTTCCGGCAGTGACCATGGCGGCGGGAAGGGGATCACCCACCTTGAGCGCCTGGCCACTCAACGGCATGTCGTTACCCATGAGTTTGACGGTATTGCCGTCGCCGGAGGAGGCGCTCTCTTTGTTAACCTTGATACCCTGGACTTCCTCGCCTGCGGCGTAAGCGCAAACCGAGCCAACCGCCACCAGGCCGGCTACTACCAATGACATCATTGAAGATGGTTTCATAGCAGTTCCTCTATAGTTTGATTTGTTCGATTGAATAGCGCGATGACTTGTCGCAACCCGATTGTGAATAATCTACGCCAAGTTCTCTAGCTGAAAACGCCTAATTGTCCCTAGCGAATTTCATGAAGTCGACCCGGTCCGCGATTCGCCCGGATGACGACATTCCGGGTACAAGCCAAGCCGCCTGGAACGGGTCCGGGCGAAACGGGTGAATCGAAATGTTGCGCCGAATCATCGACGAAAGCCATTCGAACCGACCCTTTCACGCTGCCTCGATTTTTTGCCGACAGCCTCGCAAAGGACGCCGGACGGGCGTCGGCATTTGGAATCAAATAATTGATTAAAGATAGAATTAGCCACTTTTTCAGGTGCCCCAGCCGTGCCCCATAGCCGCACACAGCCGCTCTCCGTCTTCGATCACAGTCGCGATAGCGCGGGTCTGATCTACGTCTACCCGGTGATCTCGCGGCGCGCGGGCGGCGTTTCCATCGGCATCAATCTCAATGTCAACAACGCCTGCAACTGGCGTTGCATTTATTGCCAGGTCCCCGGATTGAGCCGGGGCACGCCTCCACCGCTAGATTTACCCGTGCTGAGATCGGAGCTGACCGGATTTCTGCACGATGTCCTTAAGGGCGATTTTCTCGCCACGCGCGCGCCGGAGGGCGCGCGCCGGCTGAATGACCTCGCGTTGTCCGGCAACGGCGAACCCACCAGCGCGACGCAATTCGAGCAAGTAATCGATCTGATCGGCGAAATTCGCAGACAGGCCCAAGTGCCCGATGCGGTAAAGACGGTGCTGATCACCAACGGCAGCCTGATGCAGCGTAAAGGTGTCCAGAACGGCGTACGCAAACTCGCCCCCCTGAGTGGCGAGGTCTGGTTCAAGCTGGATCGCGCGACTGATGCCGGCATGCGCAAGATCAACAACACGCGCACTGGAATGACACGGGTACGTGACAATCTCGCGGTTGCCGCGAGCCTCTGCGCGACGTGGATTCAGACCTGTCTGTTCGCGATAGATGGAACGGGACCGGATGAAGCGGACCAGGAAGCCTATGTGGACTTTCTGCGCGAACGCATGGCCGAGCGAATTGCGCTGCAGGGCGTGCTGCTCTACGGCCTGGCGAGACAATCCTTCCAGCCGGAAGCGCAGCGACTGTCGCCGCTGCCGCCGGAGCGGCTGGAATCCTTCGCTCAGCGCATTCGCGCGCTGGGGCTCCCGGTCCGAGTCACCCCGTAACGGCTAACGGCGAGCGCGCCGGCGCGGTGCGCGCGTGCTGGCCTCTGTTTTGAGGCGACGATACAGCGCGGGCTGCGTCAGCTTCAGGTAAGAAATCAGAGCCACGTCGCCCTTGTTGATTTTCTTCAGGTCGACCTTGTCCACGTGCACCAGCCGGAGAAGCTCGCGTACTGGCTTGGGCATATTGCGGCCGCTTTCGTACCGGGAACCGCCACTCTGGGTCACGCCGATCTGTCCCCAGAATTCCTGCTGGTTCAGGTTGAGGCGCAATCGGATTTCACGGGGATTCTGAATTTTCTCGAACATTATGATCTCAATATTTTCGGGTTGATCGGCATCGGACAGTCATGCCGTCCGCATCCTCGAAGCTTTGTCCTGACGCGACCGACAAAGTTCCGCAAATCGAATCATGACAAGCGCCTAGCTCGGCGTGACATAACAACGCCCGCGGGGCGCGGGGCGTTGACTTGATTCGGATCGTGATATGCGGGCAGGACCAGCCGCCCCGCGCCGGAGTCTGACCGCCGCGAGCCGTCGCGTCGGTCGGGGGCGACAGTTACTTACTTCGCGACCTGCCGTTCTCTGAGCTCGTCGAGCGTTTTGCAGTCGATGCAGAGGGTCGCGGTGGGACGGGCTTCCAGCCGTTTCAGGCCGATTTCAACGCCGCAGCTTTCGCAGTAACCGTACTCGCCGGCGTCGATCTTGCCGATCGTTTCGTCGATTTTCTTGATCAGCTTGCGTTCGCGGTCCCGATTGCGCAGTTCCAGCGCCATGTCGGATTCCTGGCTGGCGCGGTCGTTAGGATCTGCAAATACGGTTGCTTCGTCCTGCATGGTATGCACCGTGCGGTCGATATCCTGCGACAACTCGATTTTGAGCTGGTTGAGGATTTTCCTGAAGTGCTCGAGTTGCTTCGGGCTCATGTACTGCTCGCCCTTTTTCGGCACGTACGGCTTGAAGTTGGTATGGAATTCGGAAGCCATTTTTACAGGTTCAGGTCCGGAAAAGTGCGCTTTAATATCAGAAATAGCAGGGGGGTGCAAGAAGTGTTTATGCGCCGTCAGTTCACTGCGGCGGCGGTTCCTCCAAATTGACCTTTAAGCCCCTGATAGGTATAGTTCCGGCCCTCCGGGGTGTAACGCAGCCTGGTAGCGTGCCTGCTTTGGGAGCAGGATGTCGGGAGTTCGAATCTCTCCACCCCGACCAGAAATGCGAAGGTCTGCCCGGTCAGAGACGTGCCCGTAGCTCAACCGGATAGAGCACCAGCCTTCTAAGCTGGGGGTTACAGGTTCGATTCCTGTCGGGCACGCCAGTGCCCCCCATGATCTTCTGGTCTTTAGGCTTCAAGTGGTGGCTGTAGCTCAGCTGGTAGAGTCCCGGATTGTGATTCCGGTTGTCGTGGGTTCGAGTCCCATCAGCCACCCCATCTGATCAGCAGGTTATGACGCGTGACTCGCGGCCCGCTCTGTTGATATTTGTGGCGTCTGTAAATATTCTTACTTCAGTGGTCGCACTTTCGTCGCTGTGTTTCTTCGGTAGGACTTGCGCGTCGTGCTGACGCTTTCGTGATCGAGCAGCTCCTGCGCGCGCGCATCGCTCACTGAATCCGATCCGGATGCGCCGCGAATGTCGTGCTCCCAAAACGCCTTGTTCTTCTCGTCGGCTGCGAGCCAGGATTCCTGCGCGCGCTGCCAGGCGCTCTTGAGCCCGCTGGCCGATAGCACTTCGCCGCGGCGCTTCCCCTTCGTCGACCAAAATAGCATCGAGCAGTTTTCTGGGCGCGGCAGCCGCTTGATCCATTCCCACACGATGCGCAGCCGCGGCGTCCAGGTGACCGTGATGGTGCGCGCGCGGCGCTTCTTCAGAATCTGGAAGGCGATGCCGTGCTGTTTCTCGCTGAACGTCGAGAGCTTGAGCATCTCGCCCTGGCGGCGGCCGGTCAGGTATTTCAGCAGGATGTAGGCACGCAGCCATTCTGGGCAATGCCGCTTCGCGAATAATCGGCGCTCGCGGTTGGTGACGAGACGTTCCCGGGACTTTTCCTCGGCGTAGAGAAAGCCGATCACTGGATTGCGTGTCGCCGCTCGCCAGCGGATCAGATGGCGGTAAATGACGCCGAGCACAGTAATCTCGCGATTCGCGCGTACGGGCGCTTTGCGGCCGTTGTGATAGTCGTAGAGGTCGCCGATTTCAACCTCGTCTGGTAGAAAATGGCCGAGGCCATTTTTGAGTTTCGCGCAATAGGCTTGATAGTCGGCCTGTGTGCGTGGCGCGAGCCCTGGCACGATCTCGCTCAGGTACTTGTCGATGCCGTTTTCGAGCGTGACTGGCGGGGTTCCGGTATCGCCGACAATCTCGCCGTATTTCTTCAAGCATGCACCTGGGTCGGCGATCGGTCCCAATGGGATCGGTTTGCCTTGCTTTGGGTGATAGACGTATTGCCGCCCGTGCGGATACACACGTCGCGGCAGCCATGCAGGGGATTTTGTGCGGCGACGGCCCATCGGACGATTCTACGCTGCCGCCAAGCCGTCGAGCCTGACCCGCTTGCGCTTGGTGGGCTTGTCGCCCATGCGCGCCTCGGCGTAGCTCCTGAGTACCTTGGGGTGGCCGTTTGCATCGAGTTCAAACTTCCACTTCCGCGCTGTCAGCGCAGCGATCTGCTACTTGGCATATTTCCGC
>WNFI01666866.1_pt1 | contig 23122 bp, 18 predicted proteins | sample 5400471 | NCBI WGS metagenome assembly WNFI01 (sample SAMN13153348, study PRJNA577476) | soil metagenome | isolation source: 100 cm saprolite on Douglas fir-dominated hillslope | place: USA:California | collected 2013-09-17
CTGTCGCGCCGATGTTAAATCTCGGAACGAAAATCAGGGCTCACGTCTTATAAAATTATAGGATTCTTATATACAAAAGAGAAAGGGCTGTCAACTGTCCACCGCTCTATACTGTAAGCTATTGAAAGAAGAAGGGATTTGGTTGCGGGGGGTGGATTTGAACCACCGACCTTTGGGTTATGAGCCCAACGAGCTACCAGGCTGCTCCACCCCGCAGAATCATCATAACAGTGCGTTTCATGGACGGTCAAACGCGGGGCGTTGTGAGGAGAGGAGTGTTGCGAGTGACAGTCTGCATTGGTGCAGGGCACCGTCCCTCACAATCGGCATCGTTGCTTGCAGGCGCGACGGATTTTTTCTTCGCGTCCCGCTAACTAATTGCCGATGGCCGGCCTTTTCTTGTGCCAGTCAGTTTGTTTTTCATAGGCGCGGGCCAGAGCCAGGACAGCGCCTTCAGCTCCCGGCGCTCCGGTGATCTGCAAGCCAATGGGCATTCCGGACTTGGAAAACCCGCAGGGAATCGAAATCGTTGGCAGTCCAAAAACATTAAACGGCCGGGTATTGCGCAAAATGTGCAGCTCTGTGCGGCGCAATTGATCGGGCGCGGCTTCGAGCTCAGTGAACGAAGGAGCGAGGGCGGGCGTGGTAGGCGTGATCATCAGGTCGATCTGCCCAAAAATCTCTAGGACTTCACGCCGCTGCCGCAGCATGTGGCGATAGGCTTCAACATACTGGGTTGCGGTAACGTCGGCGCCACTGCGGATGCGCTTGAGTGTTTCCGGATGATACTCCTGCTCGTGGGCCGGTAGATGCCTTTGATGATAGACATACGGTTCGCAGCTGACTACGGTGCGGTCGATTTCCGTGGAGAGGCTGATCTCCTGCACACCGCCGGTGAGCTTGCCAAGCTCCAAAGCGGCGGCATCGACCAACTGTTTAATCTCTTTATCTATATCGTTGAAAAACTCGCACGCAACGGCTAGGCGCAGTCCGGAGATCTTTTCTTCGATGGCGGATGGGTAGTAAACAGGCGGAAACTTCTGGCAGTAGAAATCGCGTGGATCATAGTGAGCGATCGCCTGCAGTATCAGCGCAGCATCAGACACCGTGCGCGCCATCGGACCGGCGTGGTCGAGCGACCAGGAAAGCGAAATGATGCCGCGCGTGCTTACCAGGCCGTAGGTGGGCTTCAGGCCGGCGATTCCGCAGTACGCCGCCGGCAGGCGGATGGATCCGGCGGTGTCGGTGCCAATAGCGCCGTAGCACAGCCCGGCGGCCACCGCCGCGGCCGATCCTGAAGAGGAGCCTCCCGTGATGTGCGCGGTGTTCCAGGGATTACGCGCCGGGCCATAATGGCCAATGATGCCGCTGCCTCCGTAAGCAAATTCGTGCAGGTTAAGTTTGCCCAGCAGGACGGCCCCAGCCTTTCTGAGCCGCCGCACGACTTCCGCATCTTCCGAGGGAATGAAATGTTTTAGCACGGCGCTGGCCGCGGTGGTGCGGACACCGGCAGTCTCGACCAAATCTTTGACCGCCAAAGGAATGCCGTGCAACGGTCCCTTCCACTCGCCGCGCGCGATCTCTGCCTCAGCGGTCTTGGCCTCTTGCAGAGCGGATTCCGCGGTGACCGTGATGAAGGCGTTGAGAATTGGATTCAGCCGTTCAATCCGGGTCAGGCAGGCCTGGGTGAGTTCGACCGGGGATATCTCTTTTTTCTGCACTGCCTGGCTGATTTCAGCCAGGTCGAGCAGCGGTAGTGGACGGGCGGAAAGGCCTGTGGAAGAAGGCATGACCAGTCGAGAATATCATTGCTCTTGACGTGAGAGAAGATGTGAAAAAAACGGATTTGATTTCGTCGCCACGCTAAGCGCCTGGGAGCACAAGCACAAACAGACACCCGCGTCTTGGCGCGGGAACATCGGTACTGGGCTTCGTGAGCCCAGTACCGAAAGGTGCTTCCCGTTCTTTGCTCAAAATACTATTGCGATTGTGCCGGCGCCGGTTTAGCCGCTGTTTCCGTAGTGCTGCCTGGCGCATTGAAACGGACAAGATTCGGGTACACCGGAGTGACTTCAAGCGACATTTTGTCGCGAACGGAAAGAAGCGCAACCGGCTTGCTCTTTAGCATTTCCACGTGATCGTCCCACGGGTCCAGTTTGACGCGGCTGCCCAGAGGCAGAGCTGGAATCTGAGCAATGTTTCTCGGGTCCACCGCTGGAGCCTGCTCCAGCGTGGCTGAATGTATGACGCCGCCTTTTTCGAACCGGATGCCGAAGTGCGGGCTGACCAGCCAAGTTAGCTCGTGGGAATGGCTCGCCAAAACACGAAGGAAGAGACCAGCACTGGCCAGCTTATCTTTGTATGGAGATTTCTGCAGGAGTTCCAGACCCTTTTGATCAGCAGCCTGCTCTTCGCTTAGATCGTGGACCAGCCCGATCTGCAAGAACACGCGCTCATCTGGAAACAACATTCGATCGCTGAACGCGTACTTGGTGGTGATCCGGTGTCCAAGAGCAATGTGAGCAAGTTCCCGCGACAGCACGATGGCCAAGGAGGACTCATCCGGCAACACATCCAACAGTCCGCGGCTTATCACAATGGTGTGGCCGACAATGAATGACTCCAACGGCGTGGTGAGCAATATGCGGCAACGTACTTCCGGTTCGATGTTCAGGTTGTTGGTGATCTCTAGGTTGTTGACCACCGTTTGCAGTACCTTGGACACCTCTCCATCCGGCGCCAGGATGCCGGCGCGCTCCATGCGCTCAAGGACGTTGTCTTCAGCTTCGCGTTCCCACAGGTGCTGGCTTTGTACTGGACCAATCTCGTTGGGGCCGCGGCTGCTGGTGTCGGCTACGTTGTTTGCTTCAACTTCCATGTTGGTAAACTCTGATTCCCGGCCAGAATGCTTCATGTCGTATCCCCACAGGCGGGTCTGGCCTTTCATGGCAAGTTTGCGCTCGGAAAAGCGCTGCGCATCAGATTCCTCGGTGTAAATGTACGCCGGCAGCCACAAGCCAGGTTGCATGTTGATACGCCAGCTATCGAAGTGAAGATAGTATTTCATGTCCGTATTAGGCCCATAGGTTCCGTTGATGCGGACAATGTTGTAGTCCTGGTCTTCAACCCAGATCCGCCCCTTGAAGCGAAACTCATCGCCACGCACCTGAAGAGGCACAACGTCGAAGACCAGCGTGCGCACTTCGCCCAGGAACTGTTGGCGCTGATATTTCAGCGCGTAATGCTCCTTGTCGAAATCTTCGTTGAGAAAGACCATCTGCATAAAACTCAAATGGGGGGAATTCACCCTGTAGAAGCCGTCCAGACGGTCCAGGACACGGCTGAAGAACGGGGTCTTGTTCTGGTCCTTAAACGGCGTATTCTTAATCCCTTTTTTTTCGAGGATCAGCCTTCCCAGGAAGTATCTGTCTTTATCAGGCAGAGTGCCGAAATCAAGGTCTGGCTTCAGCCTTTGGATGTAGGTTTCCACCAGAGGGGTATAGCCATGCATGTTCTCCACCAGTACAGCTTCTTGGTGGAAAATGCGGTCGGCTATGACCTCGTTTCGGGTGGGCGGCGCGCTAGCGGGAGCGGTTCCACCCGCACGCTCGGACTGTGCCCAGGCGGCCATGCCAAAGCTCATCACCGCGATAAAAATGGAAAAACGGCAAAAAGAACGCATACTACCTCCAAACCTGTAACCCAAAGATTTCGGGAACTCAAGAGAGTTCAAACTCAACGTATATATTTAGTCTGCCAATTCGAAAACAATGTGGACCAGCGCAATTGAATCATAAGGCTGTCCATTGCGTTGTGCGGGGCGAAACTTGATCTGCTTTGCGGCATGTAAAGCGGCTTCATCCAGACCATGTCCCAAACCTCTTACGACTTGCTGAACTTGCAGTTCGCCCGCAGCGGTAAACGTGACGCGCACCAAAACTTCGCCTTCCAGATGCATCTGCCGCGCCTCGTTGGTATACACCGGACGCGGCTTGAAGAGGATTTCCACCGGCGTGACGCTGGGTTTTTCCTCTTTTTGAACTTTGGGCGCTGGACCAGAGGCAACCATCTCGCCGAAGCCTCCCCGCACCACTGGGCCAGAGTGCTGGTGATCGCCTTGTCCGGCCCCTGCTGCTCCGTCACCAAAGCCCGCACTCGCGATTGTTCCACGGGCGCCATGCGCGCCTCCGGTTCCGTTGCCATTGCCTGCCCCGGAAGGCAAACCAAATGACCCCAGACTGGCCACGGTCAGCAGGCCTTTCTTCGCTGATGTGCCCTTCACACCGTTGGGATCTCCAAACCCGCCGGTTTGAACTGCACGGGCTGGTTTCTGCAATGTGACTGGCTCAGAACTGCCCGAGGCAAAAGTGTCATTGATGACTTCCTTCTTTAGCGCAACCGGAGTCACAACTTCATTTGCAGAAAAGGTGCCGGTGACGACTTCCTTCTTCAGTTCCGGCTTCGGCGCTACCGGCATCAACACCTCAACCGGCTTTAGCGCAATCCGAGGCGGCTCAATCTTAGGCGGCTCAGGGGGACGTACGATCTTGGGCGGAGTCAGCTTCGCCAGCTCCTTGGGCGGAGGCGGAGCCAGCTTAGGCGGAGGCGGCGGCAGCTTTGCCACCGGCGGAGTCTCAACCTCGGGGACAAACAGCGGCGTAAGGGACTCTCTCCGGGGCTCAATATGTGGAACCGGCATCCAGCGCGCGATTCCCACCAGCAAAGCCAGGGTAACCGCGTGCATCGTGAAACTCCAGGCAAACGTGCCCTGGCGCCTCAAAGGGGTCAATTCATGATTGAAAGTTGGCACTGACACCGTGAAAAATCTCCCTATTCATTCCTTTGGGGATAGGAATTACAGCCAGGCCAGAATGGATCTTAAAACGTTCCCAATAAGATCGCACAAAAGCCCTCTGTTGTCGCGTTCCGTCAGCAGTGTGTACCATGCTGTCCACTTGGCCAATGCCGCTTTCCAGAAGTACAGTGTACTGGCTCCCGAATGGCGCTGCTTCCACACCTTCCGGTATTTTCGGGCAGTGGCCAGGGTGGCGGATCAGCTTCGATCGATGGGCGCAAATGGCGCCGGTTGCACACCGAGCGCTAAGTATACCTCGTCCAGGGTATGAACGACTTGCAGCAAGGGACGAGTTTTTTCACCAAGCATCTGGAACATGCGGGACATGCCAAATACGTGGGGCAACGGCGCCACGATGAAACGCGGCATCGCAGGATCTGGCATTGCCGGCGGGGAAGCAGCCAGGGTATGGATCGTATTGTTGGAAACTTCAAAAGAGGTCACGGTTGTAAAATCGGCAACGCCTACGCGCGGATTTATGCGGGCCATGAGCTTGGCTGCGTTGTGGTAAAACTCCGTGGCGGTTTCGTCGGTAACGCATCCTTCAAGCCGGCAGAGAAGGATCTGGTTGATTGGATCGAACTCAAATTGATAAGACATGAACAGCTCCTGATCGCGCAATCGGGATTGCAGTACACCTATCGTGGTTTCCTGCAAGCTCGTCGTCCAACGCAGCCTAAAGAGCTAAAGAGCGCTGACGGGACTCTAGACCGATTGATGGCTGATTTCAAACTTAATCCGGTGTCGTCCAAGCCCGCTGTTAACTAGCTCAGTACGCCCACATTTTGCGCCACTACCGGCGGCTGCAAAGCCCTTGCAATCCCACCCTTCGCATGATACAATACAGTGTTATGTTACTACGATACAGTTATTGTTATTGTCTTCAAACCCAGCAAACTGCATATTTCTGGTTCATGCACACTTTTATGCACGTTCTGGGGATGCCTGGGGATACCCTGGGGATGAGTGGGGATCAAGTGGGGATGAATGGGGATGAAGGGGGAGGGGGGTGGTGGGGTACGAAGAAAGAGCAAATATTTATGGAAGATTTATTGAAAACAAACGGCTTATTCACAGAACTGGAGCAAAATTCCAGGGGTAATGGCAGGTTTTCATGTAAATCGGTGTTCGTTTCCGGACACGCACTTTCAGGAACGGACATCTTAGTCTGCCGAGAGATGGGCCTGTGACGTTTTCTCATGAAGAATCAATAGCTTGCAGTATCGTAGATTTGGCACAACAGGTGCAAATACTTAGGGTGCATGGATATTTTGCGCGACGAATCGGTCAAGAAGAAGAAGCGCCAGAAACAAGTGCTGCTGTCGGTAGCGGTTGTGGTGGCCGTGGTGGCCATCACCATCGGCGTGATGCGGCTGCCACAGGCGGCACCGAGCGTTGACTTTGGTACGGTCTGGCCAGACACGGTGAAGCGCGGCGCTATGTTGCGACAGGTTCATGGTATTGGTTCTTTAGTTCCGATTCCTGAAGACGTCCGTCTAATTCCTGCGGAGACCGATGTCCGTGTGGAGCGCATTCTGGTGCTTCCAGGTACCCCGGTCAAGCCGGAAACCATCATCATGGAACTTGTTAACCCACAGGTTGAACAAGAAGCGGTGAGCGCCGACTTGGAATTGAAATCAGCTGAAGCCGAGTATCACAACACTAAGGCCAAGGTAAATAGCGACCTCCTGAATCTTAAGTCCGGAGCGGCTACGGTGGAAGCTGAGTACGAAAACGCGAAGAGAGATGCAGAGGCGAACCGGGAATTGGCAAAGATCGGCGTGCTTTCAGATTCGGCTTTAAGGGCTTCGCTGAGCAAGGAGAAAGAACTGGCTACGCGCCGCCAGATTGAACAAGACCGCATCGCGGAGAGTAGCAAAGCGGTAGATACCCAACTTGAGGTACAGAAGGCCACCATCGATCAGAAGCGCGCTCTCGCCGGACTCAAACACAAGCAACTGGACGCGCTGAAAGTCCGCGCCGGTATTCCCGGAGTTTTGCAGGCACTGCTCGTCCAGGTGGGCCAGCGAGCCACCCAGGGAACAATCCTGGCCAAAGTGGTTGATCCGGACCACCTGAAAGCTGAACTAAAGATTCCTGAGACGCAGGCCAAGGATATTGCCTTGGGTCAGCCCGCCGAGGTGGATACGCACAACGGCATTATCAAGGGCTCAGTCATACGCCGTGATCCTTCTGTGCAGAATGGCACGGTTGCAGTGGACATCAAACTGGAGGGGCAGCTGCCAAAAGGCTCCGTGCCGGATCTGAGTGTGGACGGTACCATCACGCTGGAGCGCCTGGACAACGTGCTCTATATCGCCCGCCCGGCTTTTGGCCAGGAGAGAAGCACCGTGCGCATGTTCAAGATCGCCCTGGACGGAAAAACCGCAACCCGGACCCCGGTGGAACTGGGGCGCAGTTCCGTGACAACCATGGAGATTGTGCGCGGGCTGAAAGAGGGTGACCAGGTCATCTTGTCCGATATGTCGCGCTGGGACAATGTGGACCGAATCCGGCTGGAGAAATAAACGGAGTAATCAACAAGGAGAGAAACCGCCGTGGCCAATGAGCAAACGCTGATCAATCTGGAGAATGTCACCAAGATTTTCTACACCGATGAAGTTGAGACGCATGCGCTCTCCGGCATCCATCTGGATATCAAGAAAGGCGAGTATGTTGCCATTGCTGGGCCGTCCGGATGCGGCAAATCGACGCTGCTTTCCATCATCGGCCTGTTGGATTCCCCCACTGACGGTTCCTACGTGCTGAACACCCGGACCGTCCAGGGACTGGATTTCTCCGACCGGGCGCGGATCCGCAACCAGGAGATCGGTTTCATCTTCCAGAGTTTTAACTTGATTGGCGACCTCACGGTCTATGAGAACGTTGAGCTGCCGCTCACCTACCGTTCCATGCCTTCCGCCGAGCGCAAGAAGCGCGTGCAGGAGTCGCTGGATAAGGTGGGCATGGTGCACCGCATGCGCCACTATCCTTCTCAGCTCTCCGGCGGTCAGCAGCAGCGCGTGGCCGTGGCCCGCGCCCTGGGCGGATCACCTTCGATTCTTCTGGCCGACGAGCCTACCGGAAATCTCGATTCCCGCAATGGCGAAGCCGTCATGGAACTGTTGCAGCAATTGCATCGCGAGGGCGCCACCATTTGCATGGTGACCCACGACGCGCGCTTCGCCAAGCACGCCGAGCGCACGATCCATCTGTTTGACGGCAAGGTGGTGGAGGAAACGGAAGCCGCCGAGCAGTCAGTGATGGCCTAAACCAAACAATGATCACCTCCGGTCGTACTCCGGCAGAAGCATTTCTCCAGGCCAGTGCAGGCTAGTTGGCCTTCGCCGTGGCCGGCCTTTTTTGGGACCGTCTAGCTGATTTTCGTCAGCAGACGCATCCTTGGTTTCGAGACGCGACTCACGTGCAGGAACGTACTCGGCATTGAATGCCGCCTGTTCAGGCTCCAGAGAAAGAGGGCTTTGTAGCACCATTTCTATGTTGGTTCCTTTACGCAAGCTGATTTCGTCACCGCGTTTGAGCAAGACACCGCCCAGACCCAGCCCGGCGCCTAAGCCGGCGCCCACAAACTTGCCAATTCCAAAACGAGTTGCCGAACCCAGGATCGCGCCTGTCACCGTACCCACAGCAACTGGGGTGATCACCTTCTCAGTTTGGTCCACTGTTCGCAGAGTCCCGTCGTTGCGCTGTGCCCGGGTGGTTCTCGAGCCTGGAATGCTCTGCAGGACGCCGTTGATGGAGACCACATGATTGTTGGGAAAAATGAGCGTGGTGAAATGAAATTTGAACTCTGCAGTCCGCTCTATATGGCCGGGTCGCTTGTTGCTTTCTACCGCACCTTGAACCTGTGTGTGAGCTGGAATTACAACACGATTGTCCAATACCACAGGATGAAGCGTTTCCAGGTAAATGCCGGATCCCTCAGTGCCGGACGTAGTGTGCAGTGGGCTCGTCAGGACCATCAGGATCCTGGTTCCTGCCGGGAGTGTGACTGACGCGGCAGAAAGGGCCATGCCGGCGTCAACTTGCGTCACGGAATTGTTGCCGGTAATCAGCTGTTGTTGATTGCTCTGGGCCGGTGGTTGGTCCGTCCAGAGCGGGTTTTGGGCGAACGCAATGCCGGAGAATATGCTGCCCGCAAGGAGCATGAACGATTTTGAAGCAGCTAAACGGAACATAAGAGCCGTCCTTTCTACAGTGTGACTGTACGGCTCGGTAGAATGCCTCTCAAGCGGCAAGGCACGGCAGCGAGGTCTTGTCGCTGAATGTCGTGAGGTATGATGGATAGCCCAAAAAGGGAAGATGCGCTCAATATCCGAATGACCACCAGCCCCACCGACCGCCTCGATTCCTGGAAGGAGATTGCCACGTACCTGCGCCGGGACGTGCGCACCGTCCAGCGCTGGGAGAAAAAAGAGGGTCTTCCGGTTTACCGCCATCAGCACGACAAGCTGGGCTCCGTGTATACCTTCCGGGCGGAACTGACCGAGTGGTTCAACACGCGGCAACCGGCTGGCGCTGTCGTAGGGGCGACCAGCCAGCAAAAACAAAGCGACAAGATCAAGCTGGCTGTTCTGCCCTTCGGGAACCTCAGCGGGAACCAGGAGGACGATTATTTTAGTGATGGGTTGACCGAAGAGATGACCACGCAGCTTACTCGCTTGCAGCCTGCCGAACTGGCGGTGATTGCCCGCACCTCGGCTGAGCACTACAACTCAACCAGAAAGTCTCTCGAACAGATGAAGCGCGACCTGGGAGTGGATTACGTTCTGGAAGGGAAAGTTCGTCGCGATGGCAAGCGTGTTCGCATTACTGCGCGGTTGAGCGAAATCCAGGACCAGACGCAGATGTGGGCGGAAACCTACGAGCGCGACCTGAGCGACGTTCTTAGCGTGCAAGCAGAGATTGCCCAGGCTATTGCCGGAGAGATTAACCTGGCGCTGAACCTTTCCGAGAGCAGCCGCCTGTCGGCCTTGCAGCGTGGCCAGCGCCGCGTGGAGCCTGCCGCCTATGACGCTTATCTGAAAGCCAGGTATCACCTGCACGCGATGTCGCCCGCAGAAATCAGCAAGAGCATTGAGGACTTTGAGCGCGCCCTTCAGGTTGACCCGAACTACGCTCCGGCGCACGCCGGCCTGGCCAGTGCTTACGCGCTGCTGGCCATCGCGCCGTTTGATCTGTTGCCGCCCCACCAGGCCATGCCCAAGGCGGAGACGGCGGCGCGCAAGTCACTCGAACTCGACGACTCATTGGCGGAAGCGCACGCTGCGCTGGCTTTGGTCAACCATCATTATCATTGGAACTGGAAAGCGGCTGAAGCCGGCTACAAACGGGCCATCGATCTGAATCCTGACTATGCCGCCGCGCACTATTGGTACTCATGGCTGCTGCTGGCTCTGGGAAAACGCAGCGAAGCTCTAGAAGAGATCGAGCGGACCATGCTCATTGTGCAGCAAACTGATCCGCACCGCTTGGTGGCGGTCCATGCCACGCGGGCGCAGGCTTACTATTTTGGCCGGGAGTTCCAGCGCGCCATCGAGGAATGCGAAAAGGCCCTGGAATTGGATCCGGAACATTTCATGCTTCACTTTATCCTGGGGCGTGCTTACATGCGCATGGGCAACCATGTTCGGGCCATTGCCCAGTTGAAGTTGGCCAAGACCGTGGACTTTCCCCTCATGGGCGCGGCTCTGGGCCTGGCGTATGCCGTTAGTGGACGCAAAGACCAGACGCAAAAGATAGCCGAGGCCTTTAAGGCTGCGGCCAAGAAGCGATACATACCGCCCACATACTTCGGCATGCTCTATGCCGGATTGGGTGACAAGGATAAGGCGCTGGAATGGCTGGAAAAAGCCTTTCAGGATCGCGCAGACGGCCTGACGTGGCTGAACGTGGAGCCGATGCTGGATGATGTGCGTTCCGACCCGCGTTTTCAGGATTTGATCAGGAGGATCGGGCTGGTATGAACCCTATGAAGAACCAAGCCGTACAAATAATTGCATTGCTGATCATGTTGTGTGTTTCGTCCGTGGCCGCCGACGAGTTCACGCTCTACGAACTTCTGCCGCCGGAGACGCATCAGTTCGCCATCACGTATGACGTGACTGCCACGCGCGAGGGCGCGCCGTTCTTCTTCAATCCTATCCGTCCGGGTTCCACGGCATCGAAGGAGCGGGTGATCGAACGCAGCACCGGCAAGGAGCTGCAATTTGAAGTGGTCAGCGGCAAAGACGCCAAAGCAACCGGCCTGGTGCCTGCTGAAACCAAGGACGATGCTCAATTCATCCGCGTCCATCTGCCTGGACCGGTACCCAAAGGCGGCGAGACACGTATCCGGATTTTCAAGACTTACACCGACGCTCCGTCGTATGGCATTAAGGATGGGCAGCTCGTTTTCGACCGTCCGCTGGGTATCAAACGCAATGTCGTGGTCCTGCCAAAAGGCTGGGAGCTCGTTGAATGCGCTTCGCCGGCGATTGTTTCTACCGATGCCGATGGCCGCATCCGCGTCAGCTTTCTCAACGACCGCGGCGACCAGTTGCCGGTAAAGATCGTTGCCCGGAGGATGCCATGAAGAGATCGCTGATTCTTTTACTGGCATTGGTTTCCGTGGTGGTCAGTGTTCATGCTCAGCAGGAATCCTTCCATCGTGCCGAGCAGGACCGCGAGATCAGCTACTGGCTTCTGGATCCGGCCACGCACCAGTTCCGCATCTCCCACGATTTCACCGTTACCCGTGTGGGCCAGAAGTCTGTCCACAGCTTTGTGCGCAAAGGCAGCGTGGTCTCTCCTGACGCCAAGATGATTGACGTGGACACCGGCAAGCCGCTCAAGACCTATTCTGTGAAGGGAAAAGACGTAAACGCGCTGGGGTACTACCCTGAGCCCGCTGATCCAGATTCGGTTGTGGTGCAAGGTGATCTGGAACACGCGATTGGTGAAGGCCAGTCCACACGGGTTCGCGTGCAGGAGACTTACACCGATCCTGTGGGTTACGTTGTGAAAGACGGCGAACTGGTGTGGACGCGGACTCTGGGCCGCCCGCTGAACTATGTGACTCTGCCTTCTGGTTGGATGCTGACCTCGGTGAATACCCCGGCAGTGATTTCCCTCGACGAGGAAGGCCGGATCAAGCTGCGATTTACAAATACACGCAACGGCGATTTGGCAATTGTGCTCAAAGCGCGGAAGCGTCCTTAAGGCAGCCCCATCCTAAGATGGAATGGCCCTGGCCGTAAAAACTTTCGCAATGAGAAACGTTAGGCGCCCATTTGTCACTACTTGAGAGTAAGGATAATGAGACCAATCGTCACAATCGTGCTCTATGTGTCCCTAGCCGGCGTTGCATGCGCGCAGGAGGCGGCAAAGCCCCCGGTTTGCAACCCAGATGTAATCCAGAAGACCCTCTCCGACCTCCCCAAGAATCCAGAGGGTCTCATATTCAAACAACGGTTTTGCATTTACGCGCGCCAGCTGGTTACGGTGGAAGCGCTTGCTGGGGCGACCATTTTCAGCGGTGTGGCCCAATTCCGCGACGATCCGGTGGAATGGGGACAAGGTGCATCAGGATATGCACGGCGCTTTGGGACCCGATATTCTCAGGGAGTCGCCAAGACGACAGGCGACTTTGTTGTTGGCAGCTTGCTGAAAGAGGATCCTCGGTACGAGGCCTCGAGAGAAACAAATTTCTGGAAGCGGACAGGCCATGCTTTTGCCAGCATATTTGTGGTGAAGAACGTCTACGGCAATCAACGGCCGGCTTTCTCTAAATTTGCAGGCGCCGCCTCCAGCGGCCTGGTGGGGTTGGCATGGTATCCAGACCGGCTCAACCGGCCTGGTGACGTAGCGGCGCGTATTGGCACCGGGTTCGGCGGATATCTGGCCTCCAGCGTTTTTCAGGAATTCAAGCCGGACTTACTTCGCGGTCTCAAGAAAATGTTCGGTTCGAAGAGCAAGGCCACCACAGAACCTCAAGCTTCTCCGGACCCAAAATAACTGCCAAAGCGCGCAGCTTCGTCCGTCCCATCAACTAGGCTTGGCCAGCTTCGCAGTTTTTCTTTCGGCGAATTGAAACGTATATAGTGGGCTGAGTCCCTGCGCTGCCATCAGAATTTCCCGAACGTTATAGGGATTCGTCAGGCCCGTGAACACGTTGCGGATCACCTCAAATGCGTGGGCGATGCCTTGGGCTTCATCAATGTCCATATCTACCAGGCAATCATTGCCGTCGGCGCCGTTGCGCGAGAAAGTCAACTGGAGGTTCCCTTCAGCGTCACGAGTTTTGAAACTGGAGAAAAGCTTGTACGGCGGGACCTCTTTGTGCAATGAGAAGTCGACGGGGTGAAAGTTCTTTGATTGCACGGTCTCTTCCACCAGATCCACGCCAATCTTAGCGAAAAACCGGTCCTGGTCCAGTTCGAGCATGTTATGGGTTTTACGAATATGGTCGAAGCAGGTTGATCCGTCGTCCAGCTTAGTGTTCGATGACTTGAGAAATAGGTTAAGCAGCCCAGCTTTCAGCTTGGGCGGCAATGCATTATAGAGTTCTTCTCCACTCAGCGCCTCGGAACCATCCAGATTAATACTTGATTCCTTGAGCAGGCCCTGCAAACCTCGATCGAGTTTGGCGAAAGTCGGAGCCGAAATATCAATGACCCGGTCAGGATCTACGGGGAATACGACCGGGCGTTTGCGAATGGTTGTTCCTCCAGGCGGCAGAGTGAGGAAGAACTGGATGACTTGGTAGTTGGTGGGTGAGAGTTCGAAGCGGTAGACTCCGAGAGGAGCATCCCCAAGATTGATGGCCACATTCGTCTGGCCTGTGAGCGGCACTACGGTCTGGAAGTGAATCGTGTTGTCCAGGCTGAATATGTCCGCTACTACGCTGTGGTCATCCAGCGCATCGCCAAGCACATCCACAAATTTCAACTTAACGGTTGTTGGCACGTTCGGTCTCCTGTTTACTGCCGTTCATAGCAGCGAGTGCGTTACAGCTTTCAGGGCTTGCGCTGAGATGGTCAAACTCGGGTTGGCAGCCAGCGCTCCCGGGATGACCGCGCCGTCCACCACGTAAAGACCGGGCAGCACGGCTTTGCCCGCTGCGGGCTTGCTGGCGTCAAACACTTGGCCAAACTCATTTACCACGCCGTCTTCGTGCGTGGCGCCGATGGGACAACCGCCCAGCGGGTGAGTGATGGTCAGCTTCTTGTTGCCAAGAAGTCCCTGCCATGCCGGCAGAGCCAGATACTTGCCGCCCATGGCTGAGGAGAACTCTCGCAGCAACGTTTCAATGTCCGCCCAAAGTTTCTGCTGGGCGATGGGCTGTTCCCATCCCAGATCAATCTGATCGCCATCTGCGCCGCCCAGCTTGAGCTTGCCGGTGGCCTCGTCCTGACTCATCACGTTGAAGAAGAACGTGTCTGCCAGCATTTCCGCTTCGGTCTGGAACTTCTTGGGGTCGGTAGGATCCGGGACTTCCAGCAGATGCTCGGTCAAGTTGGAGTCCCATGCCGCTTTGATCAACTGGAAGAAGTTGGGGCTGGCGCCGGCGTTATCCAGAAGCTCCAAACCTTTGCTGACGAATTCCGCGAACATGGCTGGTACGGCACAGTCTTCGATCTTGATAAACCTGCCGTTGAAGTTCATGGTGACGTGCGCGGTATTGATGGGGCCGCGCGTGGTGTAAACCGGAAGCGGCCTGCCGTCTGCGCCTTTGGTCTTGTAGGCAAAGGCGCCAAAATCGCCGTTGCTGGAAAATTTGAAGCCCAGCATCTTGCTCAGGGGCAGGGTCTTGTTTTTTGCCGAGCGCAGGAGGATTTCGGTTGAGCCGAGTACGCCTCCGGCCAGGAAGACTTTAGGAGCGAAATCTGTGCGCGTGTCACCATCGGACGTAAAGTGGTCTTCATACGTCACTTCGAAGCCGCCGGGCTTCTGCGCGATCTGCAGCACTTTCGATTGCGGACGCAGCGTCACGCCCGGGTTCTTCAGCACTTTCTTGAACAAAGTCTTGTTGAGAGTGTGCCGGGCTTGGGGCAGGCAGCCCAGCATGCAGCGGCCCTGGCGTTCGCAATTGGTGTGCGCTGGAACTGAATCGCTGGCTGCTCCGCGATAGCCGTCAGCTTCGAATACGGCCAGCTCCAGCGGCGCCCAATCCATGGCCACGCCCAGCTTTTTAGATACTTTCTTGGCGGCCATCCGCAGCTCCCGGCTGCGGTCCAGAAGTACATAGGCTTCGTCTTTGTCTTGCAGCGGATTGGCAGGATCAACTCCCAGCTTGGCAAAGTCGTCCGCCGTCATGTCTTTGCCCAGGGGCATCTTGGTGACTACGTAATTCAGCCAGCCGCGATTTGCTCCTTTGCGGTCAGCAGGCACGCCTTCCATCCACGCGCGCGCGGCAGCGTAGTCTGCATCACCCAGCTTCAGGCCAATGCGGTCCAGCGCCTCTGGCTTAGGACGGATGGTCACGTTCGAATAGATCAATGAACCGCCGCCGACACCGCTGGCCGTCAACACGTCTGCCTGATGGAACATCGAGTATTGATAGAGCCCACTTTGGTTCGCGGTGGTGCGCAGGGCGGCGAGGAAGTCCGTCAGTCCTTTGCGATGATCTGGGCGCGGCCAGTACTGTACTGGCATGTTGTTCTGCGCCGCCCAATCGCCGAACGGGTCCCCCTTGTTCAGGCCGATGGGATACGAGGAGCGCCAGAACGTCCCCCGCTCCAGAAGCAGCACCGACTTACCTTTGGCCACAAGTTGAACGGCAGCAATGGTACCTCCAAAGCCAGTGCCTATGACAATCGCATCAAACGCCATTTTTGCCTCCGGGGCGGGATTGCTCCTTTAGAGTAGTGCGTCGGGGAATGCCGACGTTTCATTTTTTAATCAGGATTTCCCTTTTGAGTTCAAAACGGGAAGCATTTTACACCCACCAGTCCTGCTGGCGGCACCGCTAAAAATAATTGTCATTCTGAGAACTGGTAGAGATTCTCAGTCCGGCATCAGCTTTGTTTCGTCCGCCGCTGCCGGGCCAGCTCGTACATCACAATCGCCGCTGCAACGGAGGCATTGAGCGACGGGACCTTACCCAGCATGGGGATAGAAACCAGGAAGTCGCATTTCTTGCGCACCTGTTCATGCAAGCCGTGTCCTTCCGCGCCCAGGACCAGGGCGCAGTCCATCTTGTAATCGAGCTGGTCGTAAGCCTTGCTGCCGCGCTCGTCCAGGCCGACGGTCCAGATATTGCGCGATTTCAGATCTTCAAGCGCGCGCCCAATATTGGTGACTCTGGCGATCGGCAGATATTCTGACGCTCCTGCCGAGGCCTTGACCACTGTCGGCGTAACACCCACGGCACGCCGCTCCGGAATGACAATGCCGTCGGCGCCTGCGCCTTCAGCGGTGCGGATGATCGCACCTAGATTATGCGGATCTTCGATGCCATCCAATACCAGGACAAACGCGTGTTGAGCGCGCTTGCGTGCCAGCAGGTCTTCCAGGTCGCCATACTGCTTTTCCGCGGCCACCGCGACCACGCCCTGATGATTGGCGGTCTTAGCCATTCGCGTGAGCTGATCGCGCGGCACGGCGCGCACTGGGATTCCAGCGGCCCGGCAGAGTTGGGCGATCTTCTGGATGCGGACATCACCGCGGCCAGGAGCAATTGCCACGTATTCAAAGCCGCGGCCGCGCGCGGCCAAGGATTCCTCCACTGCGTGGATGCCAAAAATGATTTGCATGTTAAGCGTCAGCTGCCCGCATTCGTTGCTGCCCCAGTGTTGCAGGAACCTGGAGCGTGAAGCAAGTACTGAGCAACAACTGCCTGTCCTAGTTTTTGGTTGCTAAATTCCGGTTTTTGCATTACACATGACATCGCCGAAATGCAATCACTGTCTCCTATCGCCCGGCGCAAGCCAAAACCGCGGCCCGTAGTTCTTTCGATTGCAGGTTATGATCCATCTTCCGGCGCCGGCATTACGGCCGACATCAAGACCATCGCCGCGCATGCATGCTACGGCATTACGTGCATCACTTCCTTGACGGTCCAGTCCGCGCGCGGAGTGAAGCGTGTGGAAGCGGTTGAAGGCCGCGTGATCACCGAGACTTTGGAAGAACTGATTGCCGATCTGGAGATTGCCGCGATCAGGATTGGCATGCTCGGTTCGGCGGAAGCGGCCAGAGGAGTGGCAGCATTTCTCAAACGCTATCAGCACCGGCACGTGGTGCTGGATCCTATATTGAAGTCTTCCTCCGGAGCGGAGCTGCTCTCCAAGGAGGGCTTGCAGATATTAAAAGACCGCCTCCTGGGAATGGTCCTTGTTGTCACGCCAAATATCGACGAAGCCGCCACGCTGACCGGTTTGAGGGTAAGTAACCTCGATGAAATGGGCGCCGCAGCCCTGCGTCTGCGGCAGGCAGGCGCGCGCAATGTGATCATCACTGGCGGGCACCTCGACCCTCCCGCGGACCTGATCAGCATTGAATCAAGCAAGCGCTTCGTGGTCCTGACCGGCAAGAAGATTGTCAGCCGCTCGACGCACGGAACGGGGTGCGCATTTTCCACCGCACTGGCCTGCAACCTGGCCCTGGGCCAGAATCTTGTCGACGCCGCCAAAGCCGCCAAGCGGTATGTGGAATTAGCGCTGAGGAACGCGCCGGTGCTGAGCAGAGGAGTTGGACCGGTGGTGTGAAATGGTACAGGAGGCGGAATGTCTGGAATAACGTCTTCAGTAAAAGCTCTTGCGCTTTTTATCCTGATTGTGGGAGGCGCGGCTATCTGTTTCTTGACCTTCGGAGTGGCCCTGAGCTTTCTGTTTGCGCTTTTCTCGCCGCCACCCGTTCGGGACCAAATTCTTGGCTACAGCTCCATGGCCGGTCCCGGACCGCTTTTAGCGGGCGCGGTGCTGTTGTTTTTTAAACGGACGCAGAGATTCGGCGCCAAGCTGACTTTGGCTGGGAGTGCTATTCTGACGGCCTACTTGGTTATTTGCTATGTAAGGCTGAATCCCTCTGCGGGGGTACCCGTAAGGCTATTTTTATTTGTACTGCTTCCTGTGGTAGTGCTTGTGGTGGACGTTGCCGCATACAGAATCTACAAGCTGATAAATCCATCCGGTCCAGTGCCGGCCAAGGCGACGGCTGGCGAGACGCGTTAACCTCGACCTAGTCTGCGCTTTTAGCGAAGTTAGGGCCTGGTGCGGGCTATGCCTACATTGGCATTTGCGAGCTGCGTAACACCAAGCCTGGAAAACCGAGAGTCGCGGAGGAGTTGGGTGGCGAGTGTGGCATCTACGGGCCGGGAGAAGAAATATCCTTGAGCTTCATCGCAACCCAGAGCGGTGAGCCGGTTCAACTGGTCGTTTGTTTCCACGCCTTCACCAACAATGCGCATTCCGAGTCGTTGCCCCAGTTCGATGATTGTGTGGACCACCTCGCTTTGTTCTTGTTCATTGTCGATCCCGCTTATAAAAGACCGGTCAATCTTCAAAATGTCAATGGGAAGGCGAACCAGGTAGCTCAAGGATGAATAGCCGGTCCCAAAGTCGTCGAGGCAGATTTTAACGCCAAGCTTCCGGAAACGCCTCAAGATGCGCTCTGCCGTTTCCAGATTACCAATGACCACGGATTCGGTGACCTCCAGTCTTAATTGGGGGGCGGCGAAACTGCCCAGTTCCAGGATTTCAGTAATGCGTTCCACCAGGTCGGGCTGGGTAAACTGGCGGCCCGAAAGATTTGCGCTCAGAACGAGTTCTGAATCAAACTCCTTCTGCCAGCAACTGATTTGCTTGCATGACTCGCGCAACGTCATGAGCCCCAAAGGGAAGATAAGGCCGGTTTCCTCTGCGATGGGAATAAATTCACCCGCCGGAATCAATCCTCGCTTCGGGTTGTGCCAGCGGACCAGGCTTTCAAAACCGATGATCTTTCTGGTGGCAATCTCCACGATAGGTTGGTACCAGCACTCAAATTCGTTGCGCTCCAGGGCATGGCGTAACTCAGATTCCAGTTCCAGAAGATGCAGGGCTCGAGCACGCATGGAAGCATCAAAAGTCTCCGACCGGGCCTTTCCCAACGACTTAGCGCGATACATGGCAATATCGGAGTCTCTCAGGAAATCCTCGGGGGTTTTGCACTCTGGGGAATTAAATGCAATGCCAATGCTGGCGGTTGTGAAAGCTTCATGGCCATTGACTTGAAGAGGACGCCGCAGGCGATCATGGATTCTTTGCGCGATTGTTGCCGCCTGGCCTGGGTCCTGCAAGTCATCGATCAAGATGATGAATTCATCACCGCCCAGTCGCGCCACGGTGTCTTCCGGACGCACACACTTCTGCAAAACGTGGCTTACTTCGATCAGTAACTGATCTCCCGTATTGTGGCCCAGGCTGTCATTCACGACTTTGAAGCGGTCCAAATCCAGGAACATCACGGCGAAGCGGTACGTTTTTCGCCGCTGGGCTCGCGCCATGGCGCCTTCCAAGCGATCCAGCAACAGAGTGCGATTGGGAAGTCCGGTCAGACCGTCGTGCAAAGCGTCATAATAGAGTTGTTCTTCCAGATGTTTGCGGTCGGTGATGTCGGTTTGCGAACCGGCAATGCGAAAGGCCCGGCCGTTCTCGTCCCGTATGGCAAGCCCCCGGCTGAGCATAAAACACCAGCTACTGTCTTTGTGCAGAATACGGTACTCACTTTCGAAGTGCGGCGTGGTGCCATCCCGGTGAGCAGCAATTGCAAGCCGTACATGTTCACTGTCTTCGGGATGGATTCTTTGGAACCACTCTTCAGGCGAGTCTTCCAATTCATGATCGTGGAAACCGAGCATGGATTTCCAGCGAGGAGAGAGATAAATCCGGTTGGTCCGCAGGTCCCAATCCCATAATCCATCGTTGGCGCCGCGCACCGCAAGCGCATATCGCTCTTCACTCTCCCGCAAGGACTGTTCCGCAAGCCTGCGCTCGGTAACGTCGCGGGAGTTTACTACGATGCCCTCTACGTATGCATCTTGCATGAGGTTTGTGCCGGTGAGCTGCAGGTATCGCCAACTGCCGTCCTTGTGGAGGAAACGAAATTCAATTCCTTGGCCGGTCATCTTGTTGGCAATAACGTCAAGAAAGGCCGCCTGCACGGCCGGGACGTCGTCGGGGTGAACGAACTCGAAGGCGTTCCTGCCCACCAGTTCGTCCGGAGCGAATCCAAGTGTGCGGTTGACGGAAGGGCTCTCATACACGATGGTGCCGTCACTGGAGAGGATGCTGATGATGTCAAAAGCGTTTTCAATCAGGGAGCGGAACACGCGGTCACGGCTTTTCTCCAGCGTGGCTTTCGTCGCAACCACGGCAGATGGTCTTTGCAACCTGCCCCACCAGCTTTTGAAAAGGCCAAACATCGAATACCGAAGCCCTCAATAATCGCCTTACCACAAGGTAGATGCTACTCGCTAATATTCGCCCGTTAAAAATGAATCGAAGTTGTGGCCGCTAACGATTGGAATCCAACCCGCACCGTGCTGTTACTGTATTCTCCCGCCAGCAGAATGCTCTGCCCAACATGTTCACTTGTGGGTAATTGGTATTGATAACTCACGTCAAGGAGGTAGCGGCTATGGTGATAGCCAATGCCGGTTGACAATGTGTTTCGCATAATGGCAGCGGTCAATGGAGTCAATGTCGTTGCCGGGACGGGGTTGCTGGCGAAGGAATAGCCTCCGCGAAGCGACAGGCGCTCGGTAAGCGATGCCTCCATGCCCAGATGGAAGATACCCTGATTGCGCCACAGCAAAGGCACAAAGTCCTTGAACGAGTTCGCGCCGACCAGTCCGTTGATGGCAGTATTGTCGCCATTGGTGAGCGTCAAAGGCAGGTTCACGAAGGCTTTGTTCCAGTTGATCCAGTCGGTTTGAGTTGCCACTCGAATGCGAGGATGAAGCTGCCAAGCAAAGCCTGCCCTGACCATCTGCGGGAAAACGTTGTCCACTTGCGCATCGTAGTGGAAGTCAGGCCGGACCGGGAGCCCCAAAGTTTGTAACTGTGCAGAAGCATTGCCCGATATATCTCCGTGGCTGTGAATCACCGTTCTCGTCTCGTACGCCACTCCGAATTGCAGTTTGCTGTTCGGACACCACGAAACTCCAAAGCTGCCGTTTACGCCCACGCCCTGCGTGTGTAAATCAACTAAAGTCTTCAAGCCTTTCAGTACCGGCTGCGTTTGAAAAACGTACGGTGTCTGCAGCGTATTTGAGTTGTAGACAATTCCCAACGCGGCGCCAACCGAGAATTTGGGGGTTACAGCAAGGCCGAGTCCAACCGCGGAACGCAGAGCAAGGATGGCTGATTTGTTGTTTTGTAAACCATACGATGTGCCGCCAGCGCCGCCCGGCGCATCGACATATCGCCATTTCGCCGTCATAGAAATTTCCGGGGTCACAGACAGCCCGAGGCCGAACCGACTGGAGCCGAGGGGCATGGTAAACGCTCCATAGGGTACCCCTCCAGCAAAGGCGCTGATCGATCCATCGGAGTTCGCGGCGTTGGCGAAATGACCTTGAGCAAAAACTCCCATGAAACCAAGATCAAGGTTCCGGGACTTCACATTGCCCAATCCGGCCGGGTTTTCCGTCATGATATCGAGTGGCTGGTCAGGCGAGGCGACCCCCGCGCCTCCCTGGGCAACTGCCTCGGCGCTCACGCTGCCGCCATAAATGCCCTGGGCATGCAGCAAATTGTCTTCATTGTCTTACACATAGCGGTGACCTTGCAGCACGGGATAGCTCATAAGAGAAGAGTTCTCCACAGTAATAATAGCTTCCCTCACGGGCTTGCCTTGAGTTACTGAAGTAACGTAATTGTCACCGCGAAAAAGCGGAGCCCAAATTCAATTCGGCGAACAACGGGCACACCTTGGAGTCGCCTACTTTGCCGTACTGGTTGCAGCTGCCGCAGCGCCTGGCTTCAGCGACTGGTAGTAGATGTCAAAGAAATCCAGTCCAGCTTTGTTCACACCGGAGCGAACACTGGTCTGGTCGCCGAATTCGATGGCCTGGTCGGTGGCCGGATTGTAAGCCGGCCACTTTGCAAGTCCTTCACCGTTGGGATCACCGGTTTTGGCAAAGTTTACCCAGTAGCTGGAGATGGCGTCAGAGAGTTTGTGGTCAGCCTCTTCCCAGGGGAAGGGCCAGATGAAGTTGCCAAAGACGTAGGGGATCTCACTAGCGTGGAAGGCGCGCAGGCGCTGGCTCTGGGGGCCGGGCGGCCGGTGGCTGAAATAGTAAAGATGCACGGGCTGATGGCCTGTTTTGGCGGCTGCACGCGCCCATGCGCGCATCTCCCAGCCAAATACCTGGTCGCGGTAAGCGGCAAAGAAAGACGCGACGGCCTCACTATCGGACCCGGCGGGATAAATCTTGAGGAACTGGTCGCCCAAGGTTCCGTAACGCTTGTTCACGCCGTCAACAAAAACGGCGCTGGTTACGAGCGCTCCTTGAGGTGCAAGGGTGGTACCTTCATCGGAATTGTTGCCTACGATCAGGGGCACATCGTTTTGTTTGCCCTGGGCAAAAATTGTGGAGATGTCCTGGGGCAAGACCCAGCCATCGACCACGGGCCTTACTGTAGGCTCGTTACTTGCTTTCAGAAGATCTTCCGGAGATTTGGCGCGCAGAGTTTTCAGCGTGTCTTGCAGCGTGTCTTTTAGCGTGTCTTTGGTTGCGCCCTGAGGTGTGCCTGTCGCAGCAGCCGAGGTTATGCTCGACGCGGCGCCCAGCGTGGAGGCCACACGTTCGCCGGCCTTTTCCGCTTCCGCCAGGGTCTTCATGGGAGAGAACGAACCGCCGCTTTCGCCGATGACGCGGTGAAACAGTCCTTTGGCGAGCGGGCTGGCCATAAGAGAGTTGACCGCCCATGAGCCGGCCGATTCGCCGAAGATGGTCACGCGACCGGGGTCGCCGCCAAAAGCTTCGATGTTCTTCCGCACCCATTCAAGCGCGGCAATTTGATCGAGCAGAGCATAGTTTCCGGAAGCGTGATGCTCGGATTCCGCGGTCAGCGCCGGGTGGGCAAAGAAACCGAAAATGCCCAGCCGGTAGTTGAGGGTGACAAGAACCACGCCCTTGCGGGCCAGGTTCTCGCCGTCGTAGGAGGAAGTGCTGCCGGCCCCACGGGTAAAACCTCCTCCGTGGATCCACACCATGACCGGAAGGCGGTCTTTGGCGGACTTGGCGGCGGTCCACACGTTCAAATACAGGCAGTCTTCACT
>WNFI01231592.1_pt1 | contig 23120 bp, 35 predicted proteins | sample 5400471 | NCBI WGS metagenome assembly WNFI01 (sample SAMN13153348, study PRJNA577476) | soil metagenome | isolation source: 100 cm saprolite on Douglas fir-dominated hillslope | place: USA:California | collected 2013-09-17
CATAATCACTAGATGTCCATTTTTTGAATGGAGTTCCATCCCATTTGAAATCATAACGAACTTTAAAAAATTGTTTAAGATATATTTCTTGTGCTTTATCTCTTGCCATTAGCATTTTAGGCATTTAGTTTATCCTTAATTTCCTTAGTCTCATAGTATTTAGGATCAAGATCGCTATAAATACATTGGATTTCATCAAAGAATAGCTTTGACTTGTTAATCATTTTAGGATAATCCTTTTGTTTATCTGGATCAACCCACCAGATTATCTTTTTGAATATTGATGATAGTTGCTTAATCTGCCCTAAAGTAATACTACTTCCCCACATAGGCATACTATTTAATACCCTATTAATTTTTATAGCTGAAATAAAATCTTCCACAAGAACAAGATTATTTTCTCGCCCATTAGAAGAATTCCAATGAATATCAAGAACAGTAGAGGGATTACCAAAAGTAACATACTTGGGATAATTACTATTAGTGCCAAAGTATCTACCTTGGTACATTTCCAATTGTCCCTCTGGATTGTAAACAGGGAAGATAAGAAGTTGCTTTTCTTCATCCCATTGAATCCTATTGTTTAGTATTTCTTGTAAAGTTAAATCGTATTGTTTAAGCCACTTCCAGGGAAAGTCGGGGATATTCTGGGACCAAGTAAGCTGTCCAGGTAACTCTAGACCAATCTTTGACGATTTTCTCTTATATCTTCTATAACTCGATCTTGTATAACTGCATTTGAAACAGTATTCGTGACCATCAGAGTAGACTCCGAGGTTATCTCCGGAACGGTCATATCCTTGTTCTCTACACTTTGGACAGGCTGTTTTGTATAGCAAGTGGCTGTAGGTTTCCCTTCCTTGACCCATGATTGTCTTTCATATAAAGTATTTATTTTAACTATTAAATCTGCATACTTCCTTTCTTCTATTTCTTTAGGAGAGAAAGTTCTACTTAGAGTAATAGCATTATCATAAAAAGAATTAAAATATTTTCCCTTTATAGAGAGTTCTGAATAAGGGCTACCATTATAAGTTAATCCCGTTTTTAATACTTCACAATGAGCAGGCTCTCCATAGGCATCTACAATAACAATAACTAAATCTCCTACCTTGAATTTATTCACACTCTCTCCTTATTGCTCTTACATATTTCTCTAGAGTCACTGGACCAAATGCTCCAGGAGCAGTATTAGATTCAAATACCCAACAATGATTTCCTATCCTGTCACTTCCAATATCTATTGCTGCAAAATCTAATCCTAAAGCCAGAGTAGCTTTTACAGCCTGCTGTTTAACATGATTGGATACAGCATCCACCCATCCCATGCTCCAATCATCTCCAGACTTAATCATTGGATCAGGATTAGGTCCAGCATCACTAGCTATTGCCTTCTCTGTCCAGAATATTGCTTCTCCTTTAAAGACATGAACTCTGAATTCACGATCATTATTCACATACTTGGTATACAATTGAGAATTAACAAGTTGCTCTTGAGTTCTGGCTACTACAATACCTGAACCATTGTGTCCTTCTAAATCCTGTCTGCAAAAGACAATTTCTCCTTGCTCAAGCCATTCTCTGGCAATATCTTTAACTCTTGTTCTAGCTGGAATAGATACACCAGCGTGTTGTAAATACTCAAAAGTAACTTCTTTATTTACTGATCTATTAACGAATCTAGGTTTATTTAAAATCTTTGCTTCTTGTGGTATACCTAGTGCATTACCATTACCCCAATTAATAATCAAATCATTACTGTTATAAACGTATCCACTTCCTGGATAATGATAAGAACAATTCAAAGCATTAGCTAACTTTTTTCCAGTCTTAAGATTCTCTTTATATCCATAAATTACTGGATTCAATTTATTGTCCTTTCAATTAAATGACCATCAGAATCATAAGTGTTATGATTGTCTGAGAAATTACTGGAGTACTTTTGGAAAATTCCTACTGGAAGTGCCCTAATTTTCCATCCTGTAGGAGAACTATGGTCATATACTTTGGCTTGAATCATTCCATGTTCCATAAAAGCCATTACTAAACCAATTTCCCTACCAGTTAAATCTTTCCACGGCTGGATTAACTCAATGTAATCATTAATCCTCAATATACCATTAGGGTCTTTCCTGATTGCTGGTACTACTAATGATCCTTTTGGAAGAGAAGGAGATACGTTTGATGATAGTTTATCATTTGCTGCTTTCTGTGGTTTCTGATACTTGGATTTAAACCACTTATAAGAAGAATTACTATACCAAACACTATCTTGTATATCTCCTTTGCTTTTATTAAAGAGAAATACCTTTCCATCCTCTCTCATAAAAGCTAGTTTACTCCAACTTATATACTGAGTTATTAACTCTTGAATAACTGGATCATCTATAAAAGAATCTCCTAATTTTTCTTGGAGATGCTGTAGAATATTAACATTAAAATGCCAAGTATCCGACATGGAATAATCCTTTTTACACTCTACATTATTCATTACTCCATTATGGGCAAAAGCTAATTTGTTTTCTGCCACCCAATAAGGATGACAATTCTCTATACTTATTTCACCATGAGTAGCAATACGAAAATGAACAATAGCTTGTTTATGTTGATGAGGTTGAAATTTTTCCCAAAATTCCTGAAAAGTAAAAAATCCCTTCTCTAAAAGAAGTTCTCCTGTTTTTTGTCTGATTATGAATCCAGCACCATCTTTGTTATTACCAAAACAGTTTTCATAAACTTCTTTCTTCAGATTCTTTCCACGCGGTTTATAGATTATGATGCACATGATTTATTTTTCTCCAAAAAAATAATCATTTATTTTATTCCTATAAAATATATCAATTATTTAACACCTATTAATTTATAAGGATTAGGTTTTTTATAACCAAGAAAATCAATAAGAAATGGATATTCTTTCTTATTTTGTTTCAAAAACTCTATATAAATTTCTTGTCTCCTTAAATCATTAATTGATTTGACATTGATTGCACAAGGTTTTGTATAATTAATCAAGGAACACACAAAATCCAAACGATACATATAAACATTATACTTAGTTGTACTAGCAAAGATACGAAATTCAATAGTTTCTTTATTTCTAAGATTCAATGCGTCATATCTATTTTGACTTTCCAAATTGAAGTTTTCTGGAGCTATATCAGTTATTTTCTTTTCTCTTTTCAAAGAAGCATATTGATCGCTGGTTCTTCCAGCGATATTAACTATGAGAGCAGCATTATCTGGATTATAAAGAAAATCCTGAATTTTTCCTATCTGTAAAGAAGATAAAGCTGATTTGGATACATGAAAGTGTAAACCACAATTCTTTTCTGACTTCATCTTTGTTTTTTCATTGATGATAGTAAACAATCTTTCTGCTTCTTTTCTGTGAATATTATATGTAGCTGGAGCAGTAATAATTTCAAAACCATTATTTATACTTCCATCTTGCTTACAGAGAAGGAAATTTTTTAAATCTTTGTATAGAAATACTGCTTCTCTTTCTCCACCATTTTCTAATTCAATCTCTGCTCCAAAATAAACAATCTTCTTATCTTCAGTTTTAGCTGAATCTGTTTTTATGTAACCAAGAAACTTGGGTGCTCTAGTTGAATATTCATTTATTATTCTGCCAGTAGGAGAGAGTTTATCAGCACAATGACAACAAATATCTAGTCTATAATTTTTCTCTTCAAAATGTCCACAAGAAAATTCTTTAAATATTTTATCAAAATCTTTTAAATAATAATAAACTGCAGAATCCTTAGTTAGTACTATATCTTTTCCAGGAATTACTTTTCTTTCAATCGCTTTTTTATCCAAAACTAAAACAAAATCACATTCTTTATTTACATAACCATTTACTGTGAATAAATATTCTTTATTTATTTTATCTAGATTAAAATGAATATTCCAACACCAAATTTCTCTTTCTGAATTTTTCTCTCTTAATTTTATTCTATTCATTACAGAACGTGAAAGATAGAATCCAGATAATTCACATTTAATAATTCCTTCAATTGTAATCCAGTCTAGAATATCTTTATTATTTCTTGATACAAGTTCTTGAACAGCATCAAAGTATTGTGGTTGATTATTTTTTGAATTACGTAATACACTGAGTAATTCTATTTCAGTCTTTTTTGAAAGAGAATTCTTATCTTCTCCATAGAAATTCAAAAACTTTGAAAGTTCAGTAATAAAATGGGAACTTAAAAAGTTTCTTATAAACCAATACTCATATTCTTTTGTAATTCTAGAAATTTCTTTTGAAAAATCAGAAGAACTAAGTGTAAAATCACCTCTATTAAATATAATTAATTCAAAATTCTTTGAAAGAAGAGTTACTTTTCTTTGAGATATATTAACTCTTACATCCAAAGGAATCTCCATTTTAAAATGGAATGGATGAATACCAATAATTCCACCATGCTCCATTAAGTCAATCTTTTCCATGAACTTTATGTCATCATTGATCAAATTTTGCATAAAATGCAAATGAGGTTGAAATTGCCAAGTACCATTACTGAAATACCGAATCTTCTTTAGTTTTTCTCTATCCATTATAGTTTCACCGAGAATCGGTTACGCATTTTGATGATAGTACTTTCTGGAACCTGATGTATATTCTTGTTACCATGACGATTTTCTACAATCAAGGAAACTACTTTATACCCATACTTCTTAGCCAGAGTAAGATACGGTTCCAACTCTGTCTCAGTAGTAAGAGTATTATGGACAGCAATATTATCAAAGTCATCAGACATATCCCATTCTACGGATGCTTGGCATTGGTTATGTGCTTCCCTTAGTTTTTCTGCTTCCCATCTATAGCTTCCGTCGAAATCTTTTAGCCAATCATCTGTAGCATAAGCCCTGATATCTAATCCCATGTCCAATAGGGATTCTATAAAAGAACTCTTACCTGCTCCTGGTAATCCACGGACCAGAAATAATGTTTTACTCATTTTAATTAATAGCTGTTAATTACTCGTCAACTTCAATTTCTGTCCAAAGAAGTTTAATTGAGACTGAATAAATATCCTTTCTCATTTCTTCTTCTGAAAGAAATATCTTTGTAATTCTATTTTCTTCATGAAGTTTATAAGCCCATTTCCATTTTTTCACTTTCTTTTTTGGGAGAATTATCTGAGGTTTATCATGAAATAATACTTGTTCTCCTTTTGAATTATATTTTCCATCCTGAAAATACCAATGATTAGGAACATAAATAGTTTCAGCTTGGAGATTATTTCCTATTACTGTTCCCCATCCAGTTATTAAAGAATAAACTGTATCTCCTACTTTAAATTGTGGTTCTTTAATATGATCACATTGACATTCCCTTGAGCTATTTACTTCTTTACATGTAGAACAAGTACATTTACACATTATCTATTCTCCCAAAGAAGTTGAAGACGGTGTGCCTCTTGTTCATTTGCACCACAACTATGTGCTAACTCATGTATTAATACCGTATCCGGTACATTAGGACGTACTTCGATCCAGCCTGATTGATGATAGTATCCTGGATACTTTGCATCAGGATTGACATGAATATCCAATGTGGGGTTAGTACATCCCCATAAGGCTAGAAATAATAGAATCTCAGTCACTTAGGCTCCTTGGTCTACTAATTCACGTTGACGTGTGAATACTTCTTTAGTTCTATCGTGATACTCGGTATTGCTTTCATTACGATGGCAGATAGAACAATACCATCTGAAACCAGCGGGTTGCCATATCATATCTTTGTTATGACAAACATGGGACTTTGTATAAACTAGGTACAAGGTTAATACCTTGCTTGTGAACCATCAGCAAACTTGATGTATTTTCCCTCCCGAATTGCACCAAAGTCTTTGGCTAATGCAGCCTTCTTTACATTGATAGCATCTGCAATTGCTTGGTCATAATTCCCGTCTACGATTTGCATGATTTACTCCTTTGTTGAGATTTACTGCTTACTAATTAATACTTGTTAATCGGCGCTAGCTGGATTGATGATAGTAGTTTTAATGCCTCTTCCCTTGGTAATATGTCATTAACTTCTGAATCTCTTTCGGTGTTGCTTTCCTAGCTGTGGTTTCCTTGACTTCTTTTGCATACTTGCTTGCCACTATTCTTTCGCACGTAAGCATATTGACTGTCTCTGCCTTTGCATTGCCTTGTACTTGTAATGCTTTCATAAGAATAACTCCTAAACTTTTACGCAGGAAGCAATAATCTCAAACGGTACATTCATTGGTAATTGATCCGGGAGAAAAATAACTTTGAATCTATAATAATCTCTCCCTTCAACTGCAGAATTTTCCAAACCATGTGACCCTAAAAACCTTATAACTATTGGAAATTTCATGTATTGAGTTGACATAGTCTTCCTTCCTAAAACTTACAAAAGAAAAGGGCCGGATAATCTCCGGCCCTACGTTACAGCGGTGAATCTGTCTTGTTGCTTAATGCAGTACTGTTGCTTGTTCAACAACACGGCTTTGCTTCATCTGGTTCGCTCGCCGTGTAGCTGCTGCCTTTTGACCACGGCTCAGACTAGCGAAGGCGATCTCAGCCTTGGTAAGCCTGGGACTGGTCTCAGCAGCGCTCCCAACCAGTCTAGCCGCGCTACGATCAACGCGAGGTGCCCCTTTGATGGCTAGCTTTGCCTTGACTAGAAAGTCGAGCACAGAGCCATCTAGTCCGCTTGTAACCCTGACAGCGCTGATTACCTTGTCCAAGGCGTCAACGATCTGTCCACGGTCTAAGGGTTGGCTAGCTTTGCTTTTCTTGGTCTTGGCACCTGCCTTGCTTCCAGTACCGTTCAACTTACGAATAATGCTGGCGGTCCGAATAGCTTGGTTATAACCCATGTTGGCGAAGAGTTCCTTACCAGTGGTGCCGTTACCCTTTTGGAAGGAGACCAGACCGTCAGCGGCTTTCTTAACCGTCACTGATTGCCAATAGGCATGAACTACGCGGATTGCATCCGAGATGTAAACGCCTGCGGACTTGGCCGGACACTTCTTTGCCAGATACGCAGACTTGAGGGCATCGCGGAATTGAACGATTGCCTCATCCTTGTTGTTGGTCTTTTCAGCGGCTTCAAGAATCACTTGCATCTTGGTAGCTGTTGCCTGTTCGGCATACTCGTGTGCGCCTACAAAGCGCTTGCCTAAGTCTTCGTACTCATTCCGAGTAACAGGTACTTCATCCCGACCCTTTGCTGCTCTTGGCCCTCTTTGTAACATCTTGCTCATGTTGATTACTCCTAGTGATTAACAGCTATTAATCGTCGGCTCTACTGCCCGACCTCGCCCCGCGCATTAGATGAGCCTGCGCGCGTAAGAGTGATGCCGGATTAACCTGTATGTAAGACCAATGTAAGGATTACCAGTATTTAATGGGGAATTGTTTGAACTCCAATTGTTTGATTCCTAATAATGGTGATAAAAGAATCATGATTTTCCTCTTGACAGGTTTTAGAGTTTTAATTATTTATTGAAGGGAGGGAGGGGGAAAAGCAAGTATGAGAGAAATTCAGATCACCACACTTCCGACGATCTAGAAATTTATATAGGGCTATTTTATAAGATATTGATTAATATAATATATATTAATAACTAAGTTCTTAAGAACTTCTTATTACTAATATAATATTATATAATAATCATATATTTATATATAACCTGAGATTTACAAGTCAATAAGTAGCCCTAGGAACCTAATCCTAATTCCACTTACTAGTAAATCTATAACCCTCGATTTAACAGTGACCCAGACTTTATTATCTTCCTCGCTCTAGGTTATAAGTCCACGATATCTCTTCTGGAAGCCCCTGGTAAGAGATTTAAATCTTTCTTAAAGCCAGCGTAGTCTCCCGCCCTTTAAGAACACGCATTATACTCTCTTTTTACTAAAAAGTCAAGAATTATTTATTTTTTATTTAGGGGAACTTAATTAGTTAGACTTGGTCTAATAGGCAAGGAGAAAGATAAATGGAGTTTTCAGTAGAACAAAGAAATAGAATTATGGCTTTAAGAATTATAGGTATTTCTTATAAAATGATAAGAATACGTTTTGATTGTAAATTAAGAGATATAAAACAAATAGTTAAAGAATATCCTATAGATATGACTGAACAAGAAGCTATTAATATCTTGCTAAACTAATGAGTTTTACGATAACTAAAGACATTTCACCTGAAAAGATTTCAGGATATACCTTCCAAGGTGCTCCAATAGTCATTGGAAAACAACGAGGAAGACCAAGAAAGGCTAAAGCCAAGCCGGGTTGGTATCCAGTAGAAAAGAAGGTACATGCTGCCTGTCTATATGCTGTTACTGGTAATCTAACCGAAGTAAGTAAGTTAACTGATATTCCTCAGAATCAGTTAAAAGTAATGATGGATGAGCAATGGTGGGAAGACACCATTAAACAAGTCCGTAGGGAAGAGAACGATCAGATTACCGCTAAGATGACCATTGTGGTTGAAAAGAGCCTAGAAGCTGTCCTAGACCGTTTAGAGCATGGAGATCATTACTATGATGTTAAAACTAAGTCTCTTTATAGGGTTCCAGTAAGACTTAAAGATATGACTATGCCTTTAGGTATATTAGTTGATAAAAGACAATTACTTAGAGGAGATGTAACATCCCGGACTGAAAAGTTAGGCCAGGAAGAACTCCTTAAACAGTTGGGAGAGAAGTTTGAGAATTTCGCTAAAAGTCTTGGGGTCAAAGAACCACAAGATATTGAAACTATTGACTATATCGAGGTAATTGATAATGGCAAATAAAGATAAAGCAGGAACCAAGTTTACTTCTTTGAATCCTCGTAGGCAACGTACTCAGCCAGTTCAAGGTAAGAAACCAGTGAAGAAGGCTAAACATGGTATCTAAGCATCCTGGATTTAAAACAATCCAAGGAAAGATTGAGAAGGAAGGTTATTCCAAGGATCAGGTTGGAGCTATTCTAGCTAGCAAGTCAAGGAATGCTTCCAAGGCAGCTAAGAAGAAGAATCCCAGACTTCGTAAAGTACAAGGAAAGTAATTGTGCCTTCTAAGACTCCCAAGCAAAGAAAACTAATGGCGATTGCTGCCCATACTCCTGGTGGATATGGTGGTGTTCCTCAATCTGTGGGTAAAGAATTCAATCAAGCCGATAAAGGTAAGAGTGTTAAGAAATCCAAGAAAAGAAAAGGGAAGTAAGTGGCTCGAAACTACAAGCAGGAGTATGCCGAATACCAAGGGACTTCTGTTCAAAAGAAGAACAGAGCCAAGCGTAATAAAGCTCGCAGGCAAGAAACCAAACTTGGAAAAGTCCGTAAAGGTGATGGGATGGACGTTAACCATATCAAACCTCTTATAAATGGTGGAAGTACTTCTCTGACTAATCTTAATATTCAGACTGAACATAATAATAGAAGTTTTAAGAGAACCAAAAAAGCTAAATTAAAGTGAAGTTAACTAAGGAATTGGTTCATGGATTTAGTGGATCAGTTATAGCTAGTAAATATGATCAACCAGTTCCTACTCCCTGGTTTCATCTAGAATGGTGGGATTTATGTTGTTCTGATGCTACTTATGTAGCGATAGCAGCCCCTAGGGGTCATGCAAAAAGTACAGCAATTACTCATTGTTATGTTCTTGCTAATGTTCTATTTAGAGCTAGAAACTTTGTAATTATTGTAAGTTACACTGAAGGACAAGCAATAGAATTCCTTAGAGATATTAAAAAGGAATTAATGGAGAATGATGAACTTGCTACTCTATTTAAGATAGATAAGTTTGTAAAAGACACAGAAACAGACATTATCGTGGAGTTCGATGATGGGCACCAATTTAGAATTATGGCTAAAGGTTCTGAACAACGAGTTCGTGGTCTTAAATGGGATTACAAGCGCCCTGATCTTATTGTTTGTGATGATATCGAAGATGATGAATTGGTTATGAATCAGGATAGACGAGAGAAATTTCGTAACTGGTTCTATAAAGCTCTTCTACCTATTCGTTCAGATAATGGTATTATCAGATTAGTAGGAACAGTGATGCATATGGATTCTGTTCTTGAACGATTAATGCCTAAAGAGTTTAATAAGTTTACCGTAATAGAACCATTGAAACAGTATAGTTCTAGAACTAATACTATTTGGAAGTCAGTAAAGTATCAGGCTTGTACAGAAGATTTTAATACTATTCTCTGGCCCGAGAAATTCTCTAAAGATAGACTTAAACAACTTTATGCTTCTTATGTAGAAGATGGGAATCCAGAAGGTTTCTATCAGGAATATTTGAATAAGGCAGTTGATCCATCTACTTCTTTCTTTCGTAGACAGGATTTCATCCCAATGCGAGATGAAGATCATGATAAAAGAAAAGAGTATTATATCGCAATTGATTTGGCTATCAGTCAAGCAGAACGAACAGACTATAGTTGCTTTGTAGTTGGTGGAGTAGATGAATTAGGTTATCTTTATATTGTGGATGTGATTCGGGAAAGATTAGATGGTAGAGAAATTGTAGATTTAATGCTTAGTTTAAATAGTAGATATAATCCAGTATTAATGTCTATTGAAAGAGGACAAATTGAGAAAGCACTTGGTCCTTTTCTTAAGACTGAAATGTTAGAGACTAATAACTTTATTAATCTAAATCCTATTACTCCTACTAAAGATAAACAACAAAGAGCACGTTCCTGGCAAGCTAGACTTCGATCTGGAACAGTAATGGTAAATACTAAAGCTGATTGGTATTTACGATATGAACAAGAACATTTAAGATTTCCTAAAGATAGACATGATGACCAAGTAGATGCTTCTGCTTATCTTGGTCTAACTTTAGATAAAGTTATTAATGCTATGACTGATGAAGAAGTAGCTGAAGAAGAATATCAAGAAAACTATAAAACCCAATTTACTCTTAATCGAAATTCCTGGACTGGTTATTAATTAATTAATGGCGGATAAAGATTATACAATTGATCCTAATAATCTGGACCAATTATTTCAACAAACTAATTTAGCCGAGAATCTGGATGATAAAGATTTGGTTGAAATTGGTTCAGAAGTTATAGAAGATTTTGAAGAAGATTTGGCTTCTCGTCAGGATTGGGAAGAACAACATCGGCAATGGATGCGTTTAGCAGTTCAAGTAATGGAAGAAAGAACTTGGCCTTGGAAGAATGCTTCTAATGTCAAGTATCCTTTACTTGCTACTTCTGCCATGCAATTCCAAGCTAGAGCATATCCTACTCTTGTAGCTGGTCCTAATGTAGTTAAAGCTAGAGTAGTTGGTGATGATCCTGATGGACAGAAACAACTTCGTGCTGAAAGAATTAGTAAACATATGTCTTACCAAGTTCTAGAGGAGATGGAGAATTGGGATGAAGATATGGATAAACTTTGTTTTGTACTTCCAATTATAGGATGTGTGTTTAAGAAAGTTTATTGGGATTCCGATACTGGTCAAAATTGTAGTGATCTAATTCTTCCAAAAGATTTGGTAATTAATTACTTTGCCAAGTCTTTGGAAACAGCGACAGCAATTACTCATGTATTATACATGACAAGAAATATAGTGAAAGAGAAGCAATTACTTGGAGAATTTCTAGATTTTGATTTAACTGGTACATTCTCAAAAGCAATGGAATATGAAGATGCTTCCAGAAAAGATGAAGGTTTGGATAGACCACCAACTGAAGAAGATGCTCCACTTACAATTCTGGAACAACATTGTTTCCTGGATTTAGATGAAGATGGTTATGAAGAACCTTATATTGTCACTGTAGAATATAGTACTAGTAAAGTCCTTCGCATTACTCCTAGATTTGAAAAAGATTCAATAAAGACAAAAGACGGTAAGATTATAAAGATTACTCCAGAGAATTACTTTATTAAGTTTACTTTCTTGCCTAGTCCAGATGGTGGATTCTATGAATTAGGATTTGGTTCATTACTTGGACCACTAAATGAAACTGTTAATACTTTAATTAATCAGTTGATTGATTCTGGAACTATTAATAATCTTCAATCTGGTTTCATTGCTAAAGGTATTAGAATGAAATCAGGAGAGACCCAATTCAATCCTGGTGAATGGAAACAAGTACAGACTACTGGAGATGATCTTCATAAAGGAATATTTCCTTTACCTACCAAAGAACCTAGTGAAACATTATTCAAATTACTTGGAACTATTGTGGAGTCTGGTCAAAAACTTGCTTCTGTAGCTGAGATTTTTGTAGGTAAAATGCCGGGTCAGAATACTCCTGCTACTACTACAATGGCTACAATTGAACAGGGAATGAAAGTATTTACTGCTATTTATAAAAGAATCTATAGGTCTTTGACTAAAGAGTATAAGAGATTATATAGACTGAACAAGATTTATCTTCCAGTGCAAGAAGAATTTAATGTCTTAGATTCAACTATATTAATGAAAATTGGACAGTCGGATTATCAACAAGATGATACTGCTGTTCGTCCTGCGGCTGACCCCACAACGGTAAGTGAGCAACTAAGACTCACGAAAGCGCAGGCGCTATTAGAGATGATTCCATTAGGCACGATTAATGCAATGGAAGCAACTAAACGTGTATTAGATGCAATGGAGCAACCAGAAGTTGAGAAGTTACTTAATACTCAACCTCCACCTCCCGATCCTAAAGTTCAGGCAATTCAAGCCAAAACCCAAATGGATCAACAAAAAGGGCAATTAAAAGAACAAGAAATGCAGTTGAAGATGGCTATTGAGGCTCAAGGAGCCAAAATAGATATGATGGAGAAAGCACTTGATCTTCAGATTAAAAAGCAACAAGCCAATCTGGATATTGAACAACAGCATAAACAATATATTCTTGATCTTACAAAAGCAGTGAATGAAATGATGTTAGCACATCAACAAGGACAACAAAAGTTACAACAACAAGACCAACAACATCAACAAAAGATAAAACAGATGAAAGAAAGCAGCATAGACTAATACTGGAGAATAATGACTACTAAATTAGAGTGGCAAGGTTGGAGAGATAGTGAGATCACACAAGATTTAATAAAGTTGATAAAAGTAGGTCAGGAACAAGCAACTATTGACTTAATAGGAAAAAGAGAAAATATAGCAGATTTTGAAAGAGGAGCGATTTTATATGCAGAAGAAGTTCTGGATATAATTAAACTAGGAGATGGTTTATATAGAGAGGAAGAAGAATAATGCATGATGCACTAGGAAGAGAATTAAAAGTTGGTGATTCAGTAGTAATTTTAGCAACTATTACAACTCTTTATGAAACTGAAGATTATTGTAATGTTGGAGTAAGTACTGTATTAGGTCGTAGACCAGACGGGAATAAAGAAAATATTTCTGCTATTAATACAGGTGTGTTGTTAAAGGCAATACTATAATGCAACCCGTTGGTTTTTGCGTCTTAGTAAAACCTGATCCACCTAAAGAGAAGTTTGGTGATGGGTCAATAGCTATTCCAGATATGATTTTAGATAAATTTAGAGTTGAAATTACTACAGGTACTTTACTTTCTATTGGAAATATGGCTTGGAAGGGAATTGTAGATGGTACTCATTGGGCTAAAGTAGGGGATCATGTAGTCTATGCTAAATATGGTGGTAAGCAAATAGAAGACCCAGAGACAGGTGAGAAGTTAGTACTTCTCTTAGATAAAGATATCATAGGAGTATTGTAATGGCCGAAAATAAGCAAGAAGAAAAGAAACAAGAAGAAGTAAAGATTGATCCGTATAAAGAAAAAGCTATCTCAATGGGTTGGAAAGAAGACTGGGATGGAGCAGAAGAAGATTTCATTGATGCTAAAGAATTTATTCGTAGGCAACCATTATTTGATAAGATTGCTGAAAATAAACGTCAAAATCAAGCCTTAGCAAATGACTTAAAACTTGTTAAAGATTCTTTGAATCAATTAGCAGTTCATCATCAGAATGTCAAGGAAGTAGAGTATCAAAAAGCCTTGAAAGAGATTAGAATGGAAAAACGTGCTGCTCTTAAAGAAGGTGATACTACTAAAGCACTTGAACTTGAAGACAAGATGGATGAAATTGCTGAAGAACATAAAAAAGAAGTTGTTGAGATTAAACAACAATCCAAGGAACAACAACAGCAAGGAGTAAGTCAACAATTTCTTATCTGGGTAAAGGATAACGATTGGTATTTAAAGGATGAAGATATGCATGACTTTGCTGATGGTGCAGCGGCAGCATATATTCAACGACAAAAGATTAAAGGTATTCAAATCACTGAACCTGAAGTATTTGAGTATGTATTAGAGAAAGTTAAGAAAGGTTATCCTGAGAAGTTTGAGAATCCTAATAGACAAAGAGGTTCTTCTGTAGCCTCTGGGGATCGTGGTGGAAAACCAGTTAAAGGAACTTATAAACTTTCTGAAGAAGAAGAAATGATTGCCAGGAATTTTGAGAAACTGGGAATCATGACTAAAGATGAATATGCGAAAGAACGCAAAGCAATGCAACAAGGAGATGAATAATGAGTGACCGTCTAGAGAAAATGGGTCTTGTAGAAAAAACTTCTGACAGGACTGAAAGAACTAAACGAATTACTAATCGTGTTCCTGTTAGTGGAAATAGGGACATTCTTACGGTAGAAGGAAAAGAAGAAGGATATGTCTATCGTTGGGTATTAGATAAGGGAAATAGAGTACTAAAGTTCAAAAAGGGTGGATATGAAATTGTTACTCATGATGTAACTGTAGGAGATGCTAGGGTGGGTACTTCTTCACCGGCAGGTAGTCCAGTAGTTGCAGAAACGGGTTCAAATAAACTCTATCTAATGCGAATTTTAGCTGAGTATTATAAAGAAGACCAAGATGCTAAAGAAGCGAATCTTCGCTCTCTTGAAGACTCTATGGGTGCTGAACTTGATGGGAAGTACGGAAATATTAGGATCGAAAGAAAGTAATTAGTGTTAGCTAATTATTAATTAACCTTTAGTTAATTCGTAGTAATTTCTGCCATATTTCCATCAAATAATAATTTTAAGGAGAAAATATGGCTAACATTAGCCGAGTGAACGGGTTCCGTCCCGTTAAACACCTTGATGGTTCCCCTTACAATGGGCAAGTAAATAAGTACTGGGTCGCTGCTGGCGATGGTACTGCGCTCTTTGTAGGTGATATTGTCAAGTTGAGTGGCACTTCGGATACGGATGGTAATGCATCTGTTATCCAGGTTGCTGCTGGTAATACCCCTGTAGGTGTAGTTATTGCATTTGAACCGAATCCTGCTGATCTAACCCAAAACTATCGTCCTGCTTCGCAGAATATTGCTTATCAGAATGCTGGTCGTTGGGTTTATGTGGCCGATGCTCCCGATCTTATCATGGAAGTTGAAGCAACAAAAGGTTCTGGTTCTCTGTTGACTGTTGGTTCTGTAGGACAAAACTTTGACTTAGTTGTGGCTGCTGGTAGCACGACTACAGGTCAATCTGGTATGTCTTTGGATAACAATACAACTAATACTACTTCTACTCTTGTATTTCAACTTGTAGGTTTTGTACAGCGGCCAGATAATGATCTAACTCTAGCCAGTCCTAAATGTCTAGTGCGTTTCAACGTCCATCAATATGGTTCTGTTGGTACGGCTGGTATTTAATTAAAGGAGAATAGAAAATGGCTGTTATTTCAGTTGGTAATTTTGGTAAACTGCTCTGGCCTGGTCTGAATAAGATTTATGGTAAGGCTTATAATGAATTCCGAGTAGAATATCCAATGCTATTCGATTCATTCAAGTCATCCAAGCATTATGAAGAAGACCTTGGTATTTCGTCCTTTGGTCTTGCTCAACAGAAAGGTGAAGGTGCTCCTATCAATTACGATAGTGAACGTCAAGCTTTCCTGACTCGTTATACTCACGTTGAGTATGGTCTTGGGTTTGTTATCACCAAGGTAATGTACGAAGATGATCAATATGGTCAAGTTGGTGAAAGACGCGCTAAAGGTCTTGCTTTTAGTATGCGTCAAACCAAGGAAGTTGTTGGTGCTAACGTGTACAATCGTGCTTTCAATGCCAGCTATACTGGTGGTGATGGCTCAGCTCTATGCGTGACTAACCATGCTAACTTCGCTGGTGGTACTTGGGCTAATACTCTAGCAACTGCAGCTGACTTGTCAGAAGCGGCTCTAGAACAGGCTTGTATTGATTTGATGAAGTTCACGAATGACCGTGGTCTTCGTATCAATGTGATGCCTGAGTCTTTGATTATCCCGCCTGATCTTATCTTTGAAGCACAACGTATCTTGATGTCTCCATATCGTGTTGGTACGGCTGAGAACGACATCAATGCAATTAATGATCTGAACAAATTCCCCGAAGGAATTAAAGTCAATCATTACTTGACTGATACCGATGCTTGGTTTATTCGTACTGATGTGCAAGATGGTATGAAGTATTTCACCCGTAGGGATGACACCTTCACGGATGACAATGACTTTGATACGGATAATGCAAAATACAAGGCTACTTCCCGCTTTAGTTTCGGTTGGACCGATCCAAGACAGCTTTACGGCTCTCCTGGTGCCTAAGTAATAAGGTTTTGGGGACACCTAAAGTCCCCTATTTTTAATCATTGAAGGAAATATAAATGTCTGCTCTAACAATGTCGTCTTATTCTGGGTTTTCTAACGGGGTGATGATCCGTGGCGTGCCAATCGTCCAAACCCATCCTGGTCGTGTTTTTTGGGTGTACAATGGTACTGTGCTCAATGGTCAGAACCATGCTAATGGCTCTGATGGAAATGATGGAACCTTTCGTCGTCCTTTTGCAACTATTAACTATGCAGTCACCCAATGTAATGGTGGCCGAGGAGATGTAATTGTAGTTCGTCCTGGTCATGCTGAAACTGTTTCTACTGCTGCTGGTATTATTCTAGGTGTTGCTGGTATTGCTATTATTGGTCTTGGTTATGGTTCTAACAGACCTACTATTACTATGTCTGCTACTACCAGTACTATTACCGTAACTGCTAATGATATTGCAATCCAGAACTTCCTGTTCTTAGGAACTGCTGCAACTACCTTTACGGCTACTTGCTTTAACAATGCTAATGCAGTTGTTGCAACTGACTTCACAATTGATAATTGTGAATTTCGTGATTCTAGTGCAACTACTGGTTTCATTGCTTGTTATACTGGTGGTACTACAGCTAACCAAAGTGATGGTTTGACTTTCACTAATAATAAAGTTTTCCGTAAACTTACTTCACCACCTGCTGCTAATACTGCAGTAGTTTTTGGTGCGGCTGTTGATCGTGTTACATTTAATGATAATGTTATTATTAATAAGACTGCAAATAATAATATTGCTTTAGGTGTTGCTTTTGGTGCTAATGCTGTTCAAAATTTGCAAATGGCACGTAATCGTACTTATAGTCTTAATACCACAAGTACTGCTGGTGAATTGATGAGTGGTGGTTCTACTACTAGTTCAGGTATGTTGTGGGATAATTATGTTTGGAGTTTGTCTGCTGCCGGTGGTGCCGGTCTTTTGGCGCCTATAGGAACAAAGTTAGGTTTTTCACAAAACTTTGCTTCTATTACTGGTGCTGCTGATAAACAACCTCTGTTGAATCCGACGGCAGTTTAATATGACTATTGGTATTAGACTACAATCTAGATTATTTATTATTGGTGATGGAGTATCTAATAGTGTAAGTTTACCAATTGGGACTTTTCCTCTTCAGGATGTTCCAAGAAATCCTGTTATTTTAAGTGTTTCGACAGGTGATCCTACTATATACTCTGCTTCTTTGGATGCTCATGAAAATCATGTAATTGTTTCTACAATTAGTGGTGATCCATTTAATATTAATGTAGATACTTTTGTTAATGTAATTTTAGAAGTTTAATTAATGTAAAGAGTGGGTGCTTATTGCTGCCCACTCAAAGAAAGGAAATACGATGTCTAATTTTGATATGGCAAGTTATAACCGTCAAGGGAAATTGTTCACTGCTTGTAACCAGACTGGTGCTACAGTAACTCTTATTAATACCTCAACTGCTACTGGCTTTATTCTTAGCAATCCTTGGGGTTCTGGTAAGAAGTTGGTTATGTCGCATGGTATGTTTACTTATACCACTGTTCCTGCTGCTGCTGCTGGTTTGTGGTGGTGTCTAAGTATTGCTCCTAGCCAAACTGCACATACTGGTACTACGGCTATTGCTATTTATGGTGCTGATGGTTCTGGTGCAACTACTGTTTCAGTAGCTCGTGCTTATAGTGCTTCTACTACTCCTAATCTTCCTGTTTATACTCGGGCAATAGGATACTCTCCTACTACTCCTGCTACGACTGGTGGATTGACCTTCCAAGACTATATTGAGGGTGCTCTTGTCTTGGTTCCTGGTGCTTATGTCCAAGTAAGTTATATTACAACCGCCCCGGTTGGTATTACTTCTATGTCCTGGGTTGAAGTACCTGCGTAATATTGTTTTACATCAGGGAGGAGAAATCTTCCCTGATTTCTTTAATCTACTCTTTTCCGGGAGAATTACCGAATGAGTAACCGAATTGTAAAAACATTGCTATCTGATGGACCAACAAAAGCTATATTCTCTTTCTATCTGGAAAGTGACGGAGCAGAAGGAGAACTTAACAATTATACACTTATTGATCCAGTACAGGATTTTGCTGTTGTACCGGATAAACTTACTATCCTGCAAATCTGGTATGGATTTTCCTGGTTTGATGCTCTGCTTACTTTTGATGATGTAGTTGCATATCCCTCTTGGGAACTAACTAGGGATTCTCATGGATATTTTGATTTCAGATACTTCAAAGGTCTTGCAGATAGGTCTGGTATAGATCGTACTGGTAAATTATTTATTACTACTAATGGATTTGCTCCTTCCGGTTCATTAGGAACTCTTATTGTTGAAATAATCAAAGAATTTCATTAATGTCTATATTCGATAATCGAGCAGAAAGACGCAGAGATTTAAGTTTGCGCTTTTCCGGTTCCACGGGAACCGGAAGTGGTGGGGATGATTCTGATCTATTAGAAGCTCCTTTCTTTCTTCCTTTATCTGATTTAGGTGCTGGAGCAGTAAATACCCAATTATCTGCTGGTATTGGCGGACCTACATTTACCAGAGCAACTACAGCCTGGACTAAACTATCATCAGGATTATGGGGTCAAGTAGCTACTGGAATAGCACGATCTTGTTATCTTGGACAGAATACTGTACTAGGAGAATATGGTGGTTATCTAGCAGAAGGAGCGAGAACTAATCTTTGTCTTCAGTCTCGTGATCTTTCTAATGCTTCCTGGACAAAAGTAAATGCAACTGCTGTTCTAGATCAAGCAGGAATTGATGGTATTACAAATTCAGCTTCTTCATTAACTGCTACTCTTGCAGGAGGTTCCTGTCTACAAACTATTACAGAAGCAGCAACTCTTTCTGCGTTCTCTTTATATATTAAACGTATTACTGGAACAGGATTAGTAACACTTCAACAAGGAGCATCTATTGGTATTGTACTTGGTACAGGAGGTGATAAGATTGCTGTGGATATGGTTCAGTTTGAAAATGGAGGATTCTCATCTAGTCCTATTCCAACTACAACAGTATCAGTAACAAGGAATGTAGATGTACTAACATATCTGTTTAATGGAAATGCTAATGCAGCCTCAGGATCATTATACATAGAAAAAAATGTTTTTTGGGCACTTAATGATACTATAATTCGAGTTCCATTTAGCTTTTCAACAGCTAATATAGGAATAACTTATGTACAGGCTAGTGTTTCCGCAACTAGAGCATCTATGTTTGATGGAACAGGTTCTGTTACAAAAACCGGACTTTCCGATCAATTTACAGGGATTAAAAAACATGCAGCTTCTTGGGGAGCAACAGGACAAAGTATAACAGGAGATGGACTAATACCAGCTACAATAACATTTGATGGTGATATAGGAAGTACAAGTATAGCAATTGGAAATGATCCCTCCGGTGGTGTACAGGCTTGGTTTGGCACCATTAGAAATGTAAGACTTTGGACAAAACAATTACCAGATGCAGACTTACAACAAATAACCTCCTTTTAATAATTAAAATTATATGAGTTATAAACCTAATTGGAAAGAAGGTAGTTGGTCAGCGATTTGTGATCGTTGTGGATTTAAATATAAAGCCTACCAACTAAAAAAGGAATGGACTGGATTAATGGTCTGTAAACCTTGTTGGGAACCACGACATCCACAGGAGTTTATTAAGATTCCTAAAGACGATCAAACTGTACCTTGGGTTCGTGATGAACAACAAGATGTATTTATTACTGTTACTTATGTAGCTGGAAATATTGGAATTCAAGATAATACTGTGCCTGCTGGTAATTTTGATAGTAATAATGACTATGTAATCTTTCCTTATGTACAAACTTAAATGACTGGAATAGTTACTAGAGCAGGAAAAGGATCAACACTCACTTTTCAAGAATTGGATGGTAATTTTACTTATTTAGATCAAAATAAAGTTACTATTGGGGATACTACAAGTTCATCTCTAGTAGAGTTCATACAGAATGGAGGAATAGCAAAAACTGTTCAGCAGGAACTTAGAAAACTAATTCGTGTTTCTCAGTTTCCTGGGGTACACTTGGCACGAATCAGGTTTTGGTACAGGTATCTAGTGCAGGTTTTATTGGCCTTCCAAAGGCTGATGAAAATAATTCTCTCAGTCGTTTCACTTATGCAGGTATTGGAGAGGCTATCCAGTTCAAGAACACAACGATATCTACACCAATATTTGGAAATGTATGGAAAAATGTTGAAGTTGATGCAATAGGTGCAGCAATCTCATCAGCAACTTCAGTAGGAGTAGCTTTCTATGGGACGCGGTATGATACAATTGAAAATCCGGAAGTCTATAATTTCAAACAAGGTATAGGACTTTATTTCACCGGGAATGGTCCTGGTGCTGGTTTTGGGTCAACACATCTTATTACGAATCCTGCTATTTCTACAAATAAGGTTGGATTTTTTGTATCTTCAGCAGGAGGATCAGCGTCCACACATGGTAATGTATTTGCTGGATTCATAGGTGGCGGGACTAATCCTGGTGTAGTGATTAATGGTTTCGATATTGCCTGTGAATCATGGCGTATCTATGGGACTGACTGCGGGACTAGTAGTAACACAAATAGCAATGGAATTATCTTACGCTCTGGGGCAGATGATTGTATTCTATTTTCTCCAAGACAAGAAAGTGCATATAATGGAATAGTTATAAATTCCGGAGTTAATAGAACTCAAATAATTGCACCTGTATTCATAACAATTGTTAATGCAAAAATAATCGACAATGGTACTGATACTGTAGTCTTGGGAGGGTCTAATGGACCTTTTGGAAAAGGATTTTATTTTGCTGGCTCAGTTGCACGAGTATCTATTGGCAGTGTACTAACTCATCAATTTTCTAATGGCACGTTTGATATATTTGGTCAAACATCGCAAATTAGAATAGGAGATAACCAAGATACATCTCTCGCGCGAGATGCAAACGGTAATCTAGTTCTAACTCCATTAAAACAGACTGCATTTGGGTCAGCAGCCCTTAGTACAAATGCAACTATAGGATTTCCATGTATGCAGACTTGCACCGGTACTCCTAGTGGAGTGCCAGAAAATATTCCTTCTGGACAGGTTCCATGGGTATATGACTCAACTAACAATATAGTCTATATCTATAATGGTGCATGGAAGAAAACAACTGCATTAACATGATATTTCATTTAAACTTCATGAAGATTAAATATTAATAAATAATAATATGAAAGAATAATTATGGCATTATCTGGTTTACAGAATTTTTCATTAACAAGAGATAATTTGATTACAATGGCTCTTCAGAATGTAGGGGCTATTGGTGATGGAGATACTCCTAATCCTACTCAATTAACTGAATGTTCTTTATTACTTAATGCTCTTATTAAGCATTGGCAAATAGATAATATTGAATTATGGATTCGTAAATTAGGTTATATTCTTCCTGTATCAGCTACTAATAAAACTGCATTAGGGGCAGAAGGTGGACATGCTTCTAACTCTTATGTCTATACTACTGTAGGAACAGCAGCGGTATCTGGGGCATCTACTTTAATCTTGACTACTGCTTCAGGTATATCTAATACTAATAATATTGGAATAGAACTAGCAGATGGCACTATGCAATGGACTACAGTGAATGGTGTTCCAGTAGGTTCAACTGTTACTTTAACAGCAACTCTTACACAAGCCGTTGCTGCTGGTAATTCTGTATATAGTTATGCTACTAAAATCCTTCGTCCTGATACTGTATTAGATGCATACAGACGAGTATCTAGTAATACTTTAGCTAATCAAACAGATGTTCCTTTGATAAAAAAGACTCAACAAGAATACAATAATCTTGCCAGTAAATTCCAATTAGGAATTCCTAATAGTTACTTCTATGATGAAGTACTTGGATTCAATACCAGTGGATATCCAGGTAATGGAGATTTCTATTTCTGGCCTTTATTCTCTGATGGAGATAGTGTAATAGTAATTCAATATACTAAGATATTTGATAATCTAGATTCTGCTTCTAATAATTGTGAGTTTCCTCAAGCTTGGTTCTTGCCAATTATGTTTGGTTTAAGTTGGCTTTTAGCTCCTAAACATGGTCTTCCTTTGGATGAAAGAAGTATGCTATTAAAAGAAATGATGTTATTAAAAGAAGCAGCATTAGAAAGAGATCAGGAATTTGGAAGTATATATATCCAACCAAATCCAGAATGGAGAAATAAACAATGACTTCAACAGTTTTCGTCAATGGTGTTACATTATCAGATGCTAATTGGTTTAATGATGCCAATTCAGTAGTTTATAATGTTGTTGGAGATGGTTCTACTCCTCCTACCACAGCAATAGCAGCAATGAAGAATCTTTTTAAACAAAGTACTAATATTGCTTCTGCTACTACAACTAATTTAGCCATTGCTACCGGGAATTATGTTCATATTACTGGAGTAACTACTATTGTTGCTCTTGGTACTGTAAATTCTGGAGTTCCTTTTCTATTGGTCTTTGATGGAATTCTAACATTCACCCATAATGGAACTTCTTTAATTCTTC
>WNFI01669764.1_pt1 | contig 23108 bp, 23 predicted proteins | sample 5400471 | NCBI WGS metagenome assembly WNFI01 (sample SAMN13153348, study PRJNA577476) | soil metagenome | isolation source: 100 cm saprolite on Douglas fir-dominated hillslope | place: USA:California | collected 2013-09-17
TCTCCCACGATCGCGCCCTGCTCGATGCCGTCGGCAACCGCACGATCGCGGTCGAGGAGGGGAGCCTGCGCACCTACCCTGGTGGCTGGGCCGAGTATGCCCGCGCGCGAGAGGAGCGCGGCGAGGCGACCCCAACAGGGGCCCACCGCGACCTGGCGCCGGCGCTCGCAGCGAGCGCGCCGAGCAGCGCGGCGAACGGTGCCGGCGCAGGGGAGCTCGCGGCGAAGCCGCCGCGCCGCCGCGCCAAGGGCCCCTCGAAGAACCTCCAGAGCGCCCAGCAGAAGGCGGAGAAGGCGGTCGAGCAGGCGGAAGCCGAGCTGGCCGCGCTCGAACGTGAGCTGACCGACCCGGCGGCGTGGGCGACGCGCTACGAGGCGGCCAAGTCCGAGGCCCGCCACACAGCCGCGCAGCGAGCCGTCGAGGCTGCCTACGCCCGCCTCGAGCAGCTCGTCGACTGATCTAGACTCGAGCAATGGAGCGTTGGCGCAACGCACGCAACATCGCGATCGTGGTCGCGATCGGCGCCGGCGTGTACTTCATCCCCGGCGGCGGTCGCGGGGCGAGCGCCGTCGAAGCTGCCCTCTGGGTGCTGTTCGCGATCGGCATCGGCTACCTCGGCCTGCGCCAGTACCGCGAAAACCAGTTTCGGCTGACGGCGCTCGGCGACCGTCATCGCGGGCTGCTCTACGGCTCCATCGCACTGGCCTTGTTCTGTTACCTCGCCCGCAGCAGGATGTGGGAAACGGGTCTCGGCGAGCTCGCGTGGTTCGTCCTCGCAGGGCTCGTCCTGTGGGCGCTGCTGGAGGTCTACAGGCACGCCCGCAGCTACTCATAGGGGCCTCCGCCGGCGCTGAGACAGCCGCGCCTGTCGCACGACCTATCCTCGGTGCGTGGCCGCCACCGAGACCGTTGACGAGGCTTCCGGGCCGACCCTGAAAGAGCAACGCCGCGCGCTCCCCGACCAGCCCGGCGTGTACCTGTTCCGTGACGACGCCGGCCGCGTCGTCTACGTCGGCAAGGCGAAGTCGGTACGCAAGCGGGTCGCATCGCATTTCTCCAAGGCCCAGGTGCCGAGCAGCCCGGGGCACGCCGAGATGGTGGCGTCGGTTGCCCATGTCGAGTTCGTGGTGGTCGCGAGCGAGGCCGAGGCGCTGCTCGCCGAGCAGAGCTTCATCAAGCAGTACCGGCCCCGCTTCAACATCCGGCTGCGCGACGACAAGTCCTACCCCTTCATCGCGATCTCGCTCGACGAGGCCTATCCCCGCGTGTACTTCACGCGCGAGCGCCACCGCGGCAACCGCGCCTACTTCGGGCCCTACTCGAACGCCAAGCGGGTGCGCTCGACGCTGGAGGTGCTCGCGAAGGTCTTCCAGTTCCGCTCCTGCACCGGCCCCGAGCCGGGGCGCCGCAGCGGCAGCCCATGCCTCGACTACTACATCAAGCGCTGTGGAGCCCCATGCGTGGGCTACGTCAGCCGCGAGGAGTACCGCGAGGCGATCGACGGCGTCATGGACTTCCTCTCGGGGCGCTTCTCGGCGATCGAGCGCGACCTCGAAGAGCGCATGCGCGCGGCCGCCGACCGCGAGGAGTTCGAGCAGGCCACGGTCGAGCGAAACCGCCTGCAGGCGGTGCGCTCACTGCTCGAGCGGCGCCGCGTGACGGGGGACTCGATGGGCACCTTCGACGCTGTCGCCGTCGCCCTCGATGGCCGCGAGGCCAACGCGCAGGTGTTCCAGGTCCGCGACGGCGTGCTCTCCGACCGCCAGTCCTTCTACCTCTCCAACGAGACCGAGCGCGACGCGGGCGAGGTGGCCGAGGAGTTCATGCTGCAGTACTACGGCGGCGGCATCTCGATCCCCGCGCTGCTGGTCGCCCAGCGCGAGGTCGGCGAGCGCGCCGCGCTGGCGGACGCCCTCGCCAGCCGCCGCGGCGGCCCGGTCGAGCTCCGCGCCGCGGAGCGGGGCGAGAAGCGCCGCATCCTCGAGCTCGCCGAGCGCAATGCCCGGCTGGCGCTCGACCAGGACAAGCTGCGCTCCGAGCGCCGGCGCCAGGGTCGCGTAGAGGCGCTCGAAGGCCTTCAGACGGCGCTCGCCCTCGACGCTCCGCCGGTGCGAATCGAGTGCTTCGACATCTCCAATCTGGGGGGCACCCACACGGTCGCTTCGATGGTCGTCTTCGAGGGCGGCGCGCCGAAGAAATCGGACTACCGGCGTTTCAAGATCCGCACCACCGAGGGGGCTCCCGATGACTTCGCCTCGATGGCCGAGGTGCTGGAACGCCGCTTCGCGCAGTGGGAGCGCCAGATGGACATCTCCCCGCACGATCCCGCCTACGACCCGAGCTTCGCGTCGCTGCCGAACCTCGTCGTGATCGACGGCGGCAAGGGCCAGCTGTCGGCCGGCCTCGGCCCACTGCAGGGCTTCCGCGAGCGCGGCGTCGCGGTGATCTCGCTGGCGAAGAGGATCGAGGAGGTCTTCCAGCCGGGCCGCGGCACGCCGCTGGTACTGGACCACTCCACGCCCGAGCTGCAGCTCCTGCAGCGCGTCCGCGACGAGGCGCACCGGTTCGCGATCACCCACCATCGCAGCCGCCGCGACCGCGCGATGACGAGCTCTGTGCTCGACGACCTGCCCGGCGTCGGCGCCGCGCGCAAGCGCGCTCTGCTCGCCTACTTCGGCTCGCCCGACGCAGTGCTCGCTGCAACGAGCGAGGAGCTCCAGGTGGTCCCCGGGGTGCCGGCGAAGGTGGGCCGGGACGTGCATGCGTTCCTTCATCGCGCGGGCTGAGCCGGGCTCGCCCCAGCCGGCGATCCTGGGCGGGGAGGGGAGGAGGGGGAGAAAAAGAGAAAGAGGAAGAGGAGGAGGGGCCGCGCGCCGGTGCTCGACCGCGCGCGCTTCTTCTTCCCTCTCTCTCTTCCTCTCCTCCGGTATCTCTCACCGCGCGCCGCACGGGCCCAACGCGCAGGATCTTCACGGACCGTCCGCGAATCGCGGCAGAATCAAGTGACGATGGCCGTGATCAGGCCCCTGCGCCCGCTGCGAACCGCCGGTGGAAGGAACGAGAAGCCGGTGCTCGAGACCCGTCTCGAGGATCTCGTCGTGATCACCGGCTTCTCGGGGGCCGGCAAGTCCACGGCGATGAACGTCTTCGAGGACGCCGGGTACTTCTGCGTCGACAACCTGCCGCCGGAGATGATCCGCTCGCTCGTAGAGCTGGTCGTGCACAAAGGCACGAAGGTCGAGCGGGCTGCGGTCGTCTCCGATGTGCGCGGCGGCGTTTACTTCGAGGGACTGCGAGCCGTCGTCGACGACCTCGATGCGCTCGGCCTGAACCACAGCGTGCTGTTCCTGGAGGCGAACGAGCAGGCGCTCGTGACCCGCTACAAGGAGACACGCCGACGCCATCCGCTCGCGCCCGACGGAAGCGTCGCCGCGGGCGTCACAGCCGAGCGCGAGCTACTCGCGCCGCTACGCGAGCGCGCCGATCTGGTGATCGATACGACCGGCATATCGGCAGCGAGCCTCCGCGAGAAGATCGCCGCCGAGTTCCTCCCGCGCAAGGCTGTCGGCAAGCTCGCGGTGACGTTCATGTCGTTCGGCTTCAAGCACGGGCCGCCGCGCGACGAGGACCTGGTGTTCGACGTGCGCTTCCTACCCAACCCACACTACGAGCGCGACCTCCGCGACCTGACCGGACTCGACCCGGAGGTCGTGGAGTACATCGGCCGTGACGGGCGCCTCGAGGAGCTCTACGAGCGCGTGGACCCGCTGCTCGACTTCCTGCTGCCCCAGTACGTCGCCGAGGGCAAGGCCCACCTGATGATCGCGATCGGATGCACGGGTGGCCGGCATCGCTCGGTGGCGATCGCCGAGCGGCTGGCTGCGCGCTACGGCGACCAGGACGACCTGGAGGTAAGCGTCGCCCATCGGGACATCGACAGGGCGCCCGGCGGGTCCTGAGGCGCACCGCGCTGCCGGGGCGGGCCCGCAGGCTCGCTGATAGCGGCGACGGCATCGAGTGGGTCGCCGTCAACGACCTGACCGACGCCGAGACCCTCGGTCACCTGCTCAAGTACGACTCGATCCTCGGTCCCTACCCCGGCACGGTCGAGGTCCGCGAGGGAGCCATCGTCGTCGACGGCAAAGAGCTGAAGGTGCTCGCCGAGCGCGACCCCGGCGCGCTGCCCTGGGGGGAGCTGGGCGTCGACGTCGTGATCGAGTCGACCGGCTTCTTCACCGACCGCGAGAACGCCGCCAAGCACCTCGCGGGCGGCGCCAAGAAGGTCGTGATCTCCGCGCCGGCGAGCGACCCCGACGCGACCGTCGTGCTGGGCGTCAACTTCGACGACGTCTATGACCGCGACGCCCACGATGTGATCTCCAACGCCTCCTGCACGACCAACTGCCTTGCGCCCATCGCCAAGGTGCTGAACGACACCTTCGGCATCCGCCACGGCCTGATGACCACGATTCACGCCTACACGGCCGATCAGCGCCTTCAGGACATGCCCCACACCGACCTGCGCCGCGCGCGGGCGGCTGCGATCAACCTGATTCCCGCCTCGACGGGCGCGGCGAAGGCGATCGGTCTCGTGATCCCGGAGCTGCAGGGCAAGCTCAACGGATTCGCGATTCGCGCGCCCGTGCCGACCGGCTCGGTCGTCGACCTGACCGTGGAGGCGGCCCGCGAGACGACGGTCGAGGAGGTAAACGAGGCGATGAAGGCAGCCTCGGAGAGCGGTCCGCTGCAAGGGATCCTCAGCTACACCGAGGACCCGATCGTGTCGACCGACATCGTCCAGTCGCCCTACTCGTCGATCGTGGACTCCAAACTCAGTGCGGTGATGCAGGGCACGATGGTCAAGGTCGTCGCGTGGTACGACAACGAGTGGGGCTACTCAAACCGGATCGTGGACCTGGTGCAGAGACTGCTGTGAGGAGCATCGAGGACCTCGACGTGGGGGGCAGGCGGGTGCTCGTGAGGGTCGACTTCAACATCCCGCTCGAGCGGGGCGGGGAGGCGATCACCGTCGCCGACGACACCCGCATCAGGGCGGCGCTCGACACGATCGAAGACCTGCGGGGCCGCGGCGCACGGCTGGTGCTCGTCTCGCACCTGGGTCGCCCCGAGGGTCGCCGCGAGGAGGATCTCTCGCTCGCGCCCGTCGTCGCGCGGCTGCGGGAGCTGACAGACGCCTCCGTGACGCTCGCGCCGGCCGTCGTCGGCGATCAGGTTAGGGCGCTGACCGAATCGCTCTCCGACGGCGAGATCCTGGTGCTCGAGAACGTTCGCTTCGAGCCGGGGGAGACGAGCAACGACCCTCGCCTCGCGGCCGCGCTCGCCGAGCTCGCCGACCTGTACGTCAACGACGCGTTCGGTGCCGCGCACCGCGCCCACGCCAGCACCGAGGGGGTCGCGCACCTGCTCCCCTCAGCCGCTGGGCGCCTGCTCGAAAGTGAGCTGCGGACGATCACGGGCATCCTCGAAAGCCCTCCGCGCCCGCTCGTGGCCGTCGTCGGCGGCGCCAAGGTCGCCGACAAGATCGCCGTGATCGACCGCTTCCTCGATGTCGCCGACGTCGTGATCATCGGTGGCGCCATGTGCTTCCCGTTCCTCAGCGCACAAGGTCACGCGGTGGGCGAGTCGCTTTGCGAGGAGGAGGACGTCGAGCACGCCAGAAGGGCGCTCGCGACGGCCACCGACCCGCGCCGCGCGAGCGTCGAGCTTCCCGAGGACCTCGTGATCGCCGACCGCTTCGCCGCCGATGCCGAGCATCGCGTGCTCGACTCGGTCGAGGTCCCGGAGGGCTGGATGGGTCTCGACATCGGACCGGCCACGGCGGAGCGTTACGCCGCCCGCATCGCCACCGCGGGGTCGGTCTTCTGGAACGGCCCGATGGGTGCCTTCGAGATGGCTCCCTTCGCTGCCGGCACCCGCCGCGTCGCCGAGGCGGTCGCCGCGGCGCCGGGCGTGACGGTCGTCGGCGGCGGCGACTCCGCAGCCGCGCTCGCGCAGTTCGGGCTCGAGGACGCCGTCGACCACCTCTCGACCGGCGGCGGCGCGACGCTCGAGCTCGTCGAGGGCCGCGAGCTGCCGGGGGTCGCCGCGCTGGAGGCCTCGGAGGTCGCCTCCTGATGGCAGCTGATCAACAAGCACCGCTCCGGGTGCCGCTGATCGCCGGCAACTGGAAGATGTACAAGACCGAATCGGAGGCCGAGTCGTTCATCCAGGCGCTGCTGCCCAGGGTCTCCTCGCTCGACGGTGTCGATGTTTCGATCTGCGTCCCGTTCACGGACCTGCACGCGATGGTCGACAGCGCTCGGGGCTCGAACGTGGAGGTTTACGCGCAGAACATGCACTACGCCCCCGAGGGGGCCTACACGGGCGAGATCTCAGCGCCGATGCTGCAGGAGCTCGACGTGCGGGGCGTCGTGCTCGGCCACTGCGAGCGCCGCGGGATGTTCGGCGAGACCGACAAGGCGCTGGCCCTGAAGGTGCCCGTCGCGCTCGACGCCGGTCTCGTGCCGATCCTCTGCGTCGGCGAGACGGAGGAGGAGCGGGACGCCGAGGAGACCGAGCGCAAGCTCCGCCATCAGATCAACGAGGATCTGGAGAAGGTCGACGCTGAGCGGCTCGCCGAGGTCGTGATCGCCTACGAGCCGATCTGGGCGATCGGCACGGGCCGCGTCGCCGAGCCGGATCAGGCGCAGGAGGCGATCGCGTTCATCCGCGCGCTGATCGCGGGCCGCGACGAGGCGGCAGCCGAGAGCGTGCGGATCCTCTACGGCGGCTCGGTGAAGCCCGAGAACGCCGCGGAGCTGCTCGCTCTAGGAGACATCGACGGCGCGCTCGTCGGCGGCGCATCGCTCGACGCCTCCTCTTTCGCAGAGATCGTCGCAGCGGCAGCGCGATGAGCGCAGCCGGTGACGCCGGCAGACTGCCGCCCGGACCGGCGGCCCTGCCCGTCCCACGCGCCGCATTGATCGTGCTCGACGGCTGGGGCCTCGCCGAGCCGGGTCCGGGGAATGCCGTCTCGCTGGCCCGCACTCCCGTGTTCGACGAGCTGTGGGCCGGCTATCCGCACGCCACGCTCAGCGCCTGGGGACGAGCTGTGGGTCTGCCCGACGGGCAGATGGGCAACAGCGAGGTGGGCCACCTCAACCTCGGCGCCGGAGCGGTCGTCCGGCAGGACCTGATGCGTATCGACGATGCGATCGCGGACGGCGAGCTGGCGCGCAACGAGGTCCTGAGGGCGGCCTTGACGGGCGCGCGGCGCGTACACCTGCTGGGGCTCGTCTCCGACGGCGGCGTGCATTCCTCGCTCGAGCATCTGCGCGCGCTGATCGGCCTCGCGCGGGAGCTCCAGGCCCCGGACGTCGTCGTTCACGCCTTCACCGACGGTCGCGACACGCTGCCCCATTCGGGCGCCGCCTTCCTGGCCGAGCTCGATGGGATCGAGGGCGCCCGTGTCGGCACCCTCGTGGGGCGCTACTGGGCGATGGACCGCGACCGCCGCTGGGACCGCACCGCCCGCGCCTACGAGCTGATCGTCGCCGGCCGCGCCGAGTACAGCGCCGGCAGCGGCGAGGAGGCCGTCCGGGACGCCTACGCGCGCGGCGAGACCGACGAGTTCATCGAGCCGACGCTGGTCGGCGGGGAGGCCCGGATCGGGCCCGAGGACAGCGTGCTGTGCTTCAACTTCCGTCCCGACCGGATGCGCCAGCTGGTGCGGGCGCTGGCCGAGCCCGGCTTCGGCTCGGACCCCAACGAGGAGCTCCCGGGCTGGCCCGGCCGAGGCGAGGCGGCGGGTGGGTGGGGACCGGTTCGCCGGCTGGCCACGCTGACGCGTTACGAGGAGGGCTGGCCCTACCCGGTGGCGTTCGCGCCCGAACACCCCGCGAGCACGCTCGCCGAGGTGCTGGCCGCGTCGGGGGCACGGCAGCTGCACGTCGCCGAGACCGAGAAGTACGCCCATGTGACCTACTTCTTCAACGGCGGCGACGAGGCGCCCCAGCAGGGCGAGCGGCGCGAGATGGTGCCCTCGCCACGCGATGTGCCGACCTATGACCGCAAGCCGCAGATGAGCGCCGAGGAGGCTGCCCGGGCGTTCGTTGCGGCCTGGAGCGAAGGGGACTTCCGCTTCGGGATCATCAACTTCGCGAACGCCGACATGGTCGGCCACACCGGCGTCATCGAGGCGGCTGTGAAGGCCGTGGAAACGGTCGACGAGTGTCTCGGCAAGGTCGTCGCGGCCGTCCACGAGAGCGGAGGCGTCTGCGTGATCACCGCCGATCACGGCAACGCGGACAACATGCTCGAGCCCGACGGCAGTGCGAACACGGCTCACTCCATGAACCCCGTGCCGCTGATCGTCACGAGCGCCGCCGCCGAGCTGCATGGCGAAGGCGGGATCCTCGCGGACGTCGCCCCGACGATCCTCGAGATGCTCGGCATCGCCAAGCCCGCAGCGATGACGGGCACCTCGCTGATCGCCGGCAGCTAGATTTCCGCCATGGCCGAAGAGCTTCACAGCGGACGCGCCGGGCGCGCCCGGCGCGCCTCGCGGCGGATCCTGGGCGGGTTCTTCATCGCTGCGGGCCTCAACCACTTCCTCAGCCCGCGCTTCTACGAAGCGATGGTGCCGCCCACGCTGCAAGACGAACGGAAGCGGATCGTGCAGGTCAGCGGCGTGGCGGAGCTCCTCGGTGGGCTGGGCGTGCTGATCCCGTCCACCCGGCGACTCTCGGGGCTCGGCCTGATCGCGCTGCTGGCCGCGGTGTTCCCGGCCAACCTCTACATGGCACGCGAGCCCGAGCGCTTCAAGAAGGTTCCGCGCTGGGCGCTTTACGCGCGCCTGCCGCTGCAGCCGCTGATGATGCTGTGGGCATGGAGGGCGACGAGGAGCTGACGGCTCGCGCCCTTTGGAGCGGGTGCGACGCTGCTATGTTCGGTCCAGGAGAGAGGTTTCAAGGGATTCGAGCCGCATGGCAACCGCGACCGCCGTTCAGATACCCACTGCAGACCAGGAGGCGCTCACCCTGGGGGAGCTTCGCGCCTGGCGAGGCCTGCTCCGCGCGCATTCCTGCATGGCCAAGCGCCTCGACTCGGAGCTCGACAGGGCGCATCACCTGCCGATGACCTCCTACGAGGTGCTGCACCACCTCGAGGAGGCAGCCGAAGGTCGCATGCGCATGTCCGACCTGGCCGACCAGGCCCAGCTCTCGCGCAGCGGCCTGACGCGCCTCGTCGATCGGCTCGAGCGGGACGGCCTACTGGAGCGCTGCTCCTGCACCCACGACGCACGCGGCGCCTACGCCTGCCTCACCGATGTGGGCCGGGAGCGCCTGCTTGAAGCGCGCGTGACCCACCTCGGCGTGGTCCGCTCAGCGTTCTTCTCGCGCTTCTCCGAGGAGGAGCTCACGCTGCTCGCGGACATGTGGGAGCGGATCGCTCCCTGCGGCTGCTGAACAGCGGCTGCTGAAGGCCCGGCCTTCGCCGCCCTGCCTCCAAGGAGGCACGGATGTCTACTGACGACGGCGACGCACACGCGCGGCACGCGACGGGTTCTCGATCCGGGGCTTCCGCTCAGCCCTCGTCGGCGCGGCGAAGGCGCACATTGAGAGCTGCCCGCGCCTGCCGCCTGCGCCACCCGGACAGCTCCTCCAGAGCGTCTTCCAGAGCACGCCGGCTCTCGGGCGAACGGATCTGCGCAAGCGACCAAGCGGCAGCGTGGCGCACGAGGTAGCGGCGGTCGCCGAGGAAGCTCGACAGGACCGGGACCTGGTCTACGTGCGGAGAAGCACCGAGACGGAAAAGAAGCGATCTCCTGTCTCCAACGCTGAGTTCGGTCGCTCGTGTTTCGAGAGTACAGGCCGGGATCGTCTCGCTGCGCACCGCCATAAATTCCTTTTCGACCGGTTCTGGATGCGGCTAAAGCGTTCCGTCCGACGCGGATATTGCGGGTCGCTGTCTCCGGCATGCGGCGCTTGGCTGCTCCGGATTGCTGCTTCTCGCGCATAGCGCTCGCGCGGCGACCGCTAATGGAGACACCCGCTCCTCGTGCATTGCATTCGTCTAGTAGTCGAGGCTCCAGACGCCCGCTTTCTCGGACCAAGCAACAGCCCCCGCTTAGTGGGCGGCGACGAGGACGAACGGGCGCGAGCTTTGTTGACGAACTCCGTCAGCTGGTGGTTGGGGCTGCAGGGCATCGCACGCTCGCGCATACGCGGTCAACGGGTCTTGCAGATCGGTCTCAAAGACCTCGAGCCATGCCGGCGGCTCGGGGCTCCCGTCGATGATGCGAAATCGCGACGCGCGGTGGAAGAAACGGGTCGTAACGAGGGCGGCCGCCCGCTGCTCGCGTACCGCGTCACTCCCACCGTCGGAGAGGATGATGTGCACACCGGTGAGATCGCCGTGGTCGCCGTCAGTCTCCAGCGACCCAGTGAGCGCGTAGGAGGCGCGGAGCGCTGGCGCGACGAGGCGGCTCAGCGGATCGTCGAATAGGTATCTCGGATAGTCGGGCGAGTTCTCAATCGCTGGCCAGGCCGATGCCGGATCCGGACTCACGATGTCGTAGATCGCCGCGTAGCGTGGGTCGGCCGGTGTCCCAGCAGCGTTTGGGTTCTCGAAACGGAATGCGTTTGCGAGCAGACCGGGGCGGATGATCGCGTGCTCATAGTCGTCGTACCAAGCGCTGTAATCGTCCGCGCGACTGGGATCGGTCACGTTCGTGAGGACGAAGCGGACTCCTGTCCGCTCGCGAGGGTGCGTGCGGTTGCTGCCCAGGTGCGTCATCGGTCGCGCTGTTTGGAGTTCTCTAGTCGTGTTCATCGTCTGTCCTTTCACTGCTCGGCTTTGGCAGCAGGTCGGCGTGGCGGGGTGTGGCGGTGTCGAACAACTCGACGAAGAAGCCGTGCGGGGACTGCTGCAGGGTGAAGCGGCTTGGATTGTTCTCGGGGCCGGCCACGGTTGCCGCACACGGCCAGCCGTGCTCGTCGAGGTCGTGCGAGCTATCGGCGAGCCGGTCCGTCCAGAAGCCCAGGTGATGGAAGCTCACATCACCGTTGCCGGCGAGCGGGGTTCCCGGGACCGACTGGACAAGCTCGATCGCGGGGGGGCCACCTTCGCTATAGACCGAGTAGACGCTCGCCTCCACCACACCGTCCGGTCCGAGAAGCGGAACGATGGCGTCGACCGGTGCTCGCCACTCGATCCCCAGCGCGACTTGGAACTCCTCCATCGCCGCGTCCAGCTCAGACACGATGAAACCCACGTGAAAGAACGGGTTGTGGGTGGCCCGCGCCGACAATTGATCTCCATTCGGACACTGTGCCCACTTACATCCACGACGATACGGACACACCGTCCGCTTGTCAAGTAGAATGCAACTCATGGGCTCCGTGACGATCAGACCCAAGGCGCTACGAGCCGACGCGCAGCGCAACTACGACGCCCTACTCGCAGCCGGCAAGAGCGTCTTCGCTCGCCTGGGTGTCGACGCTCCCTTCGAGGATGTCGCCCAGAAGGCCGGCGTTGGGCGGGGCACGCTCTATCGCCACTTCCCAACCCGAGACCACCTCTTCGTCGCCATCCTGCAAGAACGCGTCGATTTCCTAGATGCGACAGCGAGGGAGCTTCTGGGCGCACCAGACGCTTGGCGAGCGCTGTCAGAGTGGCTTCGGCTATTCGATCAGAGCGCGACTGAATACGGAGGCATGAGCGCCCGCCTCGGTAGCAATCTCGCTGACGACGGATCGCCGGTTGCGACGCTGTGCGGCCCGATGAAGGCAAACTTCTCGCACCTCTTCGAGCGCGCCAAGAAAGAGACGCCCCTTCGGTCGGACGTCACTGCGATCCCGTTGCTCGCAATGATCAGCGGCCTACCGAAGGATCCGCAAAGCGGAAAGACGCTCGACCCATGCCTCGACATCGTCCTCAGCGGACTCCCCGCCTAGAGCTTCGGGCAAGGAGCCCAGCATGCCCGCTGGGCCGCGCACGTGTGAGACACTCCCGTGGGTGCGTGCGATCGTTCTGACCTCATTCACTGGCCTCGATGGCCTAGAGCTCTCCGAGGTGGCGGACCCGACTCCGACCGATGACGAACAGCTCGTGCGGCCGGCGGGTTCTAGGGTTCGTGCCGGCACCGTGGATGGGAGCCGGGGCGCTCGCCGAGCAAATAGCCGTGCCTTCAACCATCCTGGCGCCGCTGCCCGACTCCCTCGGTTTCCCGGAGGGGAGCGCGCTCCCAGTCTGCGCGATTACCGCCAGGCTGCTGGTGGATGCCGCTGGGGTTAGCGAAGGCGACCTCGTCCTCGTGACGGGCGCGGCCGGCATGGTCGGCGGGTTCGCGACGCAGCTCGCTGGTGGACGCGGCGCCCATGTCGTGGCCGCTGTTCGCGATTCCGACGCCGACGAGGCCCGCCGGCTGGGGGCGGAGACGGTTGTCAGGGCGGGCGACGAGCTCGAGGTCGAGGTTCGCGGGGAGTGGCAGGACGGGGTCGACGTGTGCCTGGACACGGTGGGACTCGGCACTGACGCCTTGGTGTGCGTCCGCGACGGCGGCGCGTTTGTAACTTCGCTGCCGGGAGCTGTGCCGGACGCTGCCCGGGGTATCGCTCCGCAGACCGTGCAGGTGCAACCGGACGCCGCCGCCACAGCCGAGTTGGCGCGTGAGGCCGCAGCGGGTGAGCTGACCGTGCGCGTCGCCGAGATCCTTCCGTTGGAGCGCTTCCACGACGCATACGCCCGGTTGGAGCGCGGAGGGCTGCACGGCAAGATCGTGCTCACCCCCTAGTAGACGCCGGCACCGCCCGGATCGCACGGCTAAAGCAGCGGACAGCCACGCGAGGCCTGAGACGAGTCCGAACCGCGGCGCCTGCCGCAGAGCAGTGTCAGAGGCTGTGGAGGAAGTCGGTCAGGCCTGCGAAGTACGTGGCCTGGTCGTCGTACATCGCCAAGTGGCTGCCCTCGGCGCAGCAGAGGTAGCGGCCTTTCGGAAGGCACCGTGCCATCGCCTGCATGTGGGCCGGGTCCATCGTGTCGTGGCGGGCGCCGATCACGAGCGTCGGGACATCGATCCCTCCGAGGTCGTCGAATCGAGACCACTCGGCGAGCTTCGCTTCCCGGCTGATGCCGAGCTCGCTGGGACCCTGCATCGAGACGTAGATCGCCTGGTTGATGTTCGCGAAGCCACGTTGTACGGGATCGGGCCAGTCCTCGAGCCCCATCCGCAGCACGTGCTCGACGTAGTGGTGCTCCATCAGCAGCTCCGTGAAGCGTGGGCTCTCGATATCTCCGGTCGCTTCGAGGGCCTCGATCTCCTTCAATGCGTCCTGGTCCATGGCCGGCTTGAGGACCTCGGCGGCGTAGGCGTTGTAGGCGGGGACGTCGGCCATCATGTTCGAGATCACGAACCCCTTCAGGCGGTCCGGGTACGCGAGCGCGTACTCGATCGCGAGGATCCCGCCCCACGAGTGGCCGTAGAGGACGAAGCTGCTCGCGTCGAGGCCGAGCGCTGCACGGACCTGCTCGACCTCCTCGACGAAGCGATCGAGCGCCCAGAGCGATGGCTCATCGGGCTGATCGCTGTACGCGGAGCCGAGCTGGTCGTAGTAGTAGTACTCGACTCCGGCCGCAGGAAGGTAACTGTCGAAGGCCTCCAGGTACTCGTGGCTCGCTCCGGGTCCACCGTGCAGGAGCAGCACACGAAGCTCAGGGTTGTTGCCGATGCGCTTTGTCCAGACCTTGAAGGTCCCCGCCGGCGTCCGGACCGGGATCATGCGGACGCCTCCGGCGAGCAGGTCCTCACGTCCGGTGTAGTCCAGATACGACCGCATAGGTGGATCATAAGGACGCTCTGTCGGGCGATCGTCTGCGGAGCCTTCAGCGACTTAATGAGGTGTCGGCGGACGCCGGCTGAGGAACTACAGCTAGCCCTCGGGCCGCTCCTCGGCAGCTCCCGTGCCCTCTCCGGCGCCGGCTTTTCGACCACGGCGGCCGCGCCGGTGCAGCACCACGAAGCTAACGATCGCGATCAGCAAGGCGATCAAGCCGTAGATGCCGAAGGCTTGGATCGCGTTGCTCGCGGAGTGGCCGAGGAAGTAGGCGATCAGCCCGATTGCGGACGCCCAGACGATCCCGCCCAGGGCGTTCCACAGCACGAACGAGCGCCAGGGCATCCGGGTCGCGCCGGCGAGCCAGGAGGCCCACACCCGCAGGCCGAGCAGGAAGCGGCCGAAGAACACCGCCTTCGGCCCATGGCGTTCGAAGAACGGCTCGCCGATCCGAAGCACGTCGTTGCGCTGGCGCTGGAAGCGTCCCGGCCGCTCGAGTATCCAGCGCCCGCCCTTGCGGCCGATCACGTAGCCGATGTTGTCGCCGACGATCGCGGCGGCGGCGGCGAGTGGGATCACCAGCTCGATGTGGAGTTTGCCCTGGCTGGCCAGGACCGCCGCCGTGATCAGGCCGGTCTCGCCCGGCACCGGCGCGCCGCTCGACTCGGCCATCACGATCAGGAACAGCAGGGGGTAACCCGCGGAGCTGACGAGGTGTTCGACGTTGAGCAGGGCGAGGGGCATCTGGGCGCCTAGCATGCCGCACCCGCACGGGAGCTCCGGCCGCCCGTTATTTGGTGTTTTCCGAGATCAGCTGTTTGAGCGCCGAGGATGCGTGCTGGATGTCGGAGTAGACGACGTTGCGGAGCACCACGCGCGTCGGCGAGGGCGCCGTCAGCACGACGATCGCGACGATCACGAGGGCGAGCGCGAGCAGCGCCAGCAGGATGCCGACGAGGCGCCCGCGGCCTCCGCTGCGGGCCGGCCGGGCGCGCGGAGGCGCTTTCGTCGCGTCGGCTCGCGTGCGCGGCGCCCCTTGGCGCGGTTTGCGCGGTGCGAGCGCCGCTGTCGCCGCCGTCGCCGGCGCGGCCCGGCGAGTCCCCCGGCTGCCTCGCCGCGAGCCGGCCAGCACGGTCGTGGCGTGCGTCGCGTGCTGGCCGCCGCTCGGTCGCTGCGGCGCGACGCCGCGAGCGCCGTCGTGCAGCGCCCGGCGCATCTCATTGGCCGTCTTGTAGCGGTCGCGCGGATCGAGCGCGAGGGCGATCGCGACCGCATCGGCCAGCTCCGGGCCGACGGCCGCAACGAGCGCGTCGAGCATCGGAGGCTCCTCCTGCTGCTGCTTGAGCGCGAGCTCGGTGAGCGAGGAGGCCTCGTAGGGGAGCCGCCCCGAGATCAGCTGGTAGGTGACGACGCCGAGCGCGTAGAGGTCGGCGCTGGGGCCGGCCTCCTCGCCGCGCGCCTGCTCCGGAGCCAGGTAGGCGGCCGTGCCGAGCACCGAGCCGACCTGGGTGATGCTCGACTGCTCCGTCGCCTTGGCGATGCCGAAATCGGCGAGCTTCACCACGCCTTCGCGCGAGCGCAGCAGGTTGCCCGGCTTCACGTCCCGGTGGACGACGCCGTGGCGGTGGGCGTAGTCCAGCCCCTCGCAGGCCTGTTCGATGACCGAGATCCCCTCCGGGACCTCGACCCATCCGTCGTCGCGCAGGATCTCTGCGCAGGATTGGCCCTCGATGTACTCCATCACGATGAAGTACTGGTCCGATCCCTGATCGCGGCCGGAGTCGAAGACCTGCACGATGTTGGGGTGGATCAGGCGCGCCGCGGCCTGGGCCTCGCGCTGGAAGCGCGACACGAAGGCGGGATCGTCGGCGAGGTGCTCGGCGAGCAGCTTGACCGCGACCTGGCGCTCGAGACGCAGGTCCATCGCGAGGTGCACCGTGGACATGCCACCGAAGCCCAGTCTGCCCTCGAGGCGGTAGCGCCCGGCGATCTCGGCGCTGCTCATTTCGCGCCTTCCGGTCCGGCGGCGCCGCCGTCGTGGGCCTTGCCCTTCTTGGCGGCGCCGTGACCGGGTGGTTCTTCGGGCGCCGCGCCGCCGGCACCTTCGCCCGGCGGCTTGCCCTGTCCTTCACCGGGTCCCGGCGTGCCGCCGCCCGCGCCCCCCTGGTCTTCTTCTTCGGGTTCCGCGGGCGTCGTCGGCGTGGTCGTGGTCGGAGTCGTGGTCGTGGGCGTCGTCTGGGTGGGCGTGGTCGTCGTGCTCGTGGTGTTCGGTGTCGTCGCGGTGTTCGTCTGCGCGCCCGGCTGTTCGCAGGTTTCTTTGGCGACCTTGTGCAGGTTTTCGATCCCCAGGCGGACTTTGTCGCGCAGGCCGGAGTCGATCGATGAGGGCAGCGCCGCGAAGTCCTGGTCGGTTTTCACCAGCTCCGCTTCGGTCTGCGTGCAGTTGCCGTGGCCCGCTTCGGCCGCCTGCTCGACCGCTTCGATGTCGCCCTGCAGCGGCCCGCCCTGCGCGGCGGGGATCAGCCCGCCCCCGGAGCTCCCGCAGGCGACGAGCGCCGCCGCGGCGGCGCCGAGCAACGCGGCGAGTGCGGCCCGTAGGAGGCTGCGCCTCATTGGCCGTACTCCAGGCGCTCGGCGAGCGAGTCGGGCAGGCGCGCCGCCCGGATCGCGGCGGCGGCCCCCGCGATGTCGTAGTGGGACCGGTAGAACGTCGCCTCCATGCCGTCGAGGTCAAGCAGCAGCCAGGCGGCGCGAGGGTCGCCGTCGCGGGGCTGCCCGACGCTGCCGGGATTCAGCAGCCACTCCCCGTCGCCGATGTCCAGGCGCGTACCGGCGCGCCGCGGCTCGCCGGTCGCGAGCTCGCCGTCGCGGCGCTCGAAGGACAGCGCCACGTGGCTGTGGCCGATCAGGCAGACGCGGTTGTGCTGCTCGTTCAGGCACAGCTCCGCGAGCAGCGCCGAGAGCACGTACTCCCACACCGGATCCCGGGGGCTCGCGTGGTAGAGCCCGATCGTGGACTCCTCGCCCTGCGGGCTCAGTTGCCCGAGGAAGGCGAGGTTGTCAGGCTGGATCACCTCGCGGGTCCACTGCGCGGCGACGCTCGCGCCGCGGGAGAACTCCTCCAGCGAGATCTCCCCGGTGACGGCCAGGTCGTGGTTCCCCGCCAGGCACACCGCGGCGTGCTCGCGGGCCAGCTCGACGCAGGCATCCGGCTCCGCGCCGTAGCCGACGAGGTCGCCGAGGCACCACAGCTCCGACGCATCGCTGGCGGCGACGGCGTCGAGCGTCGCCTCGAAGGCGTGGCGGTTGGCGTGGATGTCAGAGACGACTGCGACCTTCATCACTGCAGGGTAGGAACACCACTCCCGTCCGCGCGTTCCATCGCCGCGAGGGCGACGACGCCCACCGCCGCGGAGCACCGCGGCGTGGTGGGGCCGCCTCGCGGCAGCGCCGGGAACGCTCAGTCGGCCTCTGGGGCGGACTCGCCGCCGCCGTACTCGGGGAGGTTCTTGATCCCCTCGCGGGTCAGCCACTTGGAGTAGTTGTCCTCCATCGCGTCGATCAGCTCGCGCATGAACCGCGGCGAGATGTTCACGCGAGAGACCACCACGCCCGGCACCTCCTCGGCCTCGACCTCGTGGTCGACGCGCGCAAAGGTCACCGTGAACTCGTAGTCGGAGTGGCTGACGTTCGCGAAGTTCGCGTATACGCCCCCCATGATCTCGGGGGACAGATGGATGTTTATGTGGCGCTCCGGGCCTGAGTCTCGCTCGTTCACACGGCTAGTATCGCAAGGCCCGAGAACGGACCATGAGCAACCACCCCGCAGCAGACCCGAAACGAGGCCCCGGCGAGCCGCTGCAGGGATTGCGGGCGGCGATCCTGGAGAGCGCCGCGCGCGCAACCGGTGCGAGCGACCGGCACGGAGCCGAGGGCGCCGGCGGCGAGCCCTCGCAGCGTTCCTTCACCCTCGAGCGGCCGAAGCGGGCCGAGTTCGGCGACTACTCGACCAACGCCGCGCTGCTGCTCGCGCCCGAGGTCGGGGCGCCCCCGAGGGAGCTGGCCGAGCGCCTCGGTGGCTCGCTCGCGGAGCTTCTCGGCGAGAGCCTCGAGCGTTTCGAGGTCGCGGGACCCGGGTTCCTGAACCTGTTCCTCTCAGACGGCTGGTTCCGGCAGGCCCTGGCGGGGGCGCTGGCCGCCGGCGAGCGCTACGGCGCGGGCGGCGCGAGCCCCCCCGAACGGATCCTCGTCGAGTTCGTCTCGGCGAACCCGACCGGCCCGATGCACGTCGGCCACGCCCGCAACGCCGCCTACGGCGACTCGCTGTCGCGAATGCTCGCCTTCTACGGCCACGAGGTCTCGCGGGAGTTCTACGTCAACGATGCGGGCTCGCAGATCGCGAAGTTCGGCGAGTCGATCCGCTCGCTGGCGCGGGGCGAAGCCGTACCGGACGACGGCTACAAGGGCGATTACGTCGCGGAGCTCGTCGGGCGGCTGCCGGGCGCCGCCGAGATGGAGCCGGCGGAGCTGGGCCGCGCCGCGGTCGGCGTGATGATCGACCGGATGCGCGACTCGCTGGCGTGCTTCACGGTGGAGGAGTTCGACCACTGGCAATACGAGAGCGCGCTGCACGAAGGCGCGCCGGGCCTCGTGGAGCGCACGCTGGCGGTCCTCGACGCCCACGGCCACACCTACGAGAAGGACGGCGCGCTGTGGCTGAGAACGACGGACTTCGGCGACGACAAGGACCGCGTGCTCGTTCGCTCCAACGGCGAGCACACCTACTTCGCGTCCGATACCGCGTATCACCAGGACAAGCGCGAGCGGGGCTTCCAGCGCCAGATCGACGTGTGGGGAGCCGACCACCATGGCTACGTGGCCCGCACAAAGGCCGCCTATGCAGCCCTCGGCGGGGATCCGGATGAGCTCGAGCTGCTGATCATGCAGCTGGTCCACCTCGTCCGCTCCGGCGAGCGGTCGCAGATGTCGAAGCGGGCCGGCGAGTTCGTCTCGCTCGACGAACTGCAAGCCGAGATCGGCGTCGATGCGGCGCGCTGGTACCTGCTGGCCCGCTCGCACGACACGACCCTCGACATCGACCTGGACCTGGCGCGAGAGCAGTCCAATGAGAACCCCGTCTACTACGTGCAGTACGCCGCCACGCTCGAGCTCGCACAGGGCTTCACGGCCTTCTATCGCGACTGTCGCGTCGTGGGCTCCGAACCGGCGAGCGTCGAGTCCTTCCGGATCGCCCTCAGCGTTGCGGCGATGGCGACGATCGCACGCTGCCTGGACCTGCTCGGGGTCAGCGCGCCGCGGCGGATGTAGCGGGCGGCCGGCTCAGTCGAAGCGGGCGAGGTCGGAATCCAGGCGCTCGGCATCCTGCGAGCTCAACGCCGGCCCGGCCGGCCCCGCGCCGTCCCCGTGCGGGGCGCCGGCGCGGCGCCGCCAGCGCGGCAGCAGCACGATCAGCATCGCGGCAAGCGCCAGCACTGCGCCCAGTGGAACCAGGTAGGCGGCGGCACCGAAGCCGTGGTCGGCCGGGAGCCCGAGCACGGAGGCCCCGTACTGGCCGACGAGGGCCCGCTTGACCTGCGCTTCGTTCTCGCCGCGGTCGATCAGCGACTGGATGAAGACACGCTCGCGGTCGGCCTGGTCGGACTCCGCGACGTTCAGGGGGATCTTGCAGCTCACGCACATCACCTGCCGTTCGATCTGCGGAAGCAGCGCTTTGTCGATGAACTGCTGCTCGATCTCGCCGCGGGCGATTGCGACGACGTGGCCGCGGCGATCGACGATGAAGCTCTCGGGCAGCTGGTCGGTGCCGTATGCGTGGGCGAAGTCGCCGTTGTCGTTGTCGCGTAGGTTCGGATAGCTCAGGTGGTAGCGCCGTACGAACGCTTCGGCGTCCGGCGATGCGTCGAGGTAGGTGACGCCCAGCACGGTTGCCCGGTCGTGCTCCAGCTTCGCCTCGTTTCGCTGCAGCAAGGGCGCCTCGGCCTCGCAGGGCAGGCACCAGGAGGCCCAGAAGTTGAGCAGCACGACCTTGCCGCGCTGGGCCGACAGCGAGCCGACCCCCCGGCCCCCCAGCACGGGCAGCGCGCGGCTCGCGTCCGGTGCGGCCGGGCGGCGGCCTTCGTGGACGCTCGTGTCCAGCGTGCGGCTCGCCGATTGCGTCGAGACGCCATAGACGAGCAGGCCGATCAGGCTGGCCCCGGCGATGGAGATCAGGATCGGCAGCGGCCGCGCTTTCACGACTCTGAAGGGTAGAGCCGCGCCCGCGCCGGGGAGCCGACCGGCGCGGATCGTCGGTGCGGAGCGTCGAGCTCGCGAGGGCGGAGGTGGAGGCCGCTCAACGGCCGGCGGGCTGGTCGAGCTCGTCGTGATGAGCCTCCGTCCAGGCGCTCAGCATCGATGCGTAGATCTCGCGGTAGGTGGGGAGGAACTCGTTTCTGAGCGCGTCGGGGGTGAGCGGCCTGCCGTCCCACGCGAGGGGGCGGTCCCGTGCGTCCGCGTCGCCGCGGCGGACGCGCCTGTTGAGGTCCCAGTGATGCGCGGCTTTGTTGCGCAGCCCGTTCAGCTCCCGCAGCCGCTCGTATCGCGGCGCGTCGATCACGCCCAGCTCGACGGCGAGGTCGAGCACCTGCCGGCTCGTGAGGTCTTTCACATAGGCGATCGTCTGCTCGCGCCCGAGCGCCGAGCGTGGCCCGAGCGCGTCGAAGACCCGCGATCGGAGGAGTTCCTCGATCGCGAGATGCATGTCGAAGATGATCAGCCGGATGACGTTCTCGCGGAGCACCGCGGCCCGGGTGTGCTCCTCGTTGTTGCTGCCGGTGCCGAAGAAGTGATAGTCGAGCAGCTGCAGGGCGTCCTGGACCGCCTCCGGCTCCGACGGGGTGGGCGCGCTCATCGTGGCGCGCTATCCCCCGATGTACGACATCTCGACCCGTGCCTCGCGCGCGTCCCCCTCGCGCGCGTCTGCGGCCCCGGCGCCGGCGGCCGGGCGCGGCTCGCCCGCCGCCGAGCGCTCGGCCGAGTAGCGGTCCGAGCGCCCGCCCCAGATGCCCGCCATCGCGTCGGCGAGCTGCGCGTCGGTGGCGCCCGCGCGCAGCAGGGTGCGCAGGTCGTGACCCGAGCTCGCGAACAGGCAGGTGTAGAGCTGACCGTCGGCGGAAAGCCGCGCGCGGGTGCAGCCATGGCAGAAAGGTGCGGTGACGGAGTGGATGACGCCGATCTCGCCGGCGCCGTCGGCGTAGCGGTAGCGGGTCGCAACCTCTCCGGGGGTGCTCGGCGGAAGCGCTTCGAGCGGCCAGCGGGCCGAGATCCGGGCGAGGATCTCGCTCGCCGGGACGACCTGCTCGCGGCGCCAGCCGTTGGTCATGCCGACGTCCATGTACTCGATGAAGCGAAGGATCTGGGGCCGGTGGCGGAAGCGGCGGGCCATGCCGATCACCTCGCCGTCGTTGACGTCGCGGCGGACCACCATGTTGACCTTCACGGGGCCGAGGCCCGCGGCCGTTGCGGTCTCGATCCCCTCGAGGATCCTTGCGGGCGAGACGGGCGCGTCGGCGATGCGCCGCAGCGTGGCGGGGTCGAGCGCGTCGAGGCTGACCGTCACCCTGTCGAGTCCGGCGTCGGCGAGCGCCTGCGCCCGGCGGGCGAGCAGCAGGCCGTTCGTGGTCAGCGAGAGGTCCTCCACGCCGTCGATTTGCCGCAGCATCTCGACGAGCGTCTCGAGCTCCCGTCGCAGCAGCGGCTCGCCGCCCGTCAGGCGGATCTTGCGGGCGCCCTGGGCGGCGAGCACGGACGCGATGCGCGTGATCTCCTCGAAGCTCAGCAGCTCGGCTCGCGGCAGGAAGCGGTAGGCCCCGCCGAAGGTCTCCCTCGGCATGCAGTAGCGGCAGCGCAGGTTGCAGCGGTCCGTGACGGAGATGCGCAGGTCGCGCAGGGGCCTTCCGAGCGTGTCGAGCACTACTCGAAAATACTCGCTCTCCGAGCTGTCACTCGATCGGCCGGCGCGGCGGGCCGAGCCGAGTGTGGCATCTTGTGGGCGCGGAAATGTCGCCGAGCAAGCTTGTCGAGTTGGACGACGCCCGGAAGGCGATCCTCTCCAGAACGCGCCCGCCGGCCGGCGAGTCGGTCGCGCTCGGCATCGGCGCGATCGGGCGGGTCCTGGCCGAGGACGTAACGGCGATGCATCCCGTGCCCGCATTCGACAACTCGGCGATGGACGGCTTCGCCGTTCGCGCGCCGGATCTCGAGGGTGCGGGGCCCTCCAGTCCGGTGACGTTGCGCCTGGTGGGAGAGTCGCGGGCCGGGCACCCGGCCTCGAGGGCTCTGGAGCGCGGTCAGGCGATTGCGATCTCGACGGGGGCGATGCTCCCCGAGGGAGCCGACGCGGTGCTCCGCGTCGAGGAAACGCAAGCGCCGGATCAGGCCACCGTCCAGGCGCTCGGCGCGCCGGCGCTGGGCAGCTCCGTGCGCCGTGCCGGGGAGGACGTGCTGCCGGGCCAGACGGTGCTGCGTGCCGGCACGACGATCGGTCCGGCGGAGCTCGGCGTGCTCGCCTCGCTGGGGCGTTCTCTGATCCGCTGCGCGAGCCGGCCTAAGGTTTCGGTGCTCGTCACCGGCGATGAGCTGCTCGCGCTGCAGGAGGCGCCGCGGGCCGGCGCCGTTCGGGACACCAGCTCCTATTCGCTTGCGGCGCTCGCGTACTGCGGGGGCGCTGAGGTGACGTGGACGGGCCGGGCGCCCGATGACGAGGCCGCGACGCGCGAGGCGGTGGAGCGGGCGCTCGACTCCGTCGACGTGGCGGTGGTCTGCGGCGGCGTGTCGGTCGGAGCACACGACCACGTGCGACCCACCCTCGCCTCGCTCGGCGTGGAGCAGCGCTTCTGGGGACTCGCGCTGAAGCCGGGCAGCCCGGCGTGGTTCGGGCTGCGGGGGGAGACGCTCGTGTTCGGCCTGCCCGGCAATCCGGTCTCGGCGATGGTGACGTTCATGCTGCTCGTCGGCCCCGCGCTGAGGGCGATGCTGGGACGCCCGCCGGAGGGCGATCATGGCGAGGCGATCATCGACAGCGACTACGACAAGCCAGCGGGGCGGGCCCACGCCGTCCGCTGCCGGCTGCAGCAACGGACCGACGGCCTGCACGCGATGCCGACGGGCCCTCAAGGCTCCCATGTGCTCAGCTCGATGTTGGGCGCGGACGCCTTGGCGATGATCGCGAGCGACTCGACCGGGGTCAAGGCGGGCGAGCGCGTGCCGATCGAG
>WNFI01282327.1_pt1 | contig 23105 bp, 23 predicted proteins | sample 5400471 | NCBI WGS metagenome assembly WNFI01 (sample SAMN13153348, study PRJNA577476) | soil metagenome | isolation source: 100 cm saprolite on Douglas fir-dominated hillslope | place: USA:California | collected 2013-09-17
TTTTTTGAACGCCCAGCCAGCATCCCGCGAGCATCCTGGTGCCAATTTGCGTTTGAAACGCGTTAAAAGGATATCTCGATGGCTGGATGCAAAGTTGGCCTTTTGGATGCAAATCGCTGACTTGCTTCCCTAGAACACATCCCTCATAATCATGGCTGCAATCCTCCGCAAGATCTACCGAACGGCCAATGCGCCCCGCAGCACTCCTGATGAGACCGAAATCATTGTCACCCAGGCTTTGATCGATTTGGAGGGCAGTGTTCCCGACCTCAAGACTGAACTTCGTCATCTTCAGATATCTTCTGCGAAGGAGGTTGATGTTCGTGGTGGAAAAAAGGCTATTATCATCTTTGTCCCTGTGCCACAACTCAAAGCATATCATAAAATCCAGCAGCGGTGAGTGAAATAGTTAATATTTTATATATATTGTACCAACTTATCTCGTTTGTTTCGTTCTCAAATCGCGCGCTTAGGCTCACTCGTGAACTTGAGAAAAAGTTCTCCGACCGTCACGTTGTCTTCATAGGTCAGCGTCGTATTCTGCCGAAGGAGCCCCACGGCAGGCGTCTTGGTCAGAAGCGCCCGTATAGCCGAACCCTCACGGCTGTCCACGACAGAATCCTGGAAGATCTAGTGTACCCCACTGATATCATTGGCAAGCGTCTTCGTGTTGCTGTTGATGGCTCAAAACTCTTGAAAGTGTGCGTGGATTTGTAATATTGTGCTCGACATCTTGATTGAACGCATGATTGTGCCCAAATAGCTTCCTAGACTCCAAGGATGCCACATCACTGGAGTACAAGCTGGACTCTTTCGCTTCCATTTACCGTCGACTGACCGGAAAAGATGTCGTGTTCGAGTTTCCTGTTACTCCAACCGATTAATTTCATCTAGTTTCGGCATGCCTCTTCTCTTTCATTATTGCAACCGCCATTATCCGCACCCGCTCTAATCCTCCGTGCCATGTTGATCATATGTCATTATGTGTCCAAGATGTGTCCAAGATGATTACAAATGCATGAGACAAGAAAATCGAAGTCCATAGTGCATACGTAATTAGGATGATAATCAATAGTGATGTGTCGGAAGCACGTTCCTACCGTTGGACAGGATTTGTTTTCATGACCTCCAGTAGCTCCTCTAGCTTGTAAGGTTTCATCTTAATGACAGATATGAGCATGGATATACCATGTCAAGTTGGAGTGACGCACCATGACACTGTCCATTCCAGCGTCCAGGGCGCTCTTTACTTGTGCCTCTCGAGCATTACCTTGTTGACAGGTCAGTGATCATGCGTCCGCTTATATGTGAAGGCGTACCAGTGAGAGCAAGGATGTAGTTCCGGCGCCCGAACACACCCTCAGTCTCCATTTTGCGTATCTCTGGTTCCCAACGGTACCCTCTCCGTTCGAAGCATGTAGTTCTCTGATAGCTTCGATCGCCTCTACACCATCATTGGCTAACGTGGTGAGGCATCCCGCTTTGCGTAATTGGCGACTATGGATCATAAAGTTACGTCCGCGCTTCGATACATTGATGAAGTGTGTGCTCACTCTAAGACGGTCTGGTTTATCTACTCGGCAATCAACGACAAGTGAGCTAGGTCGACTAGTTCATGAATGGGAGACGTACTTGATTGTCTTCGGTAATCAACACCCTTATACAACACCGTCCATCTCAGGAGGATAATGGAATTGTTTGTAATACGCACCTCAGAGGTATGGAACTGGTGGCCTTGTTCTTCTTCACAATCGTGTACTCTTTCCCAAAGCCAACTGGAGGTAGAGACGCTTCTCCTCGAACAAAAAATCGGAATGTGGCCCCTTGACCTAATGCATCCAACGTAAACCGATCCCGTCACCTTCAATACTCACAGGCGTACCATATTCGCTCGACACCTCAATCCGCCCGCCTAGCGGAAGAGAAGTCAGCAGGATATCCCTTCAGATCCAAGTACTAACCCATTAGCTCGCACAATTTACGAGAAACGAACAAACCAAGACTGCAAATATGTCAGGAAAGTCGCCAAATACCTCATACTCTTACACACCCAGATCCTCCAAAGACTGGCATTTAAATGGTGCCAGAATGAGGAATTCACCCCATTGTCAAAAAAATTCGCTTACCCTCGTGAGAATTCTGATTATGTCGCATTAGGAAGGGTAGAATGTAGGAATCATGAGAACTTACACTTCCTTGAGCGAACCTCTGAAACAAGAGAGCAAGGTCCTCGGGTCTATAAACGACTTCGTATCAAATAGTATCATGCTATCATCTCCGCGCTTACTTCAGCCCTGGGCCAGAATCACGGACCTGAGCATAGGTTGATGAGTCCATAACGACAGAGGTGGCGGCGCTGCTCACTGATATGTACAGAAATATCTGTCGAGGGCTAACTGATACAGGCCCGTCCTCCGGGCGTAACGGTGGCGAAAGACAAGTTGAATCTGCTGGTCTTTGGTATGATGCATCCACAGTTACGCAAATATCCCTTCTCGGATGAGGGCTTATGTCAGTGAACTGCGTGACACAAGCTGAGCACATTTCACAACGTGTATCTGAACAAACACACCTTAATTGCGTTACTAAGGAGATTCGTAATGACTGAATGTGTCGTGAGAATACCGCGTGGAACGGATAACACTGAAAGTCCCTTACTTTGGCCAAATCGAGCCTAAACCGAGAGACAATTTATTGTGCCGTACCATAATGGTACACGGGAATCAGAAAACTCACCTTGTCCAGGCGGACCTGAGCTATCCGGAGACGGTCGATGGACTCTCCAAATTTCAGCGTGAACTTAATGTTCTTCCTACGCCAAAATAAGAAACTCCTCTAGTAGGCTAAATGAGAGCGTACATCGAAAGTTCGTTATTGAAGAGAGAACAAATTCGCCGGACTTCATCCCCGAGGATGAAGTCAACGGGAAGGATTGACAACACCTCATAGATGTTTCAATCCCCTGTGTCAGAGGTTTAGGACACCACATACCTCGAGTTGTATGCGAGACAGAGACTGCGAGAATGATTGTTCATCGAGATGCAAAACCTAGCGCAAATCTATACTCACAAGAACGCTGAGGTAAAATGTGAGCATATTCTGTAACTGATACGAAGCATTCAGTGTACGAACTCGTTCGCGATTCGTTCCTGCGACAAACCACACTGATAAATGGCGTCTATTAAACTCCTTCAGCGATCTAGGTGATAAACGCTGATGTCAGGACGCACCCAATGCCTCCAAGTCCTCATCTATGGTAGTTAGCAGGGCTTTGTCGGGACGAAACACGGAATTCTCTGAAATCGCCTTCTCGAGATCCTCGCGTACTTTGGTATAATTTGACCGTATCAATGATGCGCAGTTCAGGATTGCGGAGACAGGCTGTCGAAGTTCATGGGAAGTGACATCGATGAGAAGTTCCTGAGCACGTCTGCGATCTTCAGCCTCCTGGCGCCGAAGTTCTGACTCGGCCGCACTCTGTCTCGCCGCTGCCTCTCGCTCCTCGGCGTGAGCGAGCTGAGCCTCTTGAAGCATGCGACGCTCGCTGATATCGGTGAGAGTGCCTGGAATTCACTATCAGGGGACCATCCAATACCAAAATAGGAATGTTTTGCACCCATCGCGCCCATCACTTGTATCCTCAATTTGTCAAGCATTCCAATCTAGTGAGACATGAGTCATTTTCGCAGCAATGCAAGTATCAGCCCACCTGTGCTTGAACGGTTCGGCCCGACTTAAAGGCAAACTCCTACAAGTTCTCGTTCTCAGCAGCAAATCCTTCAAGGACATCAAAGAAGAACTTGCGATGTTAACAGGTAGATGATCCTCAAAAAGTCGATTCCACGCCTCGATCACCATACCCTGATCGTCATCAATGACACACTCAATCCAGTCACTTAACTACTAGTCTATGATTAGTGATAACCCGATAGATGGGGCTGGGCACATACCGGTCGATCGCTGGGGTGACCTGTGAGTTCGTGCCATTTAGGGTTTGCTTCGGGAGAGTTAGCTTAGAGCCAGAGGTTAGTCGTTTTCTTACCGTAAACAATACTCCATAGGCCGTAAGAAAATGAATCATATTTAGCTCTAGAGAAAATTACTCACGTTCCATCCATGTCGGCTCGGAAAATGCTGACGCAATAATTCATAAGAAATTTCGGTGATAGGTTGTCGTATATAATCTTACCCCACTGGTGCCCGCTCGGAAAGCGCCTTGACAGATGATTAGACTAGTTCCACAGCATCGCGAAGAAAAACAACCACTCACTCGAAGTTCGGATGTTCGACGCTTGAACTTCCCATCCATTTCAGCTCTCCGTTTCCCTATTTGTAATTGGAGATGCGTCCGGGCAACCAAATGCTTGGCGGCAAAAGGTTTAGCAATGTAATCATCAGCGCCAGAAAGGAGCCCTTCCAGTTTTTGGTCGTCGGTCTATCCAGCTGTCAGAGTGCATTATGTTGCACAACCTCGTTGAACTTACAGATGCTGCAGTTACCATAATCACCGGAATCAACCGCAAGTCTTTACTTCCCTTCATCGCTGCCAGAAGGCTAATCCCATCTAGGATAGGCATCATATGATCAGCAACTAGGTAAGTGCTAGTTAAGAAGAACCCCGCGTTGATAGTCCTTGAAATCTCGCACCAACGATGTGAGGCTTCGTCCGGGCTGCATGCATCATGTCCAGGGCTTCCTGTCCATTCGATGCCTCCAACACTGAACAATACTTGATGAAACTAGAAGATTGGGAATTTCATCAGTGTATTCCTCACCTCAAACGGAAGGATAAATGAAATTCAAATCACAGTGATTTCATGTACTGAAATACAGTTAATCAGCAACCGACGATTAAGCCGAGAATCTGTTATCAATGACGTACTTTCCTCATATCGGCCTTGATCGACCGAGGAGAATAACAGAATCAGGAATGACCCAGCCATGGTATGCAAACACGCACATTATCGTCAACTTTTTCCAGAGAGGATAAGTTAGCAGTTAACAGTAACATGTCTCAGAACGAACCAATTAGAATGATGTCACTCTTCATGAAGAACAGAATCCCCGAGTCCATACTCCCTAAACTCACCCCTTCTGAATCGCTTGAGGACTCGCTAGAGGTATTCACCTCTTTCGCCTTTCCCCATCTTCGATACATTTGGTCAGTACGGAATTCCCGGAGGAACGACAAAGATGAACACACTGAGCGGCCTCATCGATGATGCCACGAGCGTAGGCTCGTTGAAGCGTGCCAGCTGTCAGATCGCCGTTCTCCAAATGCGCTAATGAGATGTGGTCATTGCCTCTGGGAATCGTAACTGTGAAGATGGTGCCATGCGATCCATCGGCCGACTCGGTCACGGTCGTAGACTGTACAGAAATTGTGCCTCCATGAAGTCGCACGAGCTCCTGAAACAACGGGTAAAATCTATTCGTCCTGTTAATATTCTCAACTTTGATTACCTTCGTCAGGGCCAAGCCAATGCCGGTGCCTTCCTGACTCCTCGATGTAGCCTGAGAGAAACGGGTATGAGATCATGTTATGGTTACCAAAAAAATATAGCATACTTCAACGCGATGGAACCTATCAAAAACTAAATAGTCACTTATAAGCATGAACTCCAGATGAAAAGGGGCTATTGAGATCACTTCTGTCGAGGTCGTGTTTGGGGATTCCTACTCCGGTATCCTGAACCGAGAAAATGGCATGTCTGGGATCAAACGCCACCTTGACGATGATGCTCCCTTCCAAGGTATATTTGAACGCATTTCCTTGAAATGATGTGAGTGGCACTTCAAGAACCTGGCCGCATTGAATACAGACCAATTAAGTTGAAGACAACTTTCTCCCAAAATTCGGGATCGACGTACGCAATACGTCTGTCGGCTGAATCACACTCCACTCTGCGGTTTTCATTGTTAATTCTTCAAAGTGACTTGGTAACGTACTACACACCGATAGTTTATATCACTCTTCTCTATCGTGCTTCGGAACAAAGCTGCAAGGTCTGACGTAAATGGCGCAAGCATGACAGGAGAATAGCGTCCAAGCAATTTCCCAGCTTCAATCTATGAGAAAAAAATGAGAAACCTACTGGGTTCCATGACATATGTGGTCACCCTTGAAAAATCCATGAGTGAGTCGACCAAACGACTCAACCGAGCAGCATTACGAGCAGCAAGCTGCAGATGATCCTTAACTTTTCGATCATCCACTGATTTGATAGCATCCTGTAGGGGAGCTGTGATCAGCGTGAGTGGAGTCCGCAGCTCATGCGAAGCATTCGAGAAAAAGGCTGTTTTCGCCGCGTCTAACTGAGCAAGTTGATTCGCTCGCTGAATCTCTGCTTCTCGACTCAACACAGCCGTCAGTGCCGAGCTCAGCGTCATTCGGACAACATCAATCCAGCTTGCGTACTCCTGATTGTATGGCGCGCGAGTATTCGCACCAAGCATAAGCACGGCCTGATCAAGTTCGTGCCCTTCAGCTGAGATCGGAATAACGATGGCATCTCGGACCATATCCTTCCAACCACGATCCTTCCCTACCCCTTCAGTCGTTGACGGCGGTAATCCAGGAACAAGAATAGGTTGCTTTCGCCGCAAGGCTTCAGCGATCCATGGCTTCCAATCGTACGAGGTAGTGCTGCACGTCACACATTCCGAACTGGAATCCAGGGAAGAGTCATCGCTGCGTGACGAGGTGACTGTAGATCCACCATCAGACGAATCAGATTGTGGCTTCCAGAGGTCATTACATATAGCAGAAACCGTGATGCTTGATGCTTCTCGCTGCGACTTCGGGGTAGGTTCAACAGGATTCATTGTGCGTCCGAACTCCATGCTGAATCTCGGACGAGCAAGCGGATGCGAGCCAACCGAGGGTTTCTCTGGGATACCAATCGCTCCAGCAAGTTGTAGCTGCGCCGTGATCACCTTCTTGCCGCGCCCAGTCGCTACTTCATCGTGATTCTTGACAGCCTCTTCCTTGATGAAGTAAAATGCAGCAAATGGTGCATCTATCTGAGTGTCTCTGAACACTTCTAGTATGGCTTGGCAGTAACCTTGAGTTGTAGAGGCGAGTGCAGACCGCTCGCATAGGTGTCGTAAGCAAAGAAGGCGACGTTCTGCCATAACACGGCCTGTTGTCTCAAAGGAGGAGTTCAAGAAACCGGAAATTTTCCCATCATCACTGATTACAGGTACATACGACCAGGACTGCGTGATTACAATGAGCGCTAATTCCTGAGGATGGGACGTGAGCTTACAACGTACATGGTAAGTTTCTTCGGGAAGCATGGCAGCCGTCAGCTTATCGAAGAATAGTAGATCATCTTGTTTCGCTATCACGTTCCCTTTGTTCAGCACGCTGTCGGCGAGGGGACCCAACCTAAGGTTAGGAATGAAAAAATAGTGACATATTATCATCTATGTATTCTTGGCCCCACAACAGGGCTTTGGGGTAGGGATTATCGAGCATGTATGAAGCTAAACGCAAATGGTGAAACCAACGTTCAAGATGCACGAATTTTCAGTGCGTACTGTAGCAGCGAAGAGCAACTGGCCATGTGTCTCGCGCACCGAGCGGGGTTTCGTGCCAAGGAAAGTTGTTGAAAAGTTCCTTGTGTTCTTGGACCATTTCCGGCGATGCTTTACTTTCGTCCCTGTCTGAAATATGAAATCCTGAGGGCCGATGGCCCAACGACGTGCTGTGCGATGACTTGATCTCGCCAAGGTTGGATGGTGGCGGAAAATCTAGATTTGCGGAAAGAGAGTGATGGATAGATTGTCCGGCATCTAGTGCAGGTGGAGAATCAAGATTGAAATCCGGAGGCAAGGTAGAGAGAGGAAATGATATGATGGTCCATGTCTCGTGCGGTATGGCAGCCTTAATCAGTTGCAACGTCACGCGAGAGCTCTCTGATGACACCCATGGCGGTTTGAGATTTACAGTGAACATATGTTGATCGCTTCCGCAAGCACCTCGCGATCCAAAGACCCAAAGCGTGAATTGTTTTACGTCATCGACGGACTCGAAGAGCTCAAGCCAGCTTGTGGGCTTATGTGCCTTACTGTTCGTCCCCAATAATATGTTAAAATGCTTGTTTGCGAGCGTGGGCTCCAAAGATGGGCCAAGGTGACCCACTGCAGGCTTTGCATCGAGTATAAACGCGGGGTAGGGATAATTCAAGATGAAGTCTCGAAGACTCTGGGAGGACATCGGAGGATTCCACGAAAGGCCTCACCCCGTTCTCAGTGAAAGAGGATTAGATGCAGCTCTAGATCCCGAGGTTGACGTCTGGGGAGGCTAAGTGCTCAAACCTTAAAGGCCAGGTTCCAGGCCGGGAAACGCCGATGGCGACGTTGAGTCCGCACTGGAATCGACTCCACTACCAGAAGTCATCCTACACTGTCTAACACTGCACCGACGACTCAGACACCGCATAGATAAGCTAAAGTTAACGGAATAACGTAGAGGAGGACCCCAACGACAGTCGTGTGCAAGGTGGGCGTGCTTCGAGCTGCTCCAACACACTCTAACCCGTAAGGCTGCGCTGTAAGATTGTGGACGAGGCTGTCCTCTTCCTGCCCAGAGTACTATGCTGGCACTTGCTAGTACGTCCCAGCTTTCCTACATTCGCCAGCAGTCTCAGACCTGGCAATCACGGAAGGACAAGGAGATGAGGAGCAGTCTCACTAATTCACGTCCGCATCTACATGTGATGAGAGCCTCTGCCTCGCATACGCCTCCCTTGAGAAATTCATCTAGCGTTCGAAGATCCCGCCACACCGCCTCCCATTCGCAGCCAGGTTTCCAAGAGCCGACAGTGGCAGCTGGTGCTCCGCTGATACCGGCCAGCGGTCCATCTCATTCTCATCCTTTACCACCCCGTCCGTCCACCACAAGCCCACCCGTTACGACCCAAATAACCACTCCGCCGGCGTCCCCTCCTCACTTTGACATAGTGTCATATCCTTCAACAGAGCTATTAAAACTCCTAGCTGCCTTGTTACAGCAGATTGCGTCAGCCAATGATGCCCTCCGCAACCCTAATAACAGCCCTTCTCAAAACGCGCTACCTGTACATTCTGCAGAGTGGTCTCACGACTCGAGACCTGACTTTTCTAGCTCTTCTGGCCACGTTGTCGTCCCAACGCCCCCCGTACCATCCGCATTCCATGCCCGCAACATCCCTACCATATCAATCGAATCGTATTTATTGCGTATCCTCAAATACTGTCCCACAACTAACGAAGTGTTCTTGAGCTTGCTCGTTTACTTCGATCGAATGTCACGGTCCTCTTCCAATGCAAATGGTGCCCCTAGCTTTGCTATCGACAGTTATAACGTGCATCGCCTTATTATTGCCGGTGTCACAGTCGCGAGCAAGTTCTTCTCCGATATATTCTATTTGAATTCGCGATACGCCAGGGTACGATTTTTGTTGCCACCCTGCCCTATGACACCGTTCTAATGCCCATAGTTCTTTCAACATGATTAGGTTGGAGGACTTCCACAAACAGAGCTGAACCATTTGGAACTACAGTTCCTTATCCTAAATGATTTCCGACTCCTTATTGCCCCGGAAGAGATGCAACGCTATGCCAATCAGCTTCTCCTGTATTCTACCACACTACACCCACACCCACCATCATTATCACTACCACCCCCCATTACCGTCCCCGAATTCCGGACAATTGCACCGGAGCATAGTCTACCAACTCCTAATCCGTCCCCTAGTACAAGTGGTACCCCAGGAACGGAGTTGGTTGGACCCTCCCCATCATTACAACAGGATCCTTCATATGACGAGAGTTCCGAAGGTGGTTATGGAACGACGGACGACGAACCCACTATACGTCCAGATGATTCATCTGGATCGTCTATCCATAGTCTTTCGTCAACTGCAACGTCGCAAGCTACCACTCCGGCCATGTCTCCAGCAAGACGTACGTCAAGTCTCAGCATGAATTCACGGCACACCTCGTGGAGTTCCGGGGTCAGCGCCTCCGTCCAAGAGGACTTGGCACAGATGGGCGGAGATGATGATGATGATGATGCGGATACTGATGGGGAAGTTGAAGATACAGACGACGAACACGCGTACCGTGCTCGTCGTACAAGTCCATCCGCGCGGATTCGGCTTCTGCATCGGAACATTGCTCGCCAGTCCGAAGATTCCCGTATGTCCAGTCCATGAGCAAGAGTTTACATGTGCGTGTCGATTTTATCTGAGAACAATGGCTTGGTCTCCGTGTATAATCGGCTTCACAAGTATTGTTCATGCATACATTGATATTTTATGCTTCTCTTTTCAGCTTTGTTTCATTCTGCATCTCTCTAACCCTCATGTAAACCCTCTTTAGTACTGTTCCAATTTCTTAGACTGCGCTTCAAGATTTCCATGCGCGTGCTCAATGGTATAGATTCTAATTAACGCCTTCTATAACTCAGAATTGGGTGAAATTTGGCTCATGTAATACCATCGTAGTGTACGACTCACGCGGGGATTTTGAGCACACTTGCGATGATCTGTAAGAGGAGCGCGTAAGAGGTTTCCCACGGTCTTTGTGACTCTCCGATCCAATTTGAAGTGTGTATGACGGATATGTTGCCATGCAGAAGGGGTCCTCGCGCTTACCCAGGGCTGTCGAACGCGCCTTGTGGTGGCGTTGAAAGGTGAGAGTGTAAGAGGCAACCTGTTGCTTTGTTGTTGCATTCTATCCTCCGCCCTGTTACTCCTCATCATCGCTTTCTTTTTCTCTGTTCTGGCTGCACACTGACACTTTAGTCATATATCTGTTGTGGCGCTTGGATGCACCTTGGTTGAAGAGAGGCAGGCGTGGGAAGTAGCATGTGTGCATCGAGTTATTGAACCCTTTGTTTCCGTGGACTTCCTTACCGCCGTTCAACCATCATGACCTTCAAGGCGTTGCGGCGCTCCCGCGATTCTAAAGCGTCGGCCATCTCGCCCCCTGTGTCAGCAAACCCTATCCTGTCACGCCCACCATCTGCAAAGACTTTTACACCAAAGAAAGTGATTCGCGCAATCGATTCTCGCAAAACCACACACCCACAGCAGCTCTCGTTCAGCGCTGGGGATTTCTTTTATGTGGTAAATGATGTCAATATAGCCAAGTGAGTGCTTTCGAATGCAAACAACCGCTCTACCACTCACAAAGATTCAGTGAGCCCTGGTACGAAGCCCACAACCCTGTGACAGGATCGAGGGGGCTTGTCCCTGTAGCTGCTTTTGAGGAACTCTCAAAACACCAAAGCGCAAAGTAAGCATTTTTTCATTCATAGGGGGACCTCGATCGGGTGTTCACTCCCTTCTCCCAAGTAGCACTCAGCCAATGTCCCAGCCACTATCTCACGTCTTACAGCCAACACCACCTGTTCTATCAGTGGAGAAGCCACCTCTCAAGAGAAATCACCAAACGTTTTACGCCATAGTCCAGTTTGACTTCGTCGCCGAACGACCAGACGAACTAGACGCCAAGGCCGGTGAACCCATATCTGTTGTTGCGCAGTCGAATCGTGAGTGGTTCGTGGCGAAGCCTATCGGGAGATTAGGCGGACCAGGTCTCATCCCAGCAGCATTTGTTGAATTACGAGATCCAGCCACAGGTCGGCAGATGTCGGAAGCAGAGGTCGGTGGCCTTATGGATCAAGGAGCACGCTCGCAAACTTACGCCGAGGCCCAAGCGCAAGAAGACGAGGTTCTCCCGCCGGGGATTCTTACTTCCGCCAGCATACCCTCATTCCATCGGGAATCGGGGGAATACTGGTTCAGACTCAACATTGAATTCCAGCCCGATCCCGAAACGGAGTCATCGTCCTTCCCTCCACTTGTATCAATGGTCCTTTACCGAAACTATGAAGACTTTTATGCCTTCCAATTGGAGTTACTGGATACCTTTCCGGTGGAAGCTGGCCGAAAGAAACGCGATCCACAGGGCCCTGAACTTACAGAGAATGATCGAATACTTCCATACATGCCTGGACCAGTTGACCATGTGGACGATGCAGTAACGGCTAGCCGACAACATGATTTAGATATATACGTTCGCGAACTGGTCGAACTGACACTACCCCAATACGACGCAGAGCATGTCTTACGTTGCGACCTGATACGACGATTCTTGGCTCAGAAAGCTGGTGATATCATTTTGCCTTCGCCCAAACACTCGACCAACCCAGTGAAAGCGGTGGAGTCATCAGTGGATATGAATCATGGAGTAGAGCATCTCAAACTGGAAGATGAGAGTAACCCGAGCCCGGATCGGTACTCTCATTACTCAGATTACAGAGGCAATGGTGAAGCTACCGAGATATACCCGGTGAGTAGATATCTACATGCGACAGCGCTTCGGATGTCTAATGTGGCTCTATAGCACCGAAATTCCTCCTCATCCTATACTCCGTCTCATACATCTTATCCCCGCTCTGCCGCTCATTCACATGGAAGATCACCTACGGCCTCATCAATTGGAGCAGAAGGCCCAAGTTCATCACCGGCCTTCCTCAAAGTCAAAATCTTCCATTCTTCCACTGATGATCTAATTGCTATACGTGTGCCGCCTCGTGTCACGTACCAACAGCTTCTTTCTAAAGTCAGAGATCGACTGGGCGCAGATGTGAACGAACTCAAGTACCGCGATGAGCGTTCTTCTGGTCGTGGTGAGAGGAGCCTGACATCTATTCATGGAGAAAATGGACTGCGGGAGTGGGTTGCAGGGAATTCCAAACTGGTTCTCTATGCATCTTAGGGGTATCAGGGTAGTATCCATTCATTGACATTGGACTTCGTTTCTCTATATTAAGATGAATATTCCTTTCTGCTATTTTTGGCTCCCAGTTTGGTCCATTCTACTCTTCTATCCATTTTCATTGCTGTGTTCACCCCCAAGGCGTTGACATCGTCCCTCGCTTTCGTATTCATGTAGTCTAAGTATATCTGCCTAATGTTGTAGCCCTCCCCTCATGTTTCAGTTCATCGTTTGATTGCTGTATTACCAAGTATATCATCGACGGCGGGAAGTGTGTTTTATAAGACCCGTGCACAGATGGGAGGTGCATTTACAAGTCTTCTCTGATTTTGCCAACCTCCTCAAGCTCCACATCAGGCCAGCAGAGTGCCGGAGTGGTAGCAGTGAAGTGATACTCACACTTCGCTGGCTCTGAAATGCTGAGAAGGGCATTTTCGGTACCACACGAGATTTCGACCTGATAGAGGATTATACAGTTGACCACAAAAGAGCTAATCGGTGCTTGCGTACCCTTACACTCCGCTCTGGTCCATTCCAGCACCTAGCACCACCTTTGTAATTCTGCTGCGAGTAGTAAGCCAGGGTTCCAGGTGTTGTAGAAGGCGACTCGTTCCAGGAGGAGAATGAGCTGGGAAAAGCATTGGAACTTGAACCACAGCGGTGACTTCTTCGAGACACTTACCCTAGGTTATTACTTGCTCCATTACGCGACTTCTGTTGGGCCGAACCAAAGAAGCAAAGGGAATACGTGTACCTTGAACGAAGGTAGATGGACAATTATTCATTGGACAGTTCTGATCATGTGCTCACTCTCCAATGTCTTTTTCGATACAGGTTTCTTCAAGCTTCTTCCACTCCCCTTTCTTCCCAAAGTAAAGCGGATCGAAGAGCTTTTTTAAGTTACCTTCATCCTGCTTCAGCTGGTCTTCCGATCGTCTTAGAATTTCGAGAGCAGAATGGTGAGCAGATCTATGCTTATCGACCTCGGCTGTAGGCAAAGACATTAATCTTGGGCAGCGTTGTATTGGTGAAATGTGCTCGCCTCCAGTTGTTCGAATGGCGGCGGTATTGAGGATACCAATCGATCGAAGGGTGCCAAGAAGACCACTTTTCACCGACTCATATAGGGGCATGAGTGAGTCAGGGATATAGTTTTCGATCGAAAACACTAGGACGCGTGGGCAGGACGCATGGGGGGAGCAGCGAATAATGCACTCACAAACTTGCGAAAAGTCGTCTTCTGTGGATCCAATGTGTCGTTCATAGTCAAGTAGGGCAGCTAGGGTGTCGGCGGTTCCCAAATTACGGATACGATCCTCATTCCACTGATCGTCTTCTCTCTCAGGTTCCGCAGATGGTGAAGGAGAGGCCTCAGAGGCCTCAGTGGCTTCATTAGCCACATGCGGAGGCATAAGGGCATCCCACCCACGGACGGCCTCGAGTACAGCCATGTCCTGATAGTTCTGATTGTACCCATTTTTGAGATTGTCGAGGATTGTTTCTAAGGCAGTCAATCGTTCCCTTAGTCTCTCTTCCCGAGCTTTGAGGGCGTTTAAAGCGGAAACATAGTCGTTGAGAAGCTCATATGTTGCTATGACAGAGTTTTCAGGATGCCGGGCTTAATGATGCTGAGGCTTCACTGACAGGACTTCTTTCTCTGCTCCAACATGGCAGCATCTAGCGACTCGGAATGTTCCAAAATAGCTGTTCAATGAATGATTAAAGTGAATAAGAACTGAGGTGTGCGAAGGTACGAACCCAATAAACGAGCTTCCTCTGCTCTGTCCATCTCAACCTCGGTCTTGAGCTTCGCAATCGTTTGCTCAAGACGTCGCTTCTCTTTCTGAGCAAATGCTATGTAGGTTGACCGTATCTTAGATCCAGTCCTCCGAAGGTTCCGTGCCTCGTCTGCAGCACGTTGGTACTCTTCACCAACTTTGTCACAGATGTCAGGGCACACGCCAGGCAATTCATCAGAGCCATCACAACACTCGGGCTCACACAGCCCATCATTGACACGCGAGCTCCGAATGTCCACTCCGACATGGCCCCGGTTTACGCAATGAAACCACCCATTGGGACACGCATCGGTGCCTTAAAGAGTAGTTAGCGTTCAAATGCAATAATAGATGAGAAAATAGCATCACCAGGCTCATCTGTCCCGTCTCCGCAATCGCAGTAGTTGTCATTGATAGCAGAATACAGGATCTCTTGTGTCGAGTTCAAGCACTTCCAACGTGGCGGATTGGACCCTAAAATGGGCTCATATAGTGCAACTTTCGAAGGAGGAACGCCCTTCAAAGCATCACCCACAGACGCGAAGAAAGCTAGTGAATAAACCAGGTGCATGATTCAATACATGCGAAGCGCCGAACAACGAAGGGGTCTATAAGAGGGATGTCCGGCACTTTCCGTTCCCTGTCTCAAGTGTCCCCAAACCAAGTTGGTCGCAACTAATGGCTGCTAGAAAGCTACAGTGTCTGTCGTCTACTCATGCTTCGTTCGGCCCTGCTGTTTGACATCTTCTGCTTGGATAGCCGAGGTCGACCGGACGCTGAAGAAGGTCGCTGAGGGTGTCGAAATATTCGATGGAATATATGACAAGATGCAAGCGTCAACGAACCAGACACAAAAGGAGAAGCTCGAGTCAGATCTTAAGACTCAAATCAAGAAGCTTCAGCGGTTAAGGGACCAGATAAAGTCTTGGGTCACTAATAATGACATCAAGGACAAGACACAACTTATTGATAACCGTAAACTCATCGAGACGGTATGTTTACTTTGGATAACCTGGTCATTTGGCGTGCTAGTCTTTTGTCTCTAGCAAATGGAGAAATTCAAGGCATGCGAGAAAGAGATGAAAACCAAGGCATTCTCGAAAGGAGGCCTAATAGCAGCTCTGAAGCAAGATCCCAAGGAGAAAGAAAAGGCCGAAACAAGTACCTGGCTTACGTCTCAGGTGGATGAACTCTCGCGCCAGATTGAATCTTCGGAAGCCGAAGTCGAGTCGTTACAAGGCGGGCTCAAGAAGCGTGGAAAGGGCGGGCCATCCTCGTTGAGGCTGGAAGAACTAGAGACATTAAACGAACGAAGGAAGTGGCACATATCACGTTTAGAGATCATTCTGCGTTTGCTTGAGAATGGCGCTTTGACCACAGATAAGGTCTTGGATCTCAAAGAGGACATCTCCTACTTCGTCGAGAGCAATACGGTCGGTGCTTTATCCAAATCTTCCTTAAATCATGAGGCTCCAAGGATCACCCTCACAGGAAGAGGACTTTGAGGAAGATGTTGGCATATACGAGGAGCTCAATTTGGACGCCGAAGAAGCTAACTTCCGAGTGGTCGGTGAAGAGCCATCGGATGACGAGGAGTCGGACGCCGAGGGTACGTGATTGAGCAGCAAAGGACCTCACAGTCTCAAGGAGGAATACATCTTCTAGAGTCGGCGCCGTCGCGTTCGCCACAGAAGGATGCGCCCAAACATAAGTTATCGACACGGGAGGATAGCTCGCATACTCCACGGAAAGATGACGTTCGTAACCAACCTCATCTCATGGAGCGTTTTGACGGATTTGCACTTACAGCATAGTCCTGTGCTACGGAAGGCAACGGTACCTGTACGCAGTAAGTACTTTGCAGTTTGGGTACCGCACATAACGGGTTGTATGCTTATTAATATATAGAAGCGACACTGGATTCCTCGAAGCCTCCTTCGATACCTCCAACAGCGAATTTTGCTGCAACACCAATGTCGGAAGCGCTGAAAGCCAATCTGCCACCGTCAGGTGCGCCCGGTACAGCAGGGTCGAAACCAGCATTACCGCCGATACGATATGCGGCCGCTGTCGCGAACTCGAACCCAAATGGTCCAGTTAGCGTGTCTTCCCCAAGTGTATCGAAACCGCCAAACGGGCAACTCAACGGGACTGCGGGTACGGCTGCTCCGCCATCAGCATCGTTATTTCCTGCTTTGTCGACTCCGGCGCTTTCATCGGCTGCCTCAGTTTCGGCCCAGGAAAATAATGCTCCACTATCACCGTCGATCACATCGTCACCCATAGCCTCGTCAGCCGCACCTCCGAGCCTGATGAGCCGTCTAACACCACCACCAGGTTCGTCCGGGTACTTTGATAGTAGACAGCAAAGCCCAGCACTGAGCACACGTGCAGCAGATATTGGTGAGCGGATGTTCATGATGGACTTTCTCACTCAGTTTTACCGCTTATTGTCAATGTACAGCCTCCGTCACGTCGCCAAGAACGTCTATGTCGGCTGCATCACCGCTACCAAATGTGGGTGTTATGATGCATAGTGTAGCCCAGTTTTTTTTTACGCGTATGGCCTAGGATATCGCTTCGCAATCGAGTAAATCGGCTTCTGCACCACAGCCGTCGGTCCCTTCGACGACTCAAACCACGCCATCCAGCGAACCAGCAAGTCAACCACCAGGGCTTCCTTCCCAGCCATCGCCATTGCCTCAGCAAGTCCAGCAACGGCCGCAACAGCAACAAAACTCGAGCACACTCCCAGTGGAGCCGTCAACGACATCACGAAAGTCATCGCCAGCCCCTCCAGCGCGTCAAGAACAGCCTCGACAGTCTCAACCGCAATATCCTCCTGGGATGCTCCCGGTTGCTTCTCAGCAGCTTCAGGAGGCCTCAGCGCCACAGGCCCAGCAGCAGCAGGCATCACAGCAAAATGTGCCTCAGCCAGCTACGCGAGCCCAGGCGCCACAGCAAAGGCCTGCGGCTCTACCCAGCTCCCTAGCAGATCTTGTTGCCAGCTTCGAAGGCGCCAAACAGAAAGGTTTGACAGACCCGTTTCTTCAGCTTAACTTGTTTCGTCCTCACCGTCAATACAGCACCAACACGAATGGCAAATCTGAGTCAGGTTCAGAAGGTTCTCGAGTCAGGCTTCGGCAGTATGCCGCAGCCGCGCGACACAGAGAAGTGAGCTTATATCACAACTAGCATCCAAACATCCCTCTCATAAGCACTCCAGACCGAAATATTATATTCCGAGAAACCCTTACACTACTGCTGCTTACTATCCCCAGCAGCCACTAGCTTCAATGGACAACTCGAATTTATATGGTCGACTAGAACCTGAGACACTCTTCTTTATTTTCTACTACCATGCTGGGACATATCAACAGTAAGTGGACACAAACCACCTTGGAAGTTATTTTGGGACTGACGATTGCGCTCAGACACCTTGCTGCTCAGGAATTGAAGCGCCAGTCTTGGCGCTTTCACGTCAAGTACTTGACATGGTTCCAGCGTCACTCTGAACCTCAGCTAATTACTGATGAATATGAGCAAGGTGTATACGTCTACTTCGACTGGGAAGGAAGTTGGTGCCAGCGGAAAAAGAGCGACTTCCGTTTTGAATATCGCTATCTATCAGAGGATTGAGGTTACTATTGGAAATAAGATCGCGGGCTGTTTTATGACGGTCATCTTGTGTTCTTCGCTTATTTTCGTTCCCAAATCCTCATTCCAAATCAGTCTACGCCAGATATTGTTAGTCTCTAGTATTATTCATGACTTGTACATTAAGTTCTGAGATCGCATTTGTTCTTCCCCAATATACATCATCCCACAGTGCAGAGATAAAAACAAGAGGTTTCGCACAATGATTCATTCTATCCTCCAGACCGGCTGTGTGCTGTTTTGTCACTTTGCAACAAGGTCTCAGCACCTACGAATGCAACTGAAGGCAGCATAGTCCCTGGTTCCTGACCGGCCACTGAAGGCTCAGCTAATGGCGAATCCCCATCAAAATCGAATGACAGGTCCACTTCACCTCCTTGGAACAGTTCTGGGAAGTACTCCGCCCATTCTGAATCATCTAGCTCAACTTTAGATTCCGGATGGAAATCTTTCTTGACCGTGGGTGCTGCCACCACAGGGGATGCCGGATGAGTAAGAATTTCAGGCTTGACGCTGTCAGTGACTGTGGGGTCGTATGATGGTTCGTTCCATGCAGTGAATGTTGATGAATCGATGGAGACTGCATGATCCGGTACCGAATGCACCCCCGATTCTGAGACTATGAAGCCTATCGTCTGGAGCCCGGAAGCGAATTCACTGAACATTACCGTAAGTTTACGGAGCGGACGGACATGCGAGAATTGTGTTAAAGGGGAGATTTTGACTGATACGTTGTCTGTCTCCAATGCCTTGGGTGTTGCACTTTCCTATCGAACATTCGTCAGCGAAGTACAATTTCACAGCAACGTCATCCTTACGGAGCGAGTCCCCGTGATACGCCTACGCTTCGCTGCGGGTACCATCACGCAAGGATTCTCCGTCATCTCAACAGAGTTCTCTAACAACGCGGTCTCGTGAGAAGCCTGGAAACCCGCGTTTATATGCTTCGTAGTTCTGGACAACATAATGCGTCCGTCGAGCTGATTTGTCCATGAGAGACCGAGCAAGGCTTCTTTCTGCCGTTTGCAAGTTCCATCTTGAACGAGATGCAGCGGTGTACGAGCGAACCAATTAGCTTGGGACGAGTAGACCAAGTCATTACGAAAGCCTCTAACTACTTGACCGCTGGGCTCATCTCTCGGAAGATGAGGAACCCTTGAGTACTTGAAAGCATCCCACTGACGATCATCGCCAGAGAATACGTCCGTAACGTTGTTGATAACGAGGACGCACAGCTTGAAATCAATTGCCAGTCGCCGTAGGAGGGCCCCAACCTCTAAGAGAACCCTCGCACGTTGCTTCCATGCAGTAGACGTGTTCTCTGTTTGGAAAAGGGGCGGTAAAGAATCAATGACAACAAGTTTCAGAGGAGAGCGACCAGGCAAAGATTGGCGCGTCGCCAGTGCAGGCAACTCCCGCAGCAACAGCCTTACGAGTTCATCATCTGATTCAACTTGGCGGTGCCACACCCTCGATAGCACATCATTTTCCAGCAGACTCCGAGGATTGGACGATGTCGACGGAGAGGGAGAATCTCGATTCGTGAAGTGGGTAAAAGCGGGATGATTATTAAGGATTTGAATCATACGCTCTGTCCGTATCTCAAAGCCAGATGATATATAGCATGCAGACCGTTCGATTTCGTTAGAGTCTGGGTTCAACAATGACATGAGGCATAGTTGAAGCGCAAACTGGGTTTTTCCGGAAGAACTGAAGGACGATGGGAAGACCTGGCAGAGATTAAATGTTCTGCTACCTACCCTTCGCCCACAACCTCCCATATCTTTCCTGCACGCAATCCGCCACATCCCAACAACTTATTGAGACCATTATCGCCTGTGGAGATGCTTTCTGGAGTATCTCGCTGTAGATATTCATCCCCTCGGATAGGAACAGGTGCAATTTCTCTCGCAGCTGCCTGGATAATGGGTCGAACATCCGCAATGCCCAACTTCCTGGACAGTTCCTGCGGCGACATGGTGAACAGGTCGGACGCGTGGTATATCCCCGCTGTAAACATCTATTGTGTCACACAGTTCGTAGATGTTATGAACATGTTACATGCCATTCCTCAAAGCTTCTTGTGTCCCAGGATCGAGGTCATTCATAACTTAGCTAATGCATGAATACAAATCCTGGAAGGTGTGGTCGGATGCAAAATGCTTGTCCACACAACGTGTGACCACTCCTAACCATGCCGAACCGCGACGATGATAGCAGCTCGTTCCCCAGGACGCCGTCTTCAGCCTCACTTGTGAACTTGGCATCATATTTCAACAGGGCATCTGACCGGGAGACCCATGACTGGCCAGGACTTACACTCCTGGACACCGTCGAAACTTTTTTCGATGCTCGGATAGATCTTTTCGAGCGTAACTTGAAGAAACAGAAGGATCGTCTTCAATTTAGAGCCACAGCTTTAGCTAGGCGAAAGATTCAGACGAATACCGAGGAGCTCGACAAGGAGCTTCAAAAGTTCAAAATTAAAGTATGTTGCGAATGTCTTTCTATCAACATCCGGCATTGAGCACTTTAATAGATATCAAAGAGGATTACAAACTTATCGGGGGCGTGGCATTCAACCAAAGTCATAAGGACGAGAGATAAGCTGTCATTTTTCTTCGGGGTGTGTTAAACTATCATTTTCACACTACATAAACGTAACATACTGACCCTTCCGACTTAATCAAGGTAATGAATGTTATGGGCACATCTCTACTCTTCGGTCTCGCTCCCGAGTGGTTACATGTTGCGTACACGGTCCAAGCGTTAATATTTATTCCATTCAGAGTGAGGTGCTCGTATATAGCATGATCCTTCGTGTTCATAGCTCACCATGTTCCTAGTTCTATCGATACATCAAGAAGGTATTTTTTCATACTCCTTGATCTTCAAATGACACCTACTGAGTAAACTTCGAAGAACTGGGGTTACTTCCTCGCGGATGTGAGAGTGACGCGACCTGTCGCAGTTATCTTATCTAACCCTGTCCGTGTAGCTCTGCTACTTTGCGAATCTTCTTTGTTTGCTGTATCTATGGGTATTTCCAGGAAGTGTAGAGCTCTTTACTGCTTGCTATTGCCTTACTCATGGTTGGTTTCGCATTTTCATGCCTGACTATTGCAACTCATTGTTTTCTCAGGCGCTCTTGCTACAGCAGTAATAACATGGCGTAACTCGCTCGTCTTCCACGACTACGACAAGATGGTGTCCATGTTTATCCATATCTACCCTCCACTTGTATTCTCCACCATACGACACTTCGGACGTGGTCGGATACCGGATTCACGGTTCCCTGCTGTACATAAGTTGGTTCATATGCAGCCTATGCGAGCTCTGGTTTTCAGCAGTATATTTTGTGAGTCTGGTGTACTCCTTATTTGTGCGTGGCACTGATCGATATAGGGCTATAGACATTCTCTGGCAAGGGCTTTATTGGAAGTTCCTACTGGTTGACCGAAGGGAAAAGATTGCTTCTGGTAGCATATCCCGGATTCTCGTGAATTAATTAGCTTGCTAATGGTCACTTGTTCTTCCAGGCCAGCGAACCACCTCATTGACATACCTGCTCAATGACAGACATGGTCCTATTGGTAAATTACTCCGTGTTGTTCGTCCTGAATTTCGGGAAGGAGGATTTATGCTGGGGTTAGCCAGTTGATGATCTTACCCGTACCATTGATTCACGTCGCACTCTTTTTCAGCCAATTCATTTATTCCATTGTTACAGAGTTACCAGCAATCTTCATCCTTTATGATAGTGCCACTTGGACTGGCGTGTTCCTAATGCTCATCTTTGCGGCGAGTGTCTGGAATGGTAGTGGCTTCTATATCGAAGTTTTTGGTCGAAAGTAAGTTTTTCCAGCCACTAGGCTTAAGGTCGGAATGTCTCAGTTCTGGAACCCCACAGATTTGAACGGGAGCTCACCGCGCTTCGCAAGGAAATCGCGCAGAGTTCGCAATCGCAATCTACAACCTCCACACCATCGCCTCCCACACCCGTACCCTCGACACCTGGTTCGCCCAATGTCGTGCCACCCGAGAACCTGGAAGACTTTAATGAGGATGATGGTCGGCTGGATTACGTTGACGCAAATGGTGTTGAGGTTATCGCGATTAATACGTCTCTCATGAAGCCTCAGATCTTCGTGGCGGAAAGTGACTCTGGTACTTCTAGCCCTGAACAGGATCGTCAGATTTTATCGGAGGAAGAAAGAAAGGACAAATAGATCCTTTTGATATTGACCACTTGTTCAACGTTCATGCATATTATATCTTTGGTTGTTTATGTGATATACCCGTGACTGGTGCTTTTGCTCTGCAGTGCAGGAATGTTCAGGTCGCATCCATAGCCTTGATTGAAACGCCGTATTCTGCCTCATTGTATGCCATAGCGCACCTTCTGCTATCCTAGGACCCTTATGTAAGCTGAATACGCTCAAGCTCTTCCGTATTTGGTTATGGGCTCCACCTTAGACTTACACCTGCATCAATTATTTCTAATCTGCTCAGGAAACGGGCTGCACATATCCCCTCGATACAAGGATGGGATCTTTTGGGATACTTTCCTTATCCCCGAATCACGTGAGTGAAAGGGTGTTATGGGGGATGTCGTGCCAAAAACCTCCACATTCTCACGGTCAAAAGCTCAAGTTTTTCATCCATTTCTCTTCATTTCATTATACTTCTCTGACTAGAAATCTTCAGCGTTCATTCTTCCAGTAGTGCTGCACACTTTTCTCTGCATTATTATATCTGAAAGGCTCTGATGCTTGAGTATTTCCACTTAGAAGTGGCACTTGCAGCCATGTAGCCCCTTTAAATCATGTGACTCCTGGTGCTTGCCATGAGTTGAAATGAGTTGAAAGGGTGTCCCTATACTGCATGAACATTCAC
>WNFI01700827.1_pt2 | contig 23096 bp, 22 predicted proteins | sample 5400471 | NCBI WGS metagenome assembly WNFI01 (sample SAMN13153348, study PRJNA577476) | soil metagenome | isolation source: 100 cm saprolite on Douglas fir-dominated hillslope | place: USA:California | collected 2013-09-17
CGCCGCCGTTACATCATCGGTACGACGGCCGTCGGCGTCGTCGCGGCGGGCGTGCTGATCGCCGGCCCGGCCACCGGCATCCTCGCTGGAGGCGGCTTCGGGATGTTTCAGTTGCTGAACGGACTGCAGAGAGCGGCGCGCGACCGGATCATCCGTGCACGAGTCGCGGTGCCGGGGCGCGAGCGGCCCACAATCCTGCGCGGCAAGGACATGAAACGCATTGTGCTGGCGAACACGGACGAGGAGTTGACCCTGAGCATGCCGTACCACTCGGGAAAGGTCCGCCTGCCAGACGAACGGCGCGTCGTCACGCTTACCGGCGCCGACGCGCTGCGGGCCGCCGCCACCGTTCTTCCCGCCGTAAACGTGAAGGGCGCCAACCGCGAGCAGGTCAGCGACGCGGTACGGTTGATGGACGCGACTCCCGATGTTATCGAAATGTTCAAGACCGCCACGCGCCTTCCGATGCCGTCGCGCGGGCATCGGCATCAGGACATCTCGTCCGGCGATCTCCTCACCGTCATGCGAACCCGGCGGTGGCGCGAGGTGGCCCGTCCGCGACTCGGCTCTGGCGAGGTGTTCGTGGATCGACTGCCGCAGTCGGTCCGGCTGGCACTCGAGATGGCCGCTCACGAGGACATCGAGCGTCGGGCAATGGAGGGCGAGCTTGCGATGCTCGAGCGGGCGTGGCGAGAAGCGGAGGAGATCGCGTCGATCTCGGACGCGATGTTCCTCCCGGCCGGCGTCGAGGAGAGATTTGAGGCGTTCAAGCAGTCTGAGTAGGCGTGGTGGCGCGCCGGCCCGGACGTCCGGGCTGGAGCGGAACCAACCCAGCACGAGCTAGGCGGGTCCAAGGCTGGTTTTCGCGGCATCAACGATGATCTCCGCCGACCTCTCGATCCCATGCCATGACGTATCGAGACACAGGTGGTAGTTGAGCGGAGACAACCAGTCCCGGCTCCAATGCCGCCGCACGTACTGCTCTCGCTGCTTGTTCATGTCATGCACTTTCCTTTCGGCTTCTCTCGCCGGAATCCCGCGGCGGTCTCGCGCGTACGCGATCAACGCCGGCGTCGGCGCGTAGCAGAATACGTGTAGGGCGTCGCTTCGCTCGGCGAGTAAGCACTGCGCGCCTCGTCCGACGAACACCGCCGGCCCTCGCTGCACCGCCTCCTCGATCACTCGTTTTGTCGCCGCGACGATCTCTTCTTCCGTCGTGTTCGGCTGGCCGTCGGGAAAGGGCGGCATCGCTTCGGGCGTGCCGAGTGTGAACGCGCCACTGATTCGCTCGGCAAGTGATGGCACTCGCTCCTCCTTCTCCGAGACCTCCGCGCGCGACAGCCCCGACCGTTCGGCGATGCCGTCGATGATCTCGTTGTCGTAGAGTTTCCAGGTGAGAGTCCGCGCGACAATCTCGGCGATCTCGGATCCGCCCGAGCCGTACATCCGGGAAATGGTGATCAGCGGCATCGCTCGCTCAGCGACCGACGTGCTTGAGGCGGACCTCTTCGTTGACCTCGAACCCGAGCTGGTCCCATGCGCGCCGCGCCTCTTCGCTTAGCGTCGAGTTGTGCAGTCGAAGCTCCGTCAGCCCTCTCGTCCGCGCCCAGTTCTCGGCCTGCTCCATCAAGCTTGCGAGCACACCGTGGCGACGATGCCTCGGCCGGACGAACACCGAGGTGATGTAGCAGTAGCGGTCCGGGATCAGCAGCGGCGATCCCCGCACGTCAGCACACCGAACGATGCCCACGATCTCTCCCTCGCGCTCGGCGAGAAAAATCGCTTGGTCCACCGCCTTGATCTGCTGCTCGAACAAGGGCCGCGCCCGCGTCTCGACGTCCGGATGAAGCCGGCCATACACCGGGTGTTTCGCGTATTCCCGGAGAAGGGCGAGTCGGAGAGCGACCACAACGCCCAAGTCGTTGACCGTGGCCCGCCGCACTCGGGTCACACTGGAGTCGACCGCCTCACCGCGCATAGTCTCGAGTCCGCGCTCAACTACTGCCAAACAGGTCCTGGTTCGGGCGCCGCCGCGGCTCGGGCGCTGCACGACCATACTTGCCGCCGTCCGATCGCGAGATGCGCTTGCGCGCGACGAGCGACTCGAGCACCAGCTCGCACGCTGCCACCGCGACCGGGGCGTCGCCCTCCGGCGCGAGGCCGACGTGCTCGACGACGTGCACGAGGTCCGGGATCACGCCCAATGCCTGGAGGACGGCTTCTGCCTTGGCGTCATCCTCGAGCTGAAGCGCGCCGCCCTCGTCGAACCACATCACGATGTCGTCGACGTTCACGCCGCCGGCGCGCGTCTGGAACGTCGCGTCGGCCGCACGGCGAATGAGCTCGCGCGCAATCGACGCACCGCCGACGAGCTCTCCCTCGTATTCGAGCTCGATCTTTCCCGTGATGGCCGGCAACGCCGCATAGAGATCGGAGATGCGTGGGACGATCTCCTGGTCGCCCGTCGCGATCGACCTTCGCTCGGCGTTGGAGATCACGTTCTCGAGTACCGTGATCGGCATGCGCTGCGAGACGCCGGACCGCTTGTCGATTCGCCGGTCGGAGCGCGCCTCGAACGCGACCCGTTCGATCACTTCGGCGATGAACTCCGGGACACGTACGGGCCGGTAGGCGCGATTCGCCCAAGCTTCCTGGCGCGTGATGTCCATCGCCAGCTCGACGGTCTCGGGATAGTGCGTCATGATCTCGCTCCCGATGCGATCCTTGAGCGGCGTGATGATCTTGCCGCGCGCGGTATAGTCCTCGGGATTCGCCGTGAAGCACAGTTGCACGTCGAGCGGCAGGCGAACGGGATAGCCTTTGATCTGGACGTCGCCTTCCTGCATGATGTTGAACAGCCCGACCTGGACCTTGCCGGCGAGGTCCGGAAGCTCGTTGAGTGCGAAGATGCCGCGGTTGGCGCGCGGCAGCATTCCGTAATGAATCGTGAGCTCGTCGCCGAGGATGTGGCCGCCGCGCGCCGCCTTGATGGGGTCGAGGTCGCCGATGAGATCCGCGATCGTCACATCGGGCGTGGCGAGCTTTTCTATATAGCGATCATCCGGGGTCACCCATGAGACGGGCGTGTCGTCGCCTCGCTCGGCGATCAGCTGCCGCGCGTATTTCGAGATCGGCGCGAATGGATTGTCGTTCACCTCGCTGCCAGCGACGATCGGCATCTCGTCGTCGAGCAAGGTGATGAGCGAGCGAAGAATTCTCGACTTCGCCTGACCGCGCAATCCGAGCAGGATGAAGTTGTGGCGCGACAGGATGGCGTTGACGATCTGCGGCATCACCGTGTCCGCATACCCGATCACGCCAGGAAAGAGCGGCTCGCCAGAGCACAGCTTCGTCAGAAGGTTCTGCCGCATCTCGTCCTTAACAGAGCGCAAGGCGCGCTCGGGGACGCCGAATGGCGAGCGCTTGAGTGCGCCCAGGGTCGATGGGGTTGCGGAGGATGTCATCACGAGCGCGCTCCGCGCGCAAGGGATCTGTTGTTGCCATCGGGACGCGCGGGCCAACAACAGATCCCTCGGTCGTTTCGCGACCTCGTGATGACCTGCTGTGTCTCGCTAGTCGGCAATGGAAACCTCAACCAGGTTGTCATAGAAAACAGGTCCGTGCCCCATGTCCGTCTCTCTCTGTGAAGTCGTATGGTTCGCGTTCGCGCCATCAGGGGCAAGTTTGCCCCACCAGATTGATGGAGCCCAGGCAACGCCCTCTCGAATCGAATCCTCGACGCGGGCGACCGCCGTGAACGCGCCGCGATCATTGTACACCACAACTCGCATCCCGGGCGCGATCGCCCGTCGCTCCGCGTCTGCCGGATGGAGCAGGCATTCGGGCTCGCGCGCCGCGCGCCGCAAAGACTCGACGTTCACGAAGGTCGTGTTCAGAAACTGATGCGCCGGCGACGAGATCAGCGTCAACGGAAAACGCTTCGCAAGCTCCGGCACTGCGTCCGGGAATTCGTACGGCGCCGTGAACGTGGGCACGGGATCGAGCCCCATCTCCTTCAACCGCGGCGACACGAATTCGCATTTTCCACTCGGTGTCGAAAAGGCGCCCGTTGCGTAGGGAAGGTACGGCGTCGGCACATTGAGACGGGCCCAACCCTTTTCGCGGAGTGTTTCAAGGGTGACGCCCCGCATCTTGTCGGCGTTCGTCGCCAGCGACTGCTCGATCAGCGTCAGATCGTCGTCGCGAAAGATCGGATCGGTCAGCTTCATCTTCGCCGCGAGCAGGCGAAAGATCTCTGAATTCGGCTTGGCTGCGCCGAGAGGCGCGATCGCCGGCTGGTTGAGGGTCACGTAATGATGCCCGTACGAGAAGTGCACATCCCAATGCTCGAGCTGGGTCGTCGCCGGCAACACGATGTCGGCCCAGTCTGCCGTATCCGTCTGAAAGTGCTCGAGGACCACGGTGAATAGGTCTTCGCGGCCAAGGCCGCGAATGACTTCGGTTCTATTTGGAGCGACGGCAGCCGGGTTCGAGTTGTAAACGATCAGGGCGCGCACTGGCGGTCCGCCAACTCCGGCGTCGGGAGTGGTCAGCGCCTCGCCAAGCCGAATCATGTTGATCGTGCGGACAGGCGGCGAAAGGTCTGGACGTGCAAGGGCGGCTTTGTTGAACAGGAAGTTCGCGCTCGATGACAGTTGAACGCCTCCGCCGGCGCGTTTCCAGTGCCCAGTCAGGGCCGGAAGACAGGCGATCGTGCGAACCGCCATCCCTCCCCCCGCGTGCCGCTGAAGTCCGTAATTCACACGGATGAACGCCGCGTTCGCGCGACCGTATATCGTTGCCAGATGAATGATGTCCCGCGACGACAGGCCCGTGATCGTCGCGACCCTGTCGGGCGGATACTCACCGGCCCGTTGGCGAAGCTCAGTGATTCCGACCGTGTGCCGTGCGACATAATCGTCGTCGATCAGGCCCCGGTCGAAGAGCACGTTCATCATTCCCAGCGCCAGCGCGGCATCGGTTCCGGGCCGGATGGCGAGCCACTCGTCGCATTGTGCAGCCGTTCGAGTCTTGATTGGGTCGATGGCGATGATTCGCGCGCCTTTCTCTCGAGCCTCGAGGACGAATGGCCAGAGGTGTGGGTTCGACGTCAAGGTATTGGTGCCCCAGAGCAGCACGAGGTCGCTCGATGGGATCCCCTCAGGGTCCGCTCCGACGCTCGCCCCGACGGTCATCCGCATTCCAACCGTGCCGGCCATCGAGCAAATCGTTCGATCCAGCTTGGACGCGCCGATCGAATGGAAGAAACGCCGGTCCATCGACTCTCCCTGAACGAGGCCCATCGTTCCGGCATAGGAGTACGGAAGGATCGCCTGCGCTCCATCGGAAGACTCGATGATCGCTGTCAGTCGGGCGGCGATGGTAGCCAGGGCCTCATCCCAGCCTATCTCGACGAATTCTCCCCGCCCCTTGGACCCCACCCGCTTCAGGGGATGGAGGAGCCGATCGCGATGGTAGGTGCGTTCGACGTACCGATTGACCTTGGCACAGAGAAAGCCGCGCGTCACGGGATGATCCGGGTCGCCGGCGACGCGGGTCGCCCGCCCGTTCTCGACGGTCACCAGCATCGCGCACGTGTCCGGGCAGTCGTGGGGGCATGCCCCTCGAATTACTCCCGAAAACCCCGGTGACAGCATGCTCTCAACCATGGCAGGGCAGGTCCCTCACGCGCGTGAATTGGTAACGTATCCAGCCGTCCGGAGACCGACTAGCGGCGTCGCCGGTCAGGCTTCTCCGATGCCATTGGCCCGGTCCCCTATTAATCCGTATCAGCGACAAACCAGTGCGCTCACAAGCTCAGCGGCTAAGACAAGAGAACTCGTTGCCATGGGCGAACTTGACCCGGCCGATCGGTCTTGACAGCAATTCTGGAGATCGTAGCTTACCCCCTACAACGAGCACCCGTACTGCGTCCACGGACCACTGCTGCTCGAACCCCTAGACCTACTCTGAGGAGAACGTCAATGAAGCGCTTGGCCCTGTTTGCCGCTGGTGTGCTCGCGGTCGCCGCATGTGCAAAGACGAGTGATAAAGCCGCCGATACGACGCCCGCCGCGATGGCGCCGGCGCCCGCTCCGGCGATGAGTGACTCGATGAAGATGGCCGACACGACGAAGAAGGACTCCTCTTCAATGAAGATGGCTGATTCGACGAAGACGAAGACCACGACCACGAAGACCACGACGACAAAGACCACGACGACAAAGACGAAGAAGAAGCCGTAATCGCTTCTCGCTCGTTGTGGAAAGAGGGCGCGATCATTCGCGCCCTCTTTTCTTTTCCTCGGCAATCCACCACCGAAACGCGGCCGGCACTCCGACTTCGTGTGTCATCGCCGGCGACCAGTGCAGCTCGCGCCGTGCTCTGTCTGACGTGAACGGGTTGTCGCGCGAGAGGAATGACAGCGAGCCCTCCGATGCGACGGCGAACTTCCCGCCGAGCGAGACACGATCGACGACCTGGAATCCGCGCAACGCCAGCCGCGCCGACCAGAGGGGAACGGGAAGAAAACGAACCCGCCGGCCGAGCCCCTCGCCGGCCAATTGGAAAAAGTCGCGGACCGTCACGTCGTAGTCGTTCGCGAGATTGTACGCGCGTCCGCCGGCAACGTCGGAGGTTGCGGCCAGTAACGCACCACTCGCCACATTGGCGGCATGGACCACAGCGAGTGTCGAACGCCCGCCAGCGATCAGCGGCATCACGCCCAGGTTCAGCGCCCTTGCCAGACGCGGTACGAACTGTCGATCGCGTGGACCGTAGATGACCGACGGCCGAACCGCCGACGCCCAGATTCTTCCCGCCCGATGCGCGTTCAACACCATCGTCTCCGACTCGCGCTTCGACCGCGCGTAATACGATCGCTCGCGCAACGGCCGAACGGGAGCGTCCTCGTTCGTTTTCACTCCGGCGCCGGCGTATCGCCCCGTGGATCCGTACACGGCGACGCTGCTGAGTTGCAGCAGACGCGCTCCCGAACGTTCGGCGGCTTCGATTACCGCTCTCGTGCCGTCAACATTGAGGCGGCGGTAGCTCTCCCATCCTCCGCGCTGCGTGATCGCGGCCGCAGTGTGAAAGATGACGTCGACTCCGCTGCTCGCGATGCGCAGCGATTCAGGATCGAGAAGGTCGCCGGTCACGGCTTCGGCGCCGGCGTCGCGAAGTTTCTCTCGCGACGCGTTGCTCCGCGCCAGTCCGCGTACCAACCATCCGTCGCGAAGTAGCAGTTCGACGATATGAGACCCGACCAGGCCCGTCGCGCCGGTGATGAGCGCTCGCCGCATCAGCCGCCGAATGGCAGCGCGACCACCTCGGCGCGAACCGCGTCGTCGTCGACGCGAGTGATGACTTGCATGCCGGCGTCGACCTCGCGGCGGACCATACCCAACGCGATTGGTCCGAATCGGGGAGAGACGATTGACGAGCGGACGTCTCCGCACGACGCGCCCTCGAGATTGGTCAGCTCGCTCCCTCGGGTCGGCGCCGCCGCGCCTTCTACGCGAAGTCCCATCAACCGACGATTCACATGCCCACGAAAATGGAGACGCGCGACGACCTCCTGCCCGGTGTAGCAACCCTTGGTGAACGAGACTGCGCCGAGCGCTTCGAGGTTCACTTCCTGCGGCAGTGTCGACTCGTCCATGTCGATACCCCAGAGCGGACGGCCCGCCTCGATGCGTGCAGACTCCGCGGCCGCCCGGCTGACGAGGCGTGCGCCTTCCGAGAGGACGGTACCGCGCAACGCCTCGTGCGCCGATCGCTCGGCCATCAATCGGTACCCATCCACACCCATGTCCGGAATGCGCGCGATGTTGACGACCGCGCCTTGTAGCGCGCCTTCGAGGTGCGAATAGATGGGTAGTGAGTCCAACAGCTTCTTGTCGACTCCGCCGGCGAGGCTGACAATTCTCGATGCGTCGGGGCCAAAGACGCCGATCGCGCCGGTCGATTGTGTCTCGTCTGCTCGAGGCGCGAGCCTGGGATTGATGTACTTGGCGACCAGCTGCTGCCATCCCGGCCAGGCTGGCACTGAGCACTCGACCAGGAATGAATCCTCGTTCACGAAGACCGCGACGTCCGCGACGACTTTGCCCTTGGAGGTCAGTGCAGCGCCGTAGGCGCCTTCTCCGCTGGCAAGCGGTGCGACGTCGCAGGTCAGGATGCCGTTTAGTGCGCCCCGTGCGCCGGCTCCGGTAAAGCGCATTCGGCCGCGACCGCTCAAATCGATCGCCGCGGCGGCGTCGTGAAATGCTTCGTAATCCCGCGCCAGCTCGTCATCAAGACCAAGGCGGCGTCCATTCAACTCGATCATATGCGGTAACTAATCACCGGGCGGCGGAACGTGAAGCCGCCGCGACGAAGGTCGGTCCGATGCCGGTTGCATAGGCCTCGTCGAGTAGATCAACCGGATGAACGGCCCGCGTGCCGGTGGCGGCCATATAGAGTCCGGCGCCGATCTGCATCAGGCAGCCGGGATTCCCGGTTGCGACGACTTCCACCCTCGATAGTCGAATCTCGTTCAGCTTGGGTGCGAGCACCTTGGCCGACACCTCTGGTTGGAGAAGGTTGTAAATACCGGCACCTCCGCAACACTGGTCCGCGCCGGCAATCGGCACGAGCTCGACTCCCTCGATCGCCGAGAGGATCTGGAGGGGTGCGGCGGCTATGCGCTGCGCATGAACCAGGTGGCAGGGCGCATCATAAGTCACCCGCATGTGGAGCGGGCCGGCCCGCCGCGGGCCGGCAGCCGCCAACAGCTCGCTGACATCTCGCACCCGGGACGCGATTGTCTCGGCGCGCTCGCTCCACTCCGGGTCCCGCGCCAGGAGGTGCCCGTACTCCTTCATCATCGCGCCGCACCCCGCGGCGTTGGTGACGATGTAATCAGTGGGCGTCTTCTCGAAATCGGTGATGACTCTCTTGGCGAGAGCGCGAGCGCCGTCGAGATCGCCGGCATGCGCATGGAGAGCCCCGCAGCATCGCGCCGGCGGCGGCGCGTGTACCGCGTATCCGTTCATGCGCAATGTCCGGTCGGTTGCGAGGTTGGTTTCCCGAAACAGGCCGTCCATGACGCACCCCCGCAACAACACGGTGCTCCCGCGATCGGCGGCTCGTGCGCTGGCTCCGTAACGACCGCCGCGAAACTTTCGATTCGTGCTCGCGAGCATCGCCATCGCGAAACCGGCGCGGCCGGGCAGGATCGCGAGCATATCCGCGATCCCGAGTTGTCGAATCTTCTTCGCGACCCAAAGCGTCAACGCCAGAAGGCGTGGATTCCCGAATACCGCCAGCACGAACCGGGCGAGAAACGGGGGCGGATGCGGCTCCGCCACGGTGGCGCGGGTCGCCTCGAGCAGGTGGCCGTACGGTACGCCAGACGGACAAGCGGTTTCGCAGGCACGGCAGCCCAGGCACTGATCGATGTGCGTCAAGAGCGAGGGATCATCGAGCGCCATGGTGCCCTCATATGCGGAACGCATCAGGACGATGCGGCCGCGGGGGCTGTCGTTTTCGTCATCGAGCGCGAGATAAGTCGGGCAAGCCTGGAGGCAGAAGCCACAGTGCACGCACGCGTCGATGCCGGCGCGCATATCTCCCAGCGGCGTGTCGGGAATGGCACAGGGAGCGGTAGCCGAGGGGTTCGCGGTCATCGTGCCACCCGCATGATGCCGGGATTCAGTATCCCGGCAGGGTCAAAGGCCGCACGCACCCGTGCGTCGAGCGAAGTCGGATCCAGCTCCATCGTCAGCGAATACCACGCGGCCGGCGTCGGCAACGTCTCGAACACGAGCGAGGCGGTCTTCGACCTCGCGCGGAGCGCGGCGATGCGCATGCTATCGATGTCGCCGAGTACGCAGCGGATAATTCCTCGCGCGGGTGAGCCGATGGCGACTCCGCCGCGGCCGCAAAGTTGCTGCGCGTCGTCCCACCGCTCCGCGAATGTCGATGGCAGATCGTGGATGCGCGCCACCGCGGCAGACCCGCGCTCGACCGCTCGCAACTTGTCCCACACCGCGGTGTCGACCTCGACGGGCTTCCCCAAGGCCGCCGCACGCTGTCGCTGCGCTGCGATCGCGCGTGCGTTTCCGCCGAGACGCAATAACAGCGTCTGGGTCTGCGGAAGGGCGAGTGCCGCGGCGCAAGCGCCATCAACGAGCTCGGCGGCCATCGGCGTGAATGGCCAGCTACGAATCGCACGGCAGACGCCACGCACTGCGGCGGTCGCATTCTCGATCGCGAGCGCGACCGTGACGTCCTTCGCGGGACGGGCGCGGAGGCGAAGCGTGACTTCCGTGATTACCCCCAGAGTGCCGCGAGAACCCGTGAAGAGACGGACGAGGTCGAACCCGGCCACGTTTTTCACGACGCGCCCGCCGGCACGGATGACGTTCCCCGTGCCAGACACCGCTTCGATGCCAAGGACGAGATCGCGCGGCGTTCCGAAACCCGTGGCCAACGGTCCCGCCGATGCGGTGGACACCGTCGCGCCGATCGTGCCCGTGACGGAGCCAAACGGATCGAGCGTCAACCATTGATCGTGCGCGGCCGTCGCTTCGGTGATGGCGCCCAACGACATGCCGGCGCCGACAGTGATCGTCAGGTCGCCCGGCACGTACTCGATGATCGCATCGTTCGACGCGCCGCCGATGTCCTCGGCCGCATCGACGGGTGCACCGGTCGCGAGCCACGTTCCGGCGCCGACGACGCGAAGAGATCGTCGATCGGCGTTCGCGAGCCTGACGCGTCGCGACAGCTCGCCGATGTCCGATCGGGGAAGGAACGTGCTGGCGCTCACGACGTGCGCTCTCGAACACCGTACCACTCCCGGCAGGAGTGGGTCGGGATCGCTTTGCCCGGGTTGGAACGGCGCGTCGGATCGAACACCGAGCGCAGCGCACACACCGCGTCCAGAGACTCCGGAGAAAAAATCGTCTCCATGTAGTCGAGTTTGTCGAGGCCGACGCCGTGCTCGCCCGTGATCGATCCGCCGGCCTCGATGCATGTCCGCATGATGGCGATCATCGCCTGCTGCACGCGGGCGGTCTCGTCCGGATTGTTGGCGTCATACCCGATATTCGGATGCAAATTACCGTCGCCGGCGTGAAAGACGTTGCAGACTTTGAGATCGAGCTCCTTGGCAATGCGTCCGATTTCTCCAAGCACGGCCGGCAGGCGAGTGCGCGGCACGACCGCATCCTGAACGACGAGGTGCGGCGAGATGCGGCCCATGGCGCCAAAGGCTTTCTTGCGGCCCTGCCAGAGGCGCGCCCGCTCGACCTCATCCGCCGCGACGCGAACCGTGCGTGCCGCGCCCGCCCTACAGAGGCGCGTCACGACATCGACGTCTTCGTCGAGTCCATCGGTTGCACCATCCAGCTCGATCAGCAGCACGGCCGCGGCATCGATCGGGTAGCCGGCGGCGTAGATGGACGACTCCACGGCGACGACGGTTGCCTGGTCCATCATCTCGAGCGCGGCCGGCACGATGCCCGTAGCGACGATCGCCGACACGGTCCGCGCCGCGGCATCCATCGACATGAAATCGGCGAGAATCGTTCGCACGGCCTCGGGCGCTCTGGTGAGGCGAACCGTGACGTCGAGCGCGATGCCGAAGCAGCCTTCCGACCCGACGAACGCGCCAGCGAGGTCGTATCCGCCGCCGCTACCCGTCGCACCGCCGAGTGTGTGCACCGATCCGTCGGGAAGCAGCGCCGTGATCTCGACGACGTGGTTCGTGGTCACTCCATACTTGAGACAATGCGGGCCGCCTGCGTTTTCCGCGACGTTTCCGCCAATGGTGCAAGCCGTCTGGCTCGACGGGTCGGGCGCGTAGTGCAGGCCGTACGCCGCAACGGCACGCGTCAACGTCGAGTTCACCACGCCGGGTTCTACCACCGCGAGGCAGTTGTCCTGATCGATGGAAAGAATCTTCCGTAACCGGTGAACTCCGATGAGTATGATCCCGTCGGCGAGCGCCCCACCCGAAAGGCCGGTACCGGATCCTCGAGGCACGAACGGCATCTCGAGCTCGGCGAGAAGCCGGACGACGGCAATCGTCTCATCGCGCGTTCCGGGGAACACCGCGAGCGATGGTCGTCGATGATACGTCGGCAATCCATCCGAGGCGTAGGTCAGCAACTCACCCTCGCGCGCGAGCACGCGGGTGCGGCCGACGATTCCACCCAGACGCTCGACTACTGCCGGATCGATCACGCCTCCAAGTTAGCGCGTCAGGCGCCTAAGGAGCCTGCCCAGAGGAGCGCAAGCGACGAAGGGGCCGGGCCGCTTCACGCCGCTCCGACACGACGACGGATAGCGCGGACGGAAGGAACTGGTACTCGAGAGGCGGCTCGGTGGAAATAAGCTCTCCATCGATCGAGGCGGTTGCAATCGGCGCAACGATCACGAAGCGATCGACGACGAGACTGTCCATTGCCGGCGTACGCGACATCGCTTCGACTCCGCGGGCGGCGGCCTGGATCGCCAACGAGGCCCGTCGTGCCCCCGACCGGCTGCGCACGATCATCAGATGCAGGCCACGCTTGGCATGATCCGCGCGCCCGCCGAGCGCCGGGATGCGCAGCTCTCGCTCTCCGACGCCGACGAAGACCAACGGAGTCCGATACACCTCTGTCGCGTCCGCCACCTCGACCGTCACGTCAAAGTTCGGAGCTCGAATCAGGATTTGCCATCCGGCGATCAATGAGGCGACGTGATAGCCCCAACGGGCCTCGAGGGACTCGCGCCGCCGCACGAACGATTCATATGCGCCAACGGAGCTGGTATTGAGAAAGAGCTTGTCGTTCATCCGCCCGGCGTCGATCGTCCGTGTGATCCCTTCGCGCGCCACGACGGCCGCCTCGCGGAGATCGTTCGGCAATCCGAGATCTTTCGCGAGATGGTTGAGCGTCCCGGCCGGCAAGATCGCCAGCTCGATCCCTGTGTCCGCCAGAACATGGGCGGCAGTGCTGAGCGAGCCGTCGCCACCGGCGACGAGAATCCTCTTCGGCTTTCTCGCGACGAGTTGTCGAACGGTTTGAGCGATCTCGTCGGGAACGACCTCATGGACCTCGTAGCCGCCAACCTCCGTCAGGATGCGAGCGGCGTCAGCTGCTCCGCCCGCGTGCTTGTTGATGATCGCTACGATGGTCCGACCGTCCATGCGGCCTCGACAAACAAGAAGCGTTCCCCTGTTGCGATCATTCGTTTGCTGGCTCCGTTGGTCCGGTTCGCGCGAGACTCATTCGGGGCAAGCCTGGGCCGGTTTTGAAACGCGCGGAATCCGCTCGTCAGGAGCAGGTCCAACTTTCCATTCGAAACAGTCTCGCCCGACGCGGAGCACGCGAATAAAAACCCCGCCCACGGAATCCGCGGGCGGGGTTCTTCACGTCGTTACTAGGTCGTCAGGACTCCCAGAAGCCTGCCAACGCCCGTCCATCCGGCGATTCCCGAAGCTTCTCGAATGCGCGCTCGCGAATCTGCCTGATCCGCTCGCGCGTCACGCCCATCAGTGCTCCGATGCGCTCGAGCGTCATCGCTTCGGAGCCTTCGTCGAGCCCGTAATAGAGATAGAGAATCTTCCGTTCGCGCGGCGTGAGGTACCGCTTGAAGACGCGGTCGATGAACTCGCGCATCAACTTGTAGTCGGTTACCTCCTCGATCTCGGTGCCGTCGACACCGGCGAACCGCTCGCCGAGGGTGGAGGCTTCGCGGTCGGAGCGATCGACAGGAGCGTCGAGCGATAGCTCGTGAGCTGACATCTGACGCGCGGCGCGAACGGCCTGCGGCGTTTCCTCGAGTAACCGGCTGACTTCGTCCTCGGTTGGGTCGCGCTTCAGAACCTGCGACAGCACCGTTTCGGCTCTCGCCAGCCTGATCAGCTGGGAGTTCTGGTTGAGCGGGATTCGAACCGAGCGGGTTTGTTCGGCCAAGGCCTTGAGCACCGCCTGGCGAACCCACCACACAGCATACGAAATGAACTTCACACCCTGATCGGGATCGAATTTTCTGACCGCCTTCAGGAGGCCTTCGTTTCCGATGGCAACCAACTCGGAGAGATCGAGCCCGTGTCCCTGGTATTTCTTGACGTAGGAGATCACAAACCGGAGGTTCGCGGTGACCAGCCGCTCGGCGGCTACTGCATCTCCCTTTTGAGCCCGTCTGGCGAGTCGCCGTTCTTCTTCGGCATCGCTGATGAGCGGTAGCTTCTGGATGTCTTGCAGGTACTGATCGAACGCGGTGGACGGCGACGAACGAAAGTACCCTTTCGTGGACCTGGTCTCGGTCGCTGGAGCCATACACATCCCTTCCGAAGCAGGGTGGGGGGGGCAAGCGGGTGGGAGGCTCGCCGACTGCAGGGACGCCGAGGATAAAAGCCGGGCTCCAGACCGTCAACAAAAACTTGCAAACAGGCTTTTGGCCCCAGGCGGCTGAGCCGCCTATCTGGCGGCCTGACAGACGGTTGCACCACGACGGGAGAGTAACCGCCAAAGAAACGGCGACCCGGTCAAACTGACCGAATCGCCCAATGAATCTGTCAGGCCAGCCCGCTCAGGCTTTAGGAGGATCCCGTGGCTTTTCGTGCCTGGTCGCCATCAGAACGCCGATTCCGAGGAGGACGACCACGCCGATGCCGATCCAGATGGGAGGCGCATTGAGGTAAAACGCCGCCAACGCCAGCCCGACAATGAGGATGATGAAGCCGATGAGATACGTCGCGAAGGATGACATACGGGGCGAAAGCGCAAGATGTGGGCTAACCCAACTATTTCGCCTTCCCCGCCAACCTGATCTCCGGCACTCTGGGAACCAGCATGGCCGTTCCGTGCTTCACGCCGAACCGTTTCGCATCCTTGCAGTTCGACAGCCAGACGTCGACATGCGCGCCGCGGATCTTGCGACCTGTGTCGTCCACGAGAAAACGGCCGTAATACTTCCGGCCGACGTACAGCTCGACGTAGCGCGAGAGCGGAAAGTACTTCGGGTCGGCGGCGATGATTCCCGCTCGCACATAACGGCCACGCCGGGTGGTGCCACCGAGACAATACGACGTCAGCAATATCGGAACCGGATCGCCGTACTGCGGGCCGCCTGCCAGTCGATACCAACCCTTTTTGGCGCCCCGCACGACCGCGCCATCGAGCCGAATCGGACTGGTGACCACGACGGGCTCGTGCCGGTAGACCGTGGGCGAGTTACCACACGACGTGAGCGCTCCAACGAGCATCGCGCCAACGGGGGTCGATTTACTCATTCGAGAATGGCACGAACGTCGGAGTCGTCCACCGGTGTTCCCCACCCGGTGTCTTGAGCTGCCATGTGCCCGATACGCGACGGCAGTGCGTATTCGACGCGCCCCGCTCGGGCCTTCTTGTCGGACTTGGTGGCGTTCAAGATCGCGTCGCGGTCCAGCACGGAGACTCCCGTAGGCAGGCCGATCGACGTCAACGCATCGTGGATCGCGGCCGCTGTTCCCCTGGCGGCGACACCGATCCGCTCGGCCAGGCTGGCCTCGAGCACCATGCCGATCGACACCGCCTCTCCGTGGAGCAATCGATAGTCGCTGACCTTCTCGATCGCATGCCCGATGGTATGGCCAAAGTTCAGAACTTTGCGCATGCCGGACTCCCGCTCGTCGCGTTCCACGATGGCCGCCTTGATGCGAACGCTTTCCGTCACGACGTCCATGAGCGCCCCATCGTCACGCGCGGTCGACGCGCGCGCGCCGGCGATGAGCGCGAAGTACTCGGCGTTGGCGACCACGCCGTGCTTGAGCGCCTCCGCGAGGCCAGCGCGAAAGTGATTCGCCGGCAACGTGGCGAGCGTACGCGAATCGACGACCACCAGCGACGGTTGGTGGAACGCGCCGACGAGATTCTTTCCGGCCGGCGTGTCGACCCCTGTTTTGCCGCCGATCGACGCATCGATCATCGCGAGGAGGGTGGTCGGGACCTGCACGATGGGCACGCCGCGCATGTACGTCGCCGCCACAAAGCCGGCGATGTCACCAACGACGCCTCCGCCAATCGCGACGATCGTCGTGTCGCGAGAGTAGCCGGCCGCCAGCATCTCGTCAGTCAACCGGCTCCAGGTCTCCCTCGTTTTCGCCGACTCGCCGGCCGGAATGGTGAACACCGAGGCGCGATTGCCGAACGCGCGCGCCGCGCTCGAGGCGTAGAGCGGGCCGACGTGCGCGTCCGTGATCAGGGCGATACGATGGGCGGGGGCTGCCTCGTCCACGAGCGCAACTATCCGTGACGTTGCGCCGGGCTCGATGACGACGCGGTACATCGGTAGCTGAACGACGGCGCCGGCGTCGGGCATCACCAAGTTTCCTCGATCGATCCGGCCTGGGCGTTGGCGACTCGAGCGAGCGTGAACAGCAGATCCGACAGCCGGTTCAGATAAATGACTGCGAGCTCGGGAATCGCCTCGGTCTCCTGCAACGAGACGACTGAACGTTCGGCGCGGCGACACACTGTGCGACACACGTGGAGCACAGCGGCCTTCGGCGTTCCGCCCGGGACGATGAACGCCTTGAGTGGCGCAATCTCGAGGTCTCCGTCGTCGATAGCGCGCTCGAGCTCATGGATGCGTGTGTCGTCCAGCCGCGCCTTGGCGAGATGTTCGCGCATCTTATCAGGATTCGGCGTCGCCAACAGAGCGCCGATCGCGAGCAAGTCGCGCTGGACCGCTAGGAGCACGTCGTCAATGCGCGGACGGGGATCGGTTGCCCGCGCCAGCGCGAGAAACGAATTCAGCTCATCCACGTCGCCATACGCCGCGACGCGGGGATGATCCTTGGGAACACGACCGCCGCCGAACAGGCCGGTGTCGCCACGATCGCCAGTTTTCGTGTAGATCTTCACGCGCAGAATCTACCGCGATGACAATAGGTTTATCGAATGTCTCACGAAATTCGCGATATCACGATCATCGGCGCCGGGCCCACGGGACTCTTTGGCCTGTTCTACGCCGGCATGCGAGAGGTCAGCGCACAGATCGTCGACGCGCTCCCCGAGGCCGGCGGGCAGCTGACCGCGCTCTATCCCGAGAAGTACATCTTCGACGTCGCCGGCATTCCGACGATCCTGGCGAAGGACCTCGTCAAACAACTCGTCGACCAGGAACGGCGGTTCGGCCAGCCCATCCACCTCGGACACAAGGTCATCCGGCTCGACCAACGCGACGATCATTTCCTCCTCGTCACCGACCGCGATGAGTTTCCGACGCGGGCGATCGTGATCGCCGCCGGGATCGGCGCGTTTTCGCCGCGGCGCCTCCCGCAGGTCTGTGCCGAGCCGTGGTATGGCCGCGGCATTTACGATGTGGTCACAGATCCCGACGATTTCATCGGGCAGCGCGTCGTCATCATCGGCGGAGGCGACACCGCGTTTGATTGGGGCACACAGCTGTTGCATCGCGCGTCGCACGTGACGATCGTCCATCGCAGCGACCGTTTTCGCGCCCACGGCTCCACGGTCGCGCAGTTCAAGGCGGCCGTGGATTCAGGAAAGGCGACCTTGCACACCTTCCACGAGCTCAATGACATCGTGTGTCGGACCCCCTCCGATCGATTCACCCACGTCGTTCTGCGCGACGTGAAGGCAAAGACGACTCACGAGATCGAGGCCAACGTGATTCTTCCGATGCTCGGATTCGTCAGCGACATGGGCGCGATCGCCGAGTGGGGATTGACGATCGAGAAGGACGAGATCGTGGTGACGAGCACGATGGAAACCGGCCGGCCCGGGATCTACGCCGCCGGCGACATCACGAAATATCCGGGAAAGCTCAAGCTGATCGCGACCGGGTTCGGCGAGGCCGCGACGGCGATCAACCAGGCCGTGCACTGGATTCATCCCGAAAAGAAAGTTGCCCCGGGACATTCGTCGAACATGGGGCTGTTCGGGCAGAAGGACGATTAGTGCGGTGACTTGGCGGATTGGTGGATTGGTGCACTCGTGCATTGGGGATGCTGAATGGACTTTCTTGAATACGAGAATTCGGCGGCAAGGACGATTAACCCAGAGCTTGGCGCCAACGAAAGACTCATCGACGCCGCTGCCGGTCTCGCTGAAGAGGCAGGCGAGGCGCTTTCGCTTGTGCGAAAGCACCTCTATCAGGGCAAGGAGCTGGATCGCGCGAAGCTCGAGAAGGAGCTTGGCGATGCACTCTGGTGTCTGGCGATGACCGCGCGCGCTGCGGGACTTTCGCTCGACAGGGTTGCGACAGTGAATATCGCGAAGTTGGAGTTACGATATCCGGATCGACTCCCATGACTCTGTCGCCCTGAGCGCAGCGAGGGGAGGACTCTCAGTGCCGAGACCCGTCCCTTCGCTACGCTCAGGGCGACGAGATCTTATCCCAGCCTCACCCGCGGATCTGCCTTCGCGTATGCCAGGTCGGTAATCAGGTTGACCAACACGAAGACGGCACTCAGAAACAACACCGAGCCCTGAATCGCGGGCAGGTCTCGCCGGCTGATCGCGTTGACGACATATCGCCCCAGCCCAGGCCAAGAGAAGATCGTCTCCGTCAGGATGCTTCCCGTGAGATACGCTCCGAAATCCAGCCCGAGGACGGTAATCACCGGAATCAAAGCATTCCGAAACCCATGGCGCAGAGTGATCCAGCGTTCCTTGAGGCCCTTCGCGCGCGCGGTGCGGATGAAGTCCGAGTGCAGCGCATCGAGCATCGCCGACCGCGTCATTCGTGCCAGAAAGGCGATCGACCGCATACCGAGCGTGAGCGCTGGGAGCACGAGAAAACGGAGCCCGCCGAATCCCGACGGCGGCAGCCATTGCAAGCCGACGGCGAAAAGCAGAATCAGCAGCAACCCCACCCAATAGACGGGAAACGAGATGCCGATGTACGCGAGCCCGAGGGCGAATCGATCGACGAATCCGCCCGGTTTCGCCGCGCTGAGGATGCCAAGCGTGATCCCGACGATCGACGCCAGGAGCATCGCCGCGCCCGCGAGTTGCAGTGTTTTCGGAAAGCGCTCGCGAATGTCGCGCGTGATCGGCCGGTCCGTCACGTATGACCGTCCAAGGTCGCCGTGCGCGACGTCGCTCATGTAGTGCCCGAATCGCGCCATCAACGGGTCGTCAAGTCGCAGCTGCGCGCGCAGGCGCGCGATCGTCGCCGAGTCGGCGTGCTCGCCCACCATGGCCTGTACGGGATCGCCTGGCGCGACCTGAAGAACGAGAAATGCGACGACGAGCACGCCGAACAACGTCGGAATTGCCAACAGAAATCGCCGCAGGATGAACGCAGTCATGGCGTTTTCACGATCGACACGTCGAGCCACCGTTGTCCGTTGAAGATCACCGGTGGCTTGAAGCCGCGAATCCACGGTTGCACGGCGTAGAGATCATTATAGAAGTAGAGAAACACCATCGGCGCGTCGTGTTGCGCAAGCGAATCCGCCTGACGGTAGAGCACGATCCGTTTGTCTTCATTCAGCTCGTGGCGCGCGGCATCGACGATATGATCGTATTCCGCGTTCTGAAAGAATGAGACATTGCCGCCGGACCCCCTGTTCGCGCTGTGGAGCAGCGGAAAGAGGAAATTTTCGGCGTCCGGATAGTCGGCATACCAATCCTTGAGGATCATGTCCGTCTCGCCCTTCCTCGCGGCTGCGCGCGTCGCCGCCGACTCCCGTTGCACGATCTTCACCCGAACGCCGACCGCCCCGAGATAGGCCTGGATCGTTTCGCACTCTCGCACGTACAGCTGATCTGTCGGGCACCACAGCTCGACGTCGATGCCGCTGGGATGGCCGGATTCGGCGAGCAGCACTCTCGCCTTCGCCTGGTCGAACGGATATGGATGGCGCGCTGAGTCATAGCCGGCGAGCGAGGGCGGGATCACCCCGGCGGCGCGCATACCCCGTCCGCCGACGAGCCGTTCGATGATGCGCTGGACGTCGATTGCGTAGTTGATTGCCTGACGCACGCGAATGTCGGCGAGCGGGCCGCGGGTCGTGTTGATCGCGACATACACGAACTTCAGGGCCGGTACGGAGGCGAGCTGCGATTTTCGGCTTTCGTTCTCGGTCCATTCGCGAGCTTCGCTGGCCGGGATCTGAAGCACGTCGACGTTGCCGCTCTCGTATTCCGCCACCGCCGTGCTTGGCTCGGCGATAATGCGAGCGCGCAACGAGTCGGCCTTCGGCGGCCCGCCCCAATAGGACTCGTTCCGAGCGAAGAGCAGATAATCATCGTGCTTCCACTCGACCAGCTTCCATGGCCCTGTCCCGACCGGATGATCGCTCAGGTCGGCGCCGGCGTTGAGCGGCACCACTGCGGCAACCGGCATTGCCAGGAGCTTCGGAAAGACAGCCAGCGGCTCAATCAGAGTGACGAGGAGCGTGCTATCGTCACGGGCCAGGAGCCCACCGATCGCCGTGCCGGTTCCGGCGGCGTATTCCTTTGCGCCTCTGATCGGGTAGAGCGGCTCGCCGCGTCCGCTCTTGGCCTTTGGGTCGAGCACGCGAAGCCAGCTCGACACGACCTGGCGCGCGGTGAACGGCGTGCCGTCGTGAAACCGGACGCCGCGGCGCAGATGAAAGGTGTAGGTCCGACCGTCGGCGGACACGTCCCATCGTTCGGCGAGCCCCGGTTTGACGTTGGCCGCGGCGTCGAAATTCGTCAGTCCGTCGAAGATGTAGCCAACCGCGCGCCCCGTGGGCACGTCGGTCGCGAGCGAGGGGTCGAGGGAGCGCGGGTCATACGTGTCGCGGGAATCGATGATCGACCGGCGGTCCCCGCCGAAGCCCGAGCCGGCGCACGACGTGGCCAGCGCGAGGACGGCGCCGAGGACGGTCCGTGTCGCGCTCCGACCGGCGCGACCAGGTCTGGATGCTGCTGGGTGATGCGAGATCAGTCCTCCGCCGTTGACACTGGAAAATGCGGGCGAGAACTTACCGAACTGCGCCGTCATGGGTCAATCAAGAGAGAGTGCCAGAGCGCCCGCCGGAGTGATGACCGTGCGGGCGCGTCGTATATAGCGACCAAACGGCCAGGCGATCGTCCACGTAAGACATGGTAACCAACGCGCCGAACATCCCCCCGCGTTTAGGGCCAGCACGAAGCGGAATGTCTGCAAACCCCGATCCGCGCCATGATGCGCGGGAGAGTTACGTCTATCGTCGCCCGTTGAGCGGCCGCGAGCTGCTGCCTGCCCTGGCGATTGGGGTGGGCGCGGGCCTCATGGCGTTCTATGTCGCGCGGCTCTTCGCCCAGCGTATGCCGCTCGTGGAGTCGGTGCCGCAGCGCGCACCCCGGATTCGGACGCGCTCCGCCGGAGTGGCGGGGTGAACCGACGGATCTCCGCGGCGCTGCTGAGATTCGCCGCGCTGGGCGGATTGCTCGTCGCACCGGCTGTGGCAGCGGCCCAGCTGAAGTGCTCGAGCGATACGGACAAGGGAATCCGACGGGTGGCATTCACCGGGAACGTGCATTTCCCGGCGAACGAGCTGGCCGACCATGTCGTGTCGACCCCGACGGACTTTGCCAAGCGAGTCTTCAGGTACATCGGCACGAGGCGATGTCTACAGCCCGGGCTCTTGGCGGCGGATATTCAGCGCCTCCGGTCGTTCTACGTTAGCCAGGGGTTTCCCGACGCCCGGGTCGACACCGCGACCCAGACCGAGGGAAATTGGGTGGACATCCTCTTTCGAGTTCGCGAAGGCGAGCCGGTGCTGATCGATTCCGTCGCGATCATCGGAATCGACACCCTGCTGCTCGGGGATGGTCTGTCGAAAGCCCTCAATTCGAAGAAGGGCGCTCGCTTCAGCTCCGCGCTGCTTCAGGCGGACGTCGACACGCTCGAAGGTCGGATGCGGAACTCCGGTTTTCCGCTCGGGAGCGTGAAGCCGACGACAGCCGCTCGCGCGGCCCATCACGTCGCGGTGACGTTGGACGCGGCGCCCGGACCCAAATCCCGCATCGGAAAAATCACCATCAACTCTGCCGGGCCAGAGGGGAAGCCGTCGGAGCTGAGTCCCGGTGCGACGAAGGACATCCTTCGATTCCGCGAGGGCGATCCGTACCGCGAGCGATCTCTATACGAGAGCGAACGTCAGTTCTACCGAGTTGGCACCTTTCTTAGCGCTGCGGTGGTCCCGGACACGTCACATGTCAGCAAGGACAGTCTGGTCGACGTCCACGTGACTGCCCTCGAGGATCTGATGAAACAGTTCGAGGTCAATCCAGGCTACGGCACGCTGGACTGTCTTCGCGCGCGCGCAGCCTACACCGACAAGGCCTTTTTGCACGGCTTGAATCGCATCGAGCTCAGCGCCCAGGCGTCAAAGCTTGGATGGGCCAACCGCTGGCCCGGCGTTCATGACTTCTGCGATTTCCAGCCGTTTCACCTGCGCGACGATGTGGTCTCGAGCAATAACGTCAACTACAGCGTGTCGGCGAGGCTCACGAGGCCGACGGCCCTTCGCGGCGGATTGTTGCCGTCGGTTTCCGCCTACAGTGAACAGCGAGGCGCCTTCAACGCCTACCTACGGACAACGAAGATCGGCGGCGCGGCGACTCTGTCAAAGGGTTTTTCGAGCGGACTGGTCGCTCAGACCTCCTATAACCTCGAGTACGGACACACGAAGGCCGAGGCGGCGGTTCTCTGCTTTGTCTTTCGCGTCTGTGGCGACACCACTCAGAACAAGTTCTTCACGACGGATAAGCGGCTGGCCATCGTCGGGCTGTCGGGGTCGCGGGACATGCGCAACAACCCCGACTCGACGACGGCCGGCACCGTGTTCAGGCTGGACCTGCGGTCATCGTCACCGCTGATCGGCAGCGATCAAACACTGGCCTTCAACAAGGGCGTCATCGACGCCGGCTGGTACTACCGCGTGATCTCATCGGATGTGATCGCCGTTCGCCTGAGGGCCGGCCTGATCGGCGGCGGAGTGGCAACCGTCGGAGGCGCGCGGCTGCCGCCGCCGCAAGAGCGGCTGTATGCTGGCGGCGAGACGAGCGACCGCGGCTTTCATCAGAACGAGCTCGGGCCTCAGATCTTCATCGTCGACGACACAAGCGGCCTCGGAGACAGTACCAAAG
>WNFI01601179.1_pt1 | contig 23094 bp, 19 predicted proteins | sample 5400471 | NCBI WGS metagenome assembly WNFI01 (sample SAMN13153348, study PRJNA577476) | soil metagenome | isolation source: 100 cm saprolite on Douglas fir-dominated hillslope | place: USA:California | collected 2013-09-17
CGCGTCATCGTTGATCCGCATCATACGGCAACAATGCGTGCGATGGAGAAATGGGGATTCGAGCCGATTCCATGCGAGTTCTTGCACTACGCCGCATTTGGCGGCGCCTTCCACTGCGCCACGCTCGACATCCGGCGGCGCGGCACGCTGCAGAGCTATTTTTGAGCGCTGACCTTCCGCGAGATCCACATCGCGCGGCTCGGCCTATGAGGTGATCTTCAGTCCGACGATGCCCGAGAGAATGAGGCCGATACAGGCAAGCCTAAGCAACGTCGCGGGCTCATTGAAAAGATAGATACCGAGCGCCGTAGTGCCGACGGTGCCAATGCCCGTCCACACCGCATAGGCCGTACCGACCGGCAGCGACTTTAGGGCTAGGCCGAGACATCCAATACTGGCCGCCATGGCGGCGACTGTGCCGATCGTGGGTAACAGGCGCGCGAATCCTTCCGTGTATTTGAGGCCGATCGCCCAGGCGATTTCGCACAGGCCAGCAACGAGCAGGAAGAGCCAAGCCATGGAAGATCCTCCTTAAAATGTTTGCTCATCTCGGTTCCTTTCCACCACCTAGCGGGTTTTTTTGCTTGCCGCGAACAGCATTCCAACGGCACTTTGCTTCACCTGCCGATCTTCGTCACGCAGGGTCCGCGGACGTTTTGGAATATCCTTAGCTTTTGGGACATCTACCGCTTGATCGAGCGCCGTTCCAATGAGACTAACCAGCGGCATCCCGCATGCCGAAGCGATTTGAACTGCACCTTTCACGACGCAGCTGGCAAGCTCAGTCCCCGCAAATTTCCATTTTTCTCCATTCAATGATGAGATTTTTTTTGATGTACATCAAAGGCGTCCTGAATGTTCTTAAACGACAAAGCACAGAGCTACATGATCATCAGCCTGCACGGCACGTGGTATCGCCATTACGAGCTGCCGCCGGCAACGTTCGACGGCTTGATGGCCGCGCCGTCCATGGGCCAATTCCCGCCTCAAGCGCTCGTGCCCGCCTCGACGCCGCTCTTGGAGGGCATGGTGGCGGAATGAGAAAATGAGACAATTGGGCTGGCGCCCAAGTATGCTCCACAATCGCATAAAAGTCCTGCGAGCGGGTTATACGTAAGGATGAGCGCGCCAAACATTTGGACGAATTGATAATGGGGTGTGAGGGGTTGAGACTGGAGAAAGTCACCGTCCTCCGAGAGCGTGAAGGCGGGATGAAGCAGCAGTCATCATCGGCAAATGGCAATTCCTCAGAAGGAGGTCGCCATGCATATAGTCCCGCGTTGTTCCGAGTGCGACAGCGAAGACCCTAAAGTCATCTCTCTGCGAAACCCTGCGCGTGAACATTACTGCGGACGGGTTTGCTTTTACGAAGGTCAGGCCAACTTCATTCGCTGGATACGGCGAACGAATGCGAAGCCCGCGTCTTGAAAAAGCGTTGCGGCAATCCAGGCTGCGGCCGTCCCTTCGGGTTAATCCGATGGAACTGGCATCTCGAGCAGTTTTGCTCGGTCAAGTGCCGCGAGAGTTGCAGACGCCAGTGGGAACGCAACAAAGCTTACTGGAAATGGCTCTACAAACACACTGACTCGTCGCTGACCGCGGACCAAAAATAATCCAGTGCTGCTCCTTCCCGACACTGGACAACTAACCTCCCCAGTCGGGAGGAACTTTTTTGACAGTGCCAAAACAGCCCCGATAGCAGTTAGCGTGGATGAGATACTCAAGGAGAGTTATCATGACGGCGCTGCAAGCGATATTATTGATGCTCGCGTGGACGCCTTCGCTTCTTGTGCTCGCCTGTATCCTGCGAGACATTCAAGCGTCACCTGACGAAGAGCTCGATTAGCGTTGCGGCGATCCAAGCAATAAGCTGGTCCCGGCTGTCCGAGGCGAGCGCCGTGCCGGCGCCGTCACTTTCCGCGTATACCTCAACCCAAATGTCGGCAACATGATCCTGTGCCACCGCAACCAATATATCGCTGGCGTTGGAAGGGAATCGTGAATGGTATGTTTGCGGCGCCAGGAGACGCCTGGCACCCGCCGCCTTAACCTTCTACAGGCCGGTCAATGTGCAATCTCTACTCAATGACGACGAACCAGGACGCCATTCGCACGTCTCCACTCCTTCGCCTTTCTTTTCGAGGCTCAGAGAAAATCCCGCAGCCGGGCGAGTTCAACGATATGTTCGGCCGACAAAACAGCGCTAACTAAATCTGCCTGCGGAGCGGTGTGAATTTCATACAGATGGTGCTGTGATGCGGGCCTGGACATGAACTGCCGGATGCATTCGTCGAGAGTGCCGTCAAATACCAAATAGGAACGGGCGCCAAGGGACGCGCCAACACGTTCGTTTTTGAGTGAAGGCCATTTTCGAAGAACTGCAGGAGCATCAAAATTGATTTTGGCACCATCCATCCTTAGCGCTTCACCCCCTGTTTCTTGAATCCGGCGACCCTAGCTCATTTCACCTTCAGACACGCCTGATATTTTGGGAGGATGACCCGAGAATTCCTTCAACAGGCGATATTTCGCTCGATTACAGCAAAACCGCCCTTGGACGTACCGACAAGCCTGGTCTTTTGAGTGCCGCCTGGACAGTTGCTGCATTGCGGAAAGTGATAGTTTCCAAAGTCTGAACGGTTATCGCTGCACGGCGATTATCGCCTTAGTGAGATTGTAGAGATTCGGCGGCATCATTGGTGAAATTTGAGGTCACCAACATGCTGTTGGAGCGGCGGCGATCAGCGCGAACCAAGGTGGTTCAACCCGCCAAGATTGTTGTGAATACGGATGCGTCGTATGACTGTGTTGTCGACAATTTAAGCACGCTCGGCGCATGTGTTAGTTTTGACGCCGGACTCATCGCAAACTTGCCCCATCACTTTGACCTGACTTTTGATAACTGCCACACGTTTTGGTCCTGCCACGTCATCTGGCGGAATAAAAATGCACAGCGGGTCGGTGTGACTTGGAAGATTGGCTGAGGGCCCGCCGTCCCAGCGTCACAGCAATTCGATGATAACCTAGCCGTGCGGTCGATCAACCCGCCGATGGCTGGCGCACCCGTGTCACCGTAATACCCGAATTTACTCAGTCTATTAGCGCCGGCGCTGGTGGCAGAGCATGGTGCGCTGGACAGATTCGGTTTGTCCCGTAGCCGAGCCGGCGTTCCGCCGTGCCCCTGATCAATGTCCATTCTTGTCCGCGGGACGATGCCCGACACGTGAATCCTGTTCGCGACCGGCTGCATGCTGCACTGAACAACGAGCGCAGACCCGCGAAGATCGCTTCACAAACGAGGAGAACCGGCCATTCCAGAGTTGATCTGGCCGGAATAATGGCGACACTCTTGGGAAATCGCGGTCGCCGAAGCGAACCGCCAGGACGGGCCAGGGAGGAATCTGCGCGATATGGATATCGCGATCATCGTTCGCGCTGCTTCTTGTGCGCGAGCGTACGACAGAGCAGCTTCACGCGCCCGTCGACCTTATTGCCGACTTTCAAACAATCCATCCCGCCCGCTTGAGGATATCATCATGTCTATCAATCGCCGTTCAGCCTTGACCGCGATCGTCGGATTTTCAGCGGCAGTCGCCCTTCCCTCAATCAGTCGCGGAGCAACACCGGACCCAACCGGAAAAATCAAGCATCTGGCCTTCAGCGACCAGGGCGGCCGTCCGGATGGCGTCCAGGTCATGGTCAGCCGCAATCATCTGTTTGTCGGCCATATGTTCAGCAATGGCTTCACCATCATGGACGTCGCGAACCCTTCGCAACCAAAACCGCTGCAATTTGTTGCCGCGCCATCCAACACCCGCACGCATCATCTGCAGACCAACGGCGATCTGATGCTGATCGTTTGCGGAGCCGATATCCCGACGATCGGAAAATACAATCCCTCATTCTCCTATTATGGCCAGTCCTACGCTGGCAGCGTATCGGGACGGGCTGATTTCACCTCCGGTTTGAAAATCTACGACATTGCAAAGCCCGCTTCACCGGTGGAAATTGCGTTCCTGCCGATTCCCGGCATCGGCCTCAACCGCCTCTGGTACACCGGCGGCCGCTACGCCTATCTTTCCGCTCACATGGACGGCTTCACCGACCATATTCTCGTGGTGGTCGACATGAAGGAGCCGACCAAACCGGCCATCGCCGGCCGCTGGTGGCTGCCCGGCATGTGGCGCGAGGGAGGCGAGATTCCAGGCTGGGACAAGAAACGGGTAGCCTTGCATCACATGATCGTTGCGGACGGGCTCGGATACGCCGCGTGGCGGGACGGCGGCTTCACGATCCTGGACGTTGCCGATCCGGCCAAGATCAAACTGCTGTCGCACGTCAACACCTCGCCGCCCTTTGCCGGTGGCACGCATACTCCCCTGCCCTTGCCGGGCCGGAAACTCGCCGTCATGCTGGAGGAATCAAGCGGGTTCAACTGTTCGAAAGGGCTGAGCTACACCTGGCTCTACGACGTTCGCGTTCCGCAAAACCCGGTCTCGATCGCAACGCTGCCGACGCCGACGGATCAGTCATGGTGCCGCCCGGGTGAGAATTTCGGTCCGCACAACCTTCATGAGAACCGGCCCGAAAGCTTTCAGAGCGAGGAAATCCTGTTCGCGACCTACCACAACGCCGGCCTGCGCATTTTCGATATTCGTGATGCTTTTGCCCCTAAGGAAATCGGCAGCTTCGTGCCGCCGCCGCCCGCCAGGATCATGGACCCGAGGCCCGGCAACGCACTCGCACCGCAGTCATGCGATATCAACGTCCAGACCAACGGCATCATGTACATGAGCGACTGGAATGGCGGACTGCATGTCCTCGGCTACCAAGGATAGGAAGGAATCGCCGAATTTGCGGATCTGGCCAAACCAGGTCACTTCATGAGACCTGTAAAAGCCGATGATGTTGAGTTGGTTTTGCGCGTCAACGATGCTGGTCCATTTGCGATTCCGCGCGATCAGGACCCAAACCAGATACGTCCAAAGACGGCCTTGACGGTTCGATGTGAGCCGTTCCCCATGTCGACGATCATCGACATGTAAAGGCGTTGCTCTTTCAAGACGAAGTCGACGTTGAACCGCTGTCCCGCCACCGCGCCGGCCACGCCTGATCGCCAGGCACCGGACCCGCGGCTTCAATGACATCGCCTCGTTCCCGGGCAACGACGCTGGCCGACCATCCATTGTTGGCGGTCGCGATCAAGGACGAGCCGCTCTGATCGATCGAAAGTTGGCACGCCGGACAAGCGCCGGCGGTTGACTGAATTTGTTGCCAGGAACCTTCGAGCTGGTCCGGCAGTGCCATTGCGGGCGTGGTGCTCATGCTCACAGCAACGGCGAAGAAAAGGGACATGAACACAGATCGGCGCATGCCTCAGCTGATCACACTGTTGGAATTTCCCCAAGCCTCCTGGCAGATTGTTTCATCAAACGAAGCCCCGCGAGCGCCAGGCCGCCGGGCTTTCGAAACCAGAACCGTCGCAGCAGCTAGAGCGCTGTTTCGACTTGGGTTGAATCGTCATTCCCGTGTTAGAGTTCGTCATGCCCGGGCTTGTCCCGGCATCCACGTCTTCTCTGTCACGAGCGCTGTAAGACGTGGATGGCCGGGACAAGCCCGGCCATGACGAAGAAATGCATCAACTGAGCTGGAATGGTCTAGTGGCCGCTGCTGGTAGCACTGTTGGGGCCGGGGCTTGCCGCATCGGAAAACCATCGCCGCACTCTCAAAGCCCCTCAGTCGTTTTCTCGGAAGAAGCCGAACCGTGGCAGGCGGACCTGTCGCTCTGCACGACCTGCTCAACGGCGCCGCGGTCAATCTGCCTGACCTGCGCCGTTGCCGCATCCAGCTCCTGCTGGTGACGCATGCGTTCCGCCCTTTTCCGATGGGCCCTTTTTCTTTCAGCAGCCCTCAGCTCCGCTTCGCGAATTTTCGATTGTTCGGCGTCATCCTTCGCCACCCACCGGCGCAGGCGCGACAGCCGGTTGTTGAGAAACCGGCTGCTGCTGAGATACAGCCTGCTGCTGGGCGACCGGCTTCTGTTCTGCGACGCGTTGCGCCGCGGCAACAAGCGGGGTCGAAGCTGCCTCGGCTGGAACCGGCGCAGCGGCCTGGGCGTCGGGCGGCTTCGGAAGCGGTGCACTGGCGTTTACGCGTTCGACCTTGTTCGGCGGTTCCACCTTCTGGCTCGGATTTGAAATGACAAATCCGCCGGCAAATCCCAGCATTATAGCGGCGAAGACGGTTCCAACGCCGGCGAAATATGACGTCGTACTGAACGCCATCGCAAAATCTCCAGGTTCGCCGGACAACCGGAAGATTCGGCCGATGTTCCGCCTTGTCTCGAAATTGATTCAAATGCGCGCGATGGAAAACTCCAGGCGTTAGGCAAAGACAAACAAGCGGCCGGTGGCGATGCGGCGGTAAACGCGCGTTTACCCGCCCGGTGAATTGGGATTTACGCGACTGCAACGATTGGCGGGAACAATCGCGCGACGCCCGCCCTGATCGCAGCTTTTGGTCGGAGTTACGATTGGGCCGGTATCGATGCGCGTCTTCCCTCTCAGAGGTGTCAAATGGCACAACCGCGACTCTACAAACGGGTTCGTCCATCGGGACGGATGGCCAGTGCGGCCACCATCATTCTTGGTCCAAAAGTACCTGCCGTCCGTTGCAGCATCATCGATTATTCGGCCGGCGGCGCCTGTATCGAAATTTGCGGACAAGTGGCTTTGCCCGGACGCTTTGAGTTGCTTTATGGATCGATCAGGAAGAAGTGCCGCGTGGTCTGGACCAAGGGAATTCGGTTCGGCGTGACCTTTTGATTTTGTGGCGAGTGATTTTGTGGCGAGCAACCACCCGCGGTCGGCTGCCGTCCGGTTTGCCGCGACCCACGAGCGCGGTCCCTGGCAAGGCAGGCTGGCCAGTTCAGGCGCGCAAGGATCGCTGCGGGGCTGACGCAGTGGCAGCGTCGATACCCTTTGCCGGTCCAAGCAAACGGTCGTATCCGCGCTTGCTGATCCCATAGCACTCGCATGAGCATTTTTCGAGACCGGCGCGATTCAGGATCGTTACGTGCCCGCGGTCGTAGTCAATGAGTTTTAGACGCTTCAACTTTCGCGCGGCCTCGGTGACGCCCGAGCGCCGCACGCCCAGCATCATGGCCAGAAATTCCTGCGTCAGCATGAAATCATCCGCCTGAACCCGGTCATGCGTCATCAGCAGCCATCGGCAACAGCGTTGATCAACCGTGTGGAAGTGGTTGCAGGCCGCCGACTGCGCGACCTGATTGAAGAAGGCGTGAACATAATTGAGCATCAAAACGCGGGTGGCGTTGCTGCTTTTGAGCAAGCCAGTGAGAATGCCGGCGCTCAACCTCAAGCCCGCACCCGGAACCTGGATGTAGACGTTGGTTGGCGCAACGGTGTCGCCCAATATGACAGGCACGCCAACGATGCCTTCATTGCCGATCGTCCCGATCTCGGACGACGAGCCATCCGACATGGTACTGACAAGCGAGGCGACGCCACATATCGGAAAATAGACGTCTTCGATGGGCCGATCGGCCTCATAGAGCGACATTTTGTATTCCAGCGTCACCTCGCGAAGATGCGGCTTCAACCGTTCGAAGTCGGTCGCGGGCATCATATCCAACAGTCGGTTTCGCTGCGATTGGGTCATCGGCCCGCCTGCTCATCCCTGCCCCCGACAGTCTAGCGAAATCTGCAGCAACCAACAATGCAGGGGTCGCGGTCCAGGACTGGCCCAGTGCCCGGGCGTCCATGGGCCGAGGCCTGACGCGGTGGCTGGCCCGAAACACCGCCGTCCAGCCCGCCAGACAGATCATGAAAACCGGCGCGTGAACGCGCCGATAATTTGCGGTCACCAGCCTCGGTAACTGCCCGGATCAGCTCAAAACTGCATCGGTACGCGCCGGGTCGGGTTCATTTGCTCAAGCCTTCCTGCTTCAGCCGACCGAAAAACCAGTCGGACAGCCCGGCGTCCGCGGCGCCGCCGACAAAGACCTCTGACAAAATCACGTTCTTCTTTCCCAGCGTCAGATAAACACCGATCCGGTAGGCGAACCACAAATGCGGATCGGTGAGCGCGCGCAGCTTGTGCCGGTCATGATCCGGCGGCTGATGATTGCTTGCCTTCCTGACCTCGATGGCCAGCAGATTTTCCGGAACCCCGCGATGATGCACGACGATATCCGGATAGATCGACTTCCCGAGTTCATCGTCGGTAGAGACGATGCTCGCTTTCGGAAGCCGCCAGGTACGCTCACCCAACCGGTTGTAATCGCAGTCGATGTTCCATTCCGGAAACTGCTTCTCAAGAGACACCGCCAGCCTGTGCGTGAGCGTGCGCTCGCCCAGATCCGTTTCAAGCAGGTAGGTTTCGCGCGCGTAGAAATCGCCGAGCGCAACGACCACCTTGTCCAACGCAGCCTGCATTCGCCTCGCCCTGAGTAACGCAACCAGGGCGCATCATGACTTAAGGCGCCGCGGGGAGCAAAATGAAATGCGAAGGAAACACTCCGGGTTAACCGTCGCCACCCGCGAAAGTAATGACAGCCGTCATTCCGGGGCGCGCTCTTGCGCGAGCCCGGAATGACGAACGTTGGGTGGGACCGCCGGTCGAGCCGGGCGAAGACGGCCCTCGCGCGTCGCCCCTACATCTGCACTTCGATCAGCCGCGGTCCGTGGTCGGCGATGGCTTCCGCCAGCGCCTTGTTGAAGTCGTCCGCATTGTTGACCGCGCGGCCGGCCACGCCCATGCCCTTGGCGAGCGAAACCCAGTCCAGCGCCGGACGATCGATGTTCAACATATCGAGCGCGCGCTGTCCGGGCTCGCCGGCATCGACGCCGGCAAACTCGCCTTTGAGAATCTGATAGGTCCGGTTGGCAAAGACGATCGTGGTGACGTTGAGGCCTTCGCGGGCCTGGGTCCACAGCGATTGCAGCGTGTACATCGCGCTGCCGTCGCCGACCATGCAGATCACCTTGCGATCGGGACAGGCCACCGCGGCGCCGGTCGAGACCGGGGGCGAGAATCCGATCGAGCCGCCCATATTCTGCAGCCAGTCGTGCGGCGCGGAGGCTGCGGTCGCTGGAAAGAAACCGCGTCCGGTGGTGATCGATTCATCGACCACGATGGCATTTTCCGGGATTGCCAGCGCGATCGCCTGGGCGATCGAAGCGTGGGTCAAGGCACCGGTCGGCTTGGCCAATTCGACCAGCTTCTGCGGCTTTGCGTCCTGCGGCCTGGCGCCGACCGCCGCCGCGAGCGCCTCAAGCGCCGCGACCGAGCTCTCGCCATTCGCGGTCATGCGGTGGACTTCGCAGCCTTCCGGCTTCAGCATGCTCGGCTTGTTCGGATAGGCGAAGAACGCCACCGGATCGCTGGTCTCGACCAGAATGATGTGGCGGAAATCCTTCAGGATCGGCAGTGCCTGCTCGATCACATAGGGTATCCGATCGATGGAGAAGCGGCCGCGCCCGCGCGCCATGCGCGGATTATAGGTCTGGCCCATCACCTTGCAGCCGGTCTTGCCGGCGATCTGCGCCGCCAGCGCCAGCGCCGGCTCGCTCAAGCCACCGCCGGTGAGCAGCAGCAACGTCTGCTCGCCGCCGCGCAGGACGCGCGCCGCGTTCTCGACGGCCTTTGGCGAATAGCTCGAACGCTGCGACTCGACCGGCACCTGCGCGATGCCGTCGGCCTGGTTCCATGCGGTGTCGGCGGGCAGGATCAGGGTGGCGATTTGCGGTGGCGAGCTTTTTGCCGCGGCAATGGCGGCAGCGCCATCGCGCGCCACCGACATGGCGTCCGGCGAGGTGCGGACCCAGGCCGACATCGGCCGGGCCAGGCCCTCGATGTCCGAGGTCAGCGGCGCGTTGTATTCGATATGATAGGTCGCGTGCTGGCCGACGATGTTGACGATGCCGGAATTGGCCTTCTTGGCATTGTGCAGATTGGCGAGCCCATTGGCCAATCCCGGGCCGAGATGCAGCAGGGTCGATGCCGGCGTGCGCTTCATGCGGAAATAGCCATCCGCGGCGCCGGTGACCACGCCCTCGAACAGGCCGAGTACGCAGCGCATGCCCTCGACGCGATCCAGTGCGGCGACGAAATGCATCTCCGAGGTACCCGGATTGGCGAAGCAGACATTCACGCCGCCCGCCACCAATGTCCGCACCAGACTTTCCGCACCGTTCATCGTTTCACTCCCGTTCGCCAAATCTCTTGAAGTTGAAGTCTTTTGAAGCCGCCTAAGGATCAATCATTGTTCACGCTTTTCGTCAAAGGGTTCGAGCGGCGCGCATTGCAGCCATCGCAGCCAGCTGACCATGTGCAGCGCCGAGTGGCGCTTTTTCAACCATGTCCAAAGGTGAAACCCAGTTTCACGCGGCCGTGGCTTGCGAAACCGGGCGAATTATGGCCTGTCTGTGCCGAAATTTATGGGCTGGCGAGGATAACAATGAAGCGCATCACTGCCGTCTTGGTCGGGGTATTGGCTCTCTTTTCAGCTCTGTTGGCAGGAACTGGCATCGCATCGGCCGACGACGCCGAGGCGCGTGCCTATTTCGGCACCGGGCTGGGTTCGATTTTTGGCGGCGGCGGATCAAGCCCGATTCCCCGCACCACGGTGAATTTCTCCGTCAATTACGCGCCCGGAACGATCTTCATCAATACCGCGGAGCGGCGTCTCTATCTGGTGCTCGGGGGCGGGCAAGCCCTGCGTTACGGCATTGGCGTCGGCCGCGACGGTTTCCGCTGGGGCGGCACCCATCGCATCTCGGCCAAGAAGGAATGGCCGAGCTGGACCCCGCCGGCGCAGATGATCGCGCGCCGTCCCGACCTGCCGCGTCATATGGCGGGCGGCATCGCCAATCCGCTGGGAGCGCGAGCCATGTATCTCGGCTCGACGCTGTATCGCATCCATGGCTCCAACGAGCCCGAGACCATCGGTCAGGCGGTCTCCTCGGGCTGCTTTCGCATGACCAATGAGGATGTCACCGATCTGTATAACCGGGTCAGCGTCGGCGCCACGGTGGTGGTGAAGAACTGAGGGTAGTTGACGCATTTATCCGTCATGGCCGGGCTTGTCCCGGCCATCCACGTCTTTCTTGCGGCGGCTCTTAAAGACGTGGATCACCGGGACAAGCCCGGTGATGACGCATCATGTGGAGTTCGGTCTTCCAGCAATCACGAAACGTCGATCGCAACGCAGCCAACGCGTATTCCGCCTTGCGGACATCCGCGCATTGCGCCAGCGTAACACCATGCGCGCGCCATTACTCTCTGATTGGGTTCGCCGGTTCCTTGGGCTTCGCCGGTTCCTTGCGATCGTGCTGGCCGGCGTGGGCGCATGCGTTCTTGTCGCGCCGGGGCCGCTTTCCGCCGAAATCCCGGCCATCGCATCGCGCCAGCGAGCCGAGAAGAAATCCTTCACCGACAGCGAGATCATCGACGGGTTTTTCAAGACCGCGTTCGGTGCGGAATTCCATCTCGCCGGCCGGGTCGACCGTATCCGGAAATTTGACGCACCGGTGCGTGTCTTCGTCGATGGCAACCGGGCGGACCGCAAGGCGCAGCTCGCCAAGGTGGTCGACGATATCGCAAAACGGATGCAGCATCTCGACATCGCCATGGCAGACAACAGCGAGGCCGCCAATGTGGTGGTCAAAATGGTACGCGACCGTGATCTCTATCGCACCATCTCGAAGTCTTACGGCGCCGACCGGGCGCGTGAAATTCGCAGCTCGCTCGACCCGCAATGTCTCTCCGGCTTTCGCAAGAACGACAAATTCGAAATCGAGCACTCCGACGTCATTCTCACGGTCGACAACGGCGATTTCATCTTCCTCGACTGCGCCTATGAGGAACTGCTGCAATCCCTGGGACCGATCAACGACACCAGTTCGGTGCCGTGGACGATGTTCAACGACAATGTCCAGATGGGATTTTTCGATATCTACGATCAGTATATACTGAACATTCTCTATCACCCGAGCATCAAGGCCGGCATGACCGTGCAGGAAGTCAACGCGGTGATTCCGCAGGTGCTCGCCGACGTCCGGGCCTGGGTGGCCAAGGTCAATAATCTGCCGGAGTGAGCCGAGCGGCACTGTTCGGCAGGCCCTCGTGACCATGACGCGTGCACAATATGGCCGTCGTCGCCCGGCTTGACCGGGCGATCCAGTATTCCAGAGCGTTGGTGATGGATCGCGAGGCTCTGGCATACTGGGCCGCCCGCTTTCGCGGGTGGTGACGGCCAACGGTGTCGCGCGCCCATCTCAGCTGCTTGAATTGCAGATCGCCTTTAACGCCATCCATTCCCGCGGCGTCAGCAACGGCGGCGCGCTCGGCGGCTGGTCTTCCTTGTTCATGCGCGCCAGCCGGTCCTCGGTCAGCGGATGGTTCGACAGAATGGAGATACCCTTGTCGGCCTCCTTCCCGGTCACGCGAAACAGCAATTCGCCCATCGGCTTCGGCGAACGACCAAGGGCGTGCATCACACCGATGGAAAACGTATCGGCATTCTGCTCGGCATCGCGCGAGTAGGACGCCGTGATCAGGGATCGCGATGCGAATACCAGCGCGCCGGAGCCGGTGATGTCGCCGAACAACAGTCCGACCAGAAACGACACACCGCCATTGTAGATCAAATTCCGCGTGCCATCGCGATGCTTCAGGTGACCGAATTCATGGGCAAGGACGCCCGCGATTTCGTCGGCGTTATCGGCCTTCGCCAGCAAGGCGCTGAACAGGTAGACCTTGCCACCCGGCAGCGCGAAAGCATTGGGGATCGGACTCGACAGCACGGCGGATTCGACCGAGGGTTCGAGGCCGGCGACCTCGCGAACGGCATTCACCAGTTTGGTGAAAGCGGCCTGCCCCGATGGACTGTCGCAAACCTTGCCGCCAAACAGCGCCTTGACCTGACCGTCCGCAACGTCGCCCAGACGCCGTTCGAATGCCTGCGGCACCAGCGGAGCCAGGCGATCTGCGGCAAGCGGGACTCCGAAGAGAATAACGACGACAATTGAAATTGCCGCGGCCAGCGACCAGCCAACAATGGCTGCGACACCGCGGCGTCCGGGACGACTGTCATCCAGGCGTGCACAGCGAGCGACGAGTTCAGCCGCAATACCGGCATCGCGGATTTCCAGCCGCGCCAGCGCCGGCGCCGTCAGGCAGGTCACGCGCAGCGTATCATGTGGCGCGTCGGCGCGGCGGATATCGGCATAGGACCACACTGCAAGGGGCTGGTCGCCCTGGCAGATTTCAAGCTGGTCGCGAAAGCCGAGTGTCACCGCATGGCGGCGGCTCGACGACCCGTCGAAGTAAAACACCGCGCCAGCCGCAACCGGATCGCTTCGGGCATCATTATCCATCGGAACTCGCGTTCAAGGGCTAAAATCCAGCGACTTCAAGCCCGTCGGCAAAACCTTCTCCCAGCGCATTGGCAAGTTCGCCTCTGGCGGAGACGTTAGCCGCCGCCTCGATGCCATGAATGGAGGTTGAAGAAACCACTTTCGCCCACAGATCGCGCAAAAGATAAACCCGCATCACGACATTGAGCGCGAGCGCCAGCGCCAGATAGCCCACGCCAACCAGCACCAGCAAGGGAATGCTGGTCACGAGCGCGCGCGAAAGAACGATTTCCTCGAGGAACTGGCCGAGCGGTGTTCCGTGCATGCTCGCCAGCAAAAACACACACAGCGCCAGATAGGCGACGAAGGCCACCAAAAGCAGCAAGGCCCAGCCGATCACCTTCCAGTAGAGGCCGATCAGCGCGCCGCGCCCTAATGTCGATTCCAGACGCACGCCGCCGAACCGGATTCCCGAAAGCCACCAGCGCCACTCCACGGCCTTGAACGCCGCATAGATGAACGGGGCCAGCGGAAACACATAGATGGAAAGGATGGCCAGCGGCCAAAGCCACCAGCAGCGTTTGAAGAATTCCCATCCGCGCCCTTCAAAGCTGCCTTGCAGATCGCCGTAATAGGAATGCCGCATCTTGTAGCGCTCAAGCGCCGCTTCCCGCCAGGGCAGTATCAGGCCGAGCGTCACCAGCATCAGGAGGCCCCAAAGCGTCGCGCGCGCCGCATAGGCCCAGCCCGAACCGCTCATCCAGAACCGTACCCCACGCCACACGGTGCGCGTCAGGCGATAGCGCCGCGCGCGATAGATGGCGAACTGGCCGAACACGTAGAGAAAAACCAGAAGCGGAACGCTGGCGAAGGCCAGGATGCGTTCCGCTTCAAGGCCGGCAAGGAAATAGGCCAGATAGACCGGCACGATGATCGCGAGCGCGATCAGGAATCCAATCAGCAGCTCTTTGCCGCGGCCGGTATATTCCGCCGCATCGCCATCAACGGCGGTGTGCGACCACAAATGGCGGCGAATGTCGGTCGCCAGCCAAAACCGGTAAAAGCCGACGGTGACAAATTCGAGCAAGGCGCCCCGTGTGACCAGCTTGCGGAATTCGCCGCGATTGCCAGAGAACGACACGAGAGCCGGCAGCGCTGGCGGCCGCGACTGCGGCACAAAATTCATCTGATCCACCGACAAGCTCCACGAAAAGGGATTGGATTGTAAAATTCTGCCTATGCATTGGTTATCTGAAACCTAATCCGGTTCAATTGCAACTTTAAATAGATTGATCGAATGCTTCGCGGCCGATGAGCCACAGTGGATTTCGCGGCGGCAATCCACCCTACCCACCCTACGAATTTGATGAAACGTGCGGCAACGGAAGCGCGCTCCCTCGCCCCGCTTGCGGGGAGAGGGTCGAGTCACGCCGACTTCTCGAACAGTTCACGGCCGATCAGCATGCGGCGGATTTCGCTGGTGCCGGCGCCGATCTCGTAGAGTTTGGCGTCGCGCAACAGCCGCCCGGTCGGGTAATCGTTGATATAGCCGTTGCCGCCAAGCAACTGGATGGCGTCGAGCGCGCATTGCGTGGCTTTCTCCGAAGCGTAGAGAATGGCGCCGGCGGCGTCTTCCCGGGTGGTCTCGCCGCGGTCGCAGGCTTTGGCGACCGCGTAGACATAGGCGCGCGAGGCGTTCATCGTGGTGTACATGTCGGCGATCTTGCCCTGCACCAGCTGGAAGGTGCCGATCGGCTCGCCGAACTGCTTGCGCTCGTGCACATAGGGCATCACCACGTCAAGGCATGCCTGCATGATGCCGAGCGGACCCGCGGCGAGCACCGAACGCTCATAGTCGAGGCCTGACATCAGCACGTTGACGCCGCGGCCGACTTCGCTGAGCACGTTCTCCTCCGGCACTTCGCAATTTTCGAACACCAGTTCCCCGGTGTCGGAGCCACGCATGCCGAGCTTGTCGAGCTTCTGCGCGGTGGAAAACCCCTTCATGCCCTTTTCGATGATGAACGCGGTGATGCCGCGGGGTCCGGCGGCCGGATTGGTCTTGGCATAGACCACCAGCGTCTCAGCGATCGGCCCGTTGGTGATCCACATCTTGCTGCCGTTGATGACGTAGCGATCACCCTTCTTTTCGGCGCGCGTCGTCATCGACACCACGTCGGAGCCGGCGCCGGGCTCCGACATCGCCAACGCGCCGACGTGCTCGCCCGAAATCAGTTTTGGCAGATATTTCCGCTTCTGCGCATCGCTGCCGTTGCGCCGCAGCTGGTTGACGCAAAGGTTGGAATGCGCGCCGTAGGACAGGCCTACGGCGGCCGACGCCCGCGAGATTTCCTCCACGGCGATGCAATGCTCGAGATAGCCGAGGCCCGAGCCGCCATATTCCTCCTCGACGGTAATGCCGTGCAGGCCGAGCGCGCCGAGCTTCGGCCACAGATCGCGCGGAAATTGATTGGTCTTGTCGATCTCGTCGGCGCGCGGCGCAATCTCGTGGGTGGAAAAATCGCGAACCGTCTCGCGGATGGCATCCGCGGTTTCGCCGAGGTCGAAATTGAACATCCGTTGCGCGTTGGGAATCATGGTCGGGCTGCCTCCAGATCGGCACGGACCAGCCGCGCCAAAGTCTTGTTTGGCGATGAGCATGTCACGGCCCGAAGATGCTGAGAAGAGACATAACGGTGCAGTGTGGCACCGGGTCGGCGCTGCGCGCCGCCCGATGGCAGGCTCCAGCGGGTAGCCCAGTATCCCAGGAAATCATGAAGCGTTTTGACAATATCGAGGTGGTCGGCGAACCCAGGCGGGTGTATTCCAGCTTCGTCAAGGGTTATGAGACGCTGCCGGTCCGCATCCTCGGGGTAGCCAGAGCTATCCCCGGGGTAGCCAGAACTATCCCCGGATAAGCGCCCGCCCGATCCGAATTCAACTGCGAGGCACAGCATGCACGGCACCATCGAAACCGAAAAAGCGGCACTGCAGCGTGCCGCGCGCGAAGCCGCTTACGCGATGCCGCTGAAGGACTTTCATCCGGGCGCGCCGAAACTGTTCAGCACTGATACGCTGTGGCCGTATTTCGAGCGCCTGCGCAAGGAGGAGCCGGTGCACTATTGCACCAATGCTCCGATCGAGCCGTATTGGTCGGTCACCAAATATAACGACATCATGCATGTCGATACCAATCACGGCATCTTCTCGTCCGACGTCAGCCTCGGCGGCATTTCGATCCGCGACGCGCCGGCGGGCTATGACTGGCCGAGTTTCATTGCGATGGATCAGCCGCGGCACAGCGCCCAGCGCAAGACCGTATCGCCGATGTTCACCCCCACCCATCTCGACGAACTCGCCGTTCTCATTCGCGAGCGGGCCCGCAAGGTGCTCGACGCCCTGCCACGCAACGAGACCTTCGACTTTGTCGACCGCGTCGCGATCGAACTGACGACGCAGATGCTGGCGACACTGTTCGATTTTCCGTGGGAGGAACGCCGCAAGCTGACGCGATGGAGCGACGTCTCGACCGCGCTGCCCAAAAGCATGGTGGTCGAATCCGAGGAACAGCGCCGCGAAGAGATGAGCGAGTGCGCGACTTATTTTACGAGGCTTTGGAACGAGCGCGTCAATGCCGAGCCGAGAAACGACCTGATCTCGATGATGGCGCATAGCGACGCGACGCGGCACATGGATCCCGACAATCTGATGGGCAACATCATCCTGCTCATCGTCGGCGGCAATGACACCACGCGCAACACCATGACCGGGTCGGTGCTGGCGCTGAACGAGAACCCCGATCAGTATCAAAAATTGCGCGACAACCCTGAGCTGATCGATACCATGGTGCCGGAAGTCATCCGCTGGCAGACCCCGCTGGCGCATATGCGGCGCACCGCGCTGGTGGACACCGAACTCGGCGGCAAGACCATCAAAAAGGGCGACCGGGTGGTGATGTGGTATGTCTCGGGCAACCGCGATGAAGAGGTGATCGAGAAGCCTGACGACTTCATCATCGACCGCGCCCGGCCGCGCACGCATCTGTCGTTCGGCTTCGGCATTCACCGCTGCGTCGGCATGCGGCTGGCCGAGCTTCAGCTCAAGATCGTGTGGCAGGAAATGCTGAAACGCTTTGACAATATTGAAGTTGTGGGCGAGCCCAAGCGGGTGTATTCGAGCTTTGTAAAGGGTTACGAGTCCCTGCCGGTGCGCATTCCGGCGTAATCTGCCAGCGCGAATTGAACGAAATCTTGAACAGCAGCCCGAACCCGCCGAACCTTGCAACCGAACAGGACGAATTCGCCGACATCCGCGAGGCCGTCGCCAAATTATGCGCGCAGTTTCCCGGCGAATACTGGCGCAAGCTCGACCGCGAAATGGCCTATCCCAGCGCCTTCGTCGATGCGCTCACGAAGGCCGGCTATCTGTCGGTTCTGATCCCTGAGGAATACGGCGGCGCCGGGCTGAAAATATCCGCCGCGGCGGCGATCCTGGAGGAAATCCAGCGCGCCGGTTGCAACGGCGGCGGCTGCCATGCCCAGATGTACACGATGGGCACCCTGCTGCGACACGGCAGCGAAGAGCAAAAGTCAAAATGGCTGCCGAAGATCGCCAGCGGCGAACTGCGCCTGCAGGCCTTCGGCGTGACCGAGCCCACCAGCGGTACCGACACCTCGTCGCTCAAGACGTTTGCCAGGCGGGACGGCAACGACAGCTATATCGTCAACGGCCAGAAAATCTGGACCAGCCGCGCCGAATATTCCGACCTGATGCTCCTGCTGGCGCGCACCACGCCGAAGGAGCAATCCAAAAAGCGCACCGACGGCCTTTCGGTGTTCCTGGTCGACATGAAGGAAGCCAAGGGCAAGGGGCTCTCGATCAGCCCGATCCGCACCATGATGAACCACTCCACCACCGAGGTGTTCTTCACCGACCTTCGGGTGCCGGCGGAGAACCTGATCGGCGAAGAGGGCAAGGGTTTTCGTTATATCCTGTCCGGCATGAATGCGGAGCGTATCCTGATCGCCGCCGAATGCATCGGCGACGCCAAATGGTTCATCGCCAAGGCCACCGCCTATGCCAAAGAGCGCGTCGTGTTCGGCCGGCCGATCGGCCAGAATCAAGGCGTCCAGTTTCCGATCGCCAAGGCCTATGCCGCGATGCGGGCCGCCGAATTGATGGTGAAGGAGGCCGCGCGCAAATATGAAGCCGGGCTCGACTGCGGCGCGGAAGCCAACATGGCCAAGATGCTCGCGGCCGACGCCTCCTGGGAGGCCGCCAATGCCTGCGTGCAGACCCATGGCGGCTTCGGCTTCGCCGAGGAATACGACATCGAGCGCAAGTTCCGCGAGACCCGGCTCTATCAGGTCGCCCCGATCTCGACCAATCTGGTGCTCTCCTTCCTCGCCGAGCATGTGCTCGGCATGCCCCGTTCCTACTGAGAAACGTCGATGCTGCCGCTCGAAGGACTGACCGTCATCGCCGTCGAACAGGCGGTCGCCGCCCCGTTCTGCAGTTCCCGGCTGGCGGATGCCGGCGCCCATGTCATCAAGGTGGAACGGCCCGAAGGCGATTTCGCCCGCGGCTACGATGCCGCCGCGAAAGGCCAGAGCAGCTATTTCGTCTGGCTCAATCGCGGCAAGGATTCCGTCGTGATCGATCTCGCGACCAAAGACGGCCGCGAGACGCTCGAGCAATTGATCGCCAAGGCCGACGTCCTGATCCAGAACCTCAAGCCGGGCTCGATGGACAAGCTCGGCTTTACGCTCGAACGGCTGCGCAAGGATTATCCGGCGCTGATCTGCTGCACCATCACCGGCTACGGCGATGGTGGCCCTTACGCCGATCGCAAGGCCTACGATCTGTTGATCCAGGCCGAAAGCGGCCTCGCCTCGATCACCGGCGGGCCGGAGGGGCCCTCGCGCGTCGGTCTGTCGATCGTCGATATCGCCACCGGCGCCACCGCGCACGCCGCCATCCTCGAAGCCCTGATCGGACGCTCGCGCAGCGGCAAGGGCGCGGATATCCGGATCTCGATGTTCGACGTCATGGCCGACTGGCTGACGGTGCCGCTGTTGAACACCGAAGCCGGCAATCCGCCGCAACGGATCGGCCTCGCCCATCCGTCCATCGCGCCTTACGGCGTGTTTCGCTCGAAAGACGGCAAGGACATCCTGATTTCGATCCAGAGCGAGCGCGAATGGAAAAAATTATGCGCCGATGTTCTGGGCCAGCCCGCGCTGCCCGATGACCCCCGGTTTTGCAACATGGTGGAGCGGGTTCGCAACCGGCAGCTCACCGACAAGACCGTCGGCGAGAGTTTTGCAGCGATGACGCGCGACGATCTGCTGCGACGATTGAGTGACGCGGATATCGCGTTCGCCGAAGTCAATACCATGGCCGATTTGGCCAAGCATCCACATCTGCGGCGCATCGAGGTCGAGACACCGAACGGGCCCGTCGCGTATCCCGCGCCCGCCGCGATCGTGATGGGTCAGCCGCGCCAATACGGCGCCGTCCCCGGCATCGGCACAGCAAGTGCCGACGCTGCCAAGGCCCCGCCAGCCAAGGCAAGACGGCCATGACCGACCAACTCGACCTCGATCATTTGCGGCAATGGATCGGCCGCACCACCGAGGCCTCGGACATCGTGACCGCACAGCTGGTGCGCGGCCTGCGTGCGACCTTGTTCCTGGAGATCGGCGCACCGAAGCCTGGCGACGCCGCGCCGTACACGGTGCATTGGTGCCTGGCGCAGCCGGTCTTCCCGATGTCGGAACTGGGACCGGATGGCCATCCCGCCCGCGGCGGTTTCCTGCCGCCGGTGCCACTGCCGCGCCGGATGTGGGCCGGCGGCGAACTCGAATTTCTCGATCCGCTGCGTGTCGGCGATGAGGTGACGCGCACTTCGGAAATATCCGATGTGACGATGAAGGCCGGCAGCACCGGGCCCTTGTGTTTCGTCACTGTGGCGCATGTCGTCACCACCGCGCGCGGGGTCGCGATTCGCGAGCGGCAGGATATCGTCTATCGTGAACTTGCGACTGGTCCGCAGCCGACCGCGCCGGCCAAGCCAGCGGTGCCGCCGCCGGCAGCAGCGCATCGCGAAAGCCATATGGCCGATCCGGTGCTGTTGTTTCGTTATTCGGCCCTGACCTTCAACGGCCATCGCATTCATTACGACCGCGATTATGTCACCAAGGTCGAGGGCTATCCGGGCCTGGTGTTTCACGGCCCGATGCAGGCGGCGCTGCTGGTGGAATACGCCGCGCGCCTGCATGCCGGCACCGCGCCCAAGAAATTCAGCTATCGCGGCCTACAGCCGCTGTTCGACGGCAGCGAATTCAGCGTCAATGCCAACGCCACCGCCGCCGGCATGGAGCTGTGGACTGCAAATTCGACGGCCATGCCGACCATGAAGGCGACCGCTGCGTGGTGATTCAACGTTCGTCATTCCGGGCTCGCGCAAGAGCGCGCCCCGGAATGACGGTTGCAAGTGTGATGAGCGCATTAGCCCGAACTGAAAATCTCCAGCCCCAAGGATTCCCCGTGCCTCGCAAACCACCCGCTTCCGGCCGCGTCTCCGTCACTGTCAAGCAGGCGACACTCGACCTGTTGCGCGCGTTCGGAATCAGCAAGGTGTTCGGCAATCCGGGCTCCACGGAATTGCCGTTCCTGAGCGACTGGCCCGAGGATATCGACTACGTGCTGGGATTGCAGGAGGCTTCGGTGATCGGCATGGCCGATGGTTACGCCCAGGCCACCCGCAATGCCGCCTTCGTCAATCTGCATTCCGCCGCCGGCGTCGGCAATGCGCTGGGCAACATCTACACCGCGCACCGCAACCAGACGCCGATGGTGATCACCGCCGGGCAGCAGGCGCGCAGCATCCTGCCGCTGCAGGCGTTCCTCCATGCGGAACGCGCATCCGAATTTCCGCGGCCCTATGTCAAATTCAGCGTCGAGCCGGCCCGGGCCGAAGACGTGCCGACGGCGATTGCGCGCGCCTATTACGTCGCGATGCAGCCGCCCTGCGGTCCGACCTTTGTTTCGGTGCCTATCGATGACTGGGCCCATCCGGCGCAACCCGTCGAGGCCCGCAGCGTCAGCCGCGAACTCGGCCCGGACCCGGATGCGATGCGCGCGCTGGTCGCGGCGTTAGCGAAAAGCAAGCGGCCGGCGCTGGTGGTCGGTCCCGCTGTCGATCGGGCGCAGGCGGTCGATCTCATGGTCGAGGTCGCCGAAAAAGCCAGGGCCGCGGTATGGGTCAGTCCTTTCTCGGCGCGGTCGAGTTTCCCGGAGCGTCATCCGCAATTCGCGGGCTTTTTGCATGCCTCGCCGGCGCAACTGTCCGATGCGTTGCGCGACCATGATCTGGTGGTGGTGATCGGCGCGCCGGTGTTTACGTTTCACGTCGAGGGCGTTGCCTCGATCTTCGACGGCGCCACTGCCCTGTTCCAGATCACCGACGATCCGACCGCGGCCGCGGTGACCCCAGTCGGCACCAGCATCATCGCCACCATGAAGCCGGCGCTGACGATGTTGCGTGATTTGCTGCCCGAGACCAAACGCGCAGTACCAGCCGGGCGGGTGCTGCCGCCGCCGCCCAAACCCAGCGATCCGATCCCGGTGGATTTCCTGCTGCATGCACTGTCGGCGGCGATGCCTGACGATACGATGCTGGTGGAGGAAGCGCCCTCGCACCGGCCTGCGATGCAGAAATTCCTGCCGATGCGCGGCCAGGACAGTTTTTTCACCATGGCGAGCGGCGGTCTCGGCTGGAGCCTTCCGGCGTCGGTCGGCATGGCGCTGGGTTATCCGGACCGACGGACCGTGTGCCTGATCGGCGATGGCTCGGCGATGTACTCGATCCAGGCGCTGTGGACGGCGGCGCAGCGCAAGCTGCCGCTGACCGTGGTGGTGATCAACAATGCGGGCTATGGCGCGATGCGCTCGTTCAGCCAGGTGATGCAGGTGCGCAATGTGCCCGGCCTCGATCTGCCCGGCATCGATTTCGTGAAACTCGCGCAAGGGATGGGCTGCGACGCGGTTCGGGTCAGCAAGGCCGCGGAGCTTGCACCGGCCATCAAGCAGTGCCTTGGGCATGCCGGCGTCAGTCTGGTCGAGGTGGTGGTGGATTCGGCGGTGCCGGTGCTGTACGGACAAAAGCACTGATCTTGAAGAGTTGGGCCGTGTACTCACAGGCGCTCATCGGTGAGCTGCGGCTGGTCGATATGCGCTTTGCTTCAAAAAGCAGACTCTTTGCCGCCCGTCCCGGAATGTCCGCTTCGCGCCAGCGGCGAGCTGGTGTCCATCCATCCCGGATCATGTCCGGGCGGGCCTTCGCCGGAACAGTCGCTCCTAGATGTCGTAATAGAGATGGAACTCGTGAGGATGAGGGCGCAGCCGGATGGCATCGACCTCCGTTTTTCGCTTGTAGTCGAGCCAGGTTTCGATCACGTCGCTGGTGAACACATCGCCGCGCAGCAGGAACGCGTGATCGCGTTCGAGCGCGTCTAGCGCCTGGTCCAACGATCCAGGCGTCGATTTCACATCCTTCGCCTCGGCGGGCGGGAGGTCATAAAGATTCTTGTCGATCGGCCTGCCCGGGTCGATGCGGTTGTTGATGCCGTCAAGGCCGGCCATCAGCATCGCGGCGAAGGCCAGGTAGGGATTGCAGGAGGGATCCGGCGAACGGAACTCGACGCGCTTTGCC
>WNFI01011015.1_pt1 | contig 23083 bp, 19 predicted proteins | sample 5400471 | NCBI WGS metagenome assembly WNFI01 (sample SAMN13153348, study PRJNA577476) | soil metagenome | isolation source: 100 cm saprolite on Douglas fir-dominated hillslope | place: USA:California | collected 2013-09-17
AGCACCCCCTGAAACTGGTTGCTGGAGCCGACAAAGCTGGCAGCGAAGATCGTGCGCGGATTGCTGTAAATCTCTTCGGGCTGGTCGAGTTGTTCGATGCGCCCCTTGGCCATCACCGCGATGCGATCAGAAATAGCCAGGGCCTCTTCCTGGTCGTGGGTCACATAGATGGCGGTCATCTTGAGTTGCTGCTGGATGCGGCGGATCTCGTTGCGCAGGGAGACGCGTACTTTGGCATCGAGGGCCGAGAGGGGTTCATCGAGCAGGAGTACCTTGGGTTCGACGGCCAGGGCACGAGCCAGGGCGATACGCTGTTGCTGGCCACCGGAGAGTTGATGGGGATAGCTGCGGCCCTTGTCGCTAAGCCCGACCAGTTCGAGTAACTCGGCGCAGCGGCGCTGAATGACGTCTTTGGGTTTGTGTTGAATGCTCAAACCAAAGGCGATGTTTTGTTCGGCGGTCAGATGCGGGAAGAGGGCGTAGGATTGGAAGACCATGCCCATGGGACGTTTGCTGGCGGCGCGGTTGGTGATATCCTCGCCGTCCAGCAGAATGTTCCCCTCACTCGGTACCTCGAAGCCAGCCACCATGCGCAAGATGGTGGTTTTTCCGCACCCGCTGGGGCCAAGGAGCGTTAGAAATTCCCCTTGCTCGACGGATAAATTGATATGATCAACAGCAGTGTTTCGTCCAAAGTGTTTTGTAATATCCTCAAGCTCAAGAAAAGCCATGATGGGCGCTCCTTACTATTTCGCCGTTCCAATTTCGACCTGGCCGTCTTTTCCCAGGCCAGCAGGTCTTCTTCGCACAAGTAGGATGATGCTGAGTACGCAAATCAAGGTGAGTATGAAACTGAGTATAGCTAATGAGGCTGCTCGATGAGGATCTTCCTGCCCGACGTTGTTCAGGAAAATCGGGAAGGTATAAATACTGAAAAGTTGGGCAATGGTGAACTCACCCATCACTGTGGAAAACGTCAACAAGGCAGCGCTAATGATACCAGGCCAGATGTTGGGCAGGATAACAGTCAGAAATGCCCTCCACCAACCGCTTCCCAGGCTGTATGCTGCTTCGGTGAGAACAGTTGTATTAATCGCTCGCAGACTATTGTCGATTGGACGATAGACGAACGGCAGTGCAATGATCACATAGGCGCACACCAACAATGGCGGTGTATTGACGATATTGAAATTTTTGCTCAACACTGGAACCAGGCCAAGAGATAAGTAGCCTATCAGAGGGTTAGCTGTACCGCTATATTCCTGAACCAATCCCACTGCCAGGATAATAGCGGGCATGGCAAACGGCACCAATGAGAGAAAGTCCAATAAGGGACGTGCTCTAGGGATGCGCAGTTGCACCCAGTATGCCGTTGGAGTGACCAGCACGACTACTAGAATAGTTGCTCCAATGGCCAGTTCAAGCGATGTAATTATTGTTTGTGAGAAATCAGGATCGCTGAAAATTCGCTGATATGAGGAAAGATCAAAACCGTTGCCGGTGTTAAGCCCAAACCACAACGTTGCTCCTAAAGGAATAAGCAGATAGAGCATCACAAGCGTAAGCGCTATCTTATCCAGACCAAAGACGCGACGACCCGTGGGCTTATATTTACGTGGAGAGTAAACATCCGTCGGTGCTCGATGTGCAATCCCTGTGCTCGTACCTCCAATCGACATATCATTTACCTCCCTTGCCAGATGTTAACCCGGCGAAGCATCGCCGTATAGAGTGAAACCGCTACGAGCAAGACTATGATCATACCCACGGCCAGTGCATTGCCCAGGCCGAAGTCGATGGTAACATTTCCGTTTACGACATAATTGATCAAGATCGGCACAAGGTTGATGTTCCCTTGAGCGAGTGCAAATGCGGTCGCAAAGGCTCCAAATGAGTTAGCAAAAAGTAACATTGTGGCAGCAATGAGCGAGGGTAGCAAAATGGGAAGGCCCACTCGTCTCCAGTAAGTAAAATTCGAGGCACCCAGGTTGGTTGCCGCCTCTCGCCACTCAGGTCGAAGAGCGCTCAGTGCTGGAAGTGTAACCAGGATCATGAGTGGCAGTTGGAAATAAGTGTAGACGATAACCAGTCCCCAGAATTGATAGATACTGAAGCCAAGATCGTAGAGGTTCGCATGGAACCAGTTAAGAATTGCAACCGTCACAAAACCTTTCACGCCGAGTGTGGCGATAAAAGCAAAGGCAAGCGGTATACCCGCAAAGTTTGCAGCAATGCTCGAGAAACCAATCAGAAAGTTGCGTAACCATCCTGTGCGTAAGTTATAGACGCCATAGGCAGCAAACCCTCCAATGACGCCTCCTAGCAGCGCGGTGACAATCGATATAGAAATACTGGTTTGGAAAGCGTGTAAGTTGCTTGCCTGGGAGAACATATGCCGGTAGTTGTCCAGTGTTGCTGCTCCTGTATTATTATCGGTAAAGCTGCCCTGGATGATGATGATAGCAGGGAAGATTTCAAAGAGTAGGCAGAACAGTAAAAAAGGTACAAGTCCCAGCCAGCTTGTAAGGGTGTAGCTCCAACCTCTACCGCCCTGACGCCTGGTCCTGGTGGAAGCCTCAGACGGTTTCCTGGCAGTAGCAGTATCTGCTATTCCTCTCGCCACCTGCGGTTGCATCGAGCCACCTCCTCATGTAATGAAAGGGTACAGGGGTAAGATTCACGCGCCAACAATCAACTATATAGTAGCACATGAAATCGCGCCCCTGTACTCATACTTGTATCGACGTATGCTCTACGATCCTAGTACTTGCGGCCCCCAGTTTTGGTTAACAACTGTGGTAGCAGCATCCTGTAGGCTAAGATCCGTGACGAACTTGACGTTGGTGTACTGCTCTGGTGGAGGCAGTTTAGCTGCAAGATCGGCAGGTACTTTGCCCGCAGCTACCAATTTCTGGTATCGTACCGGATGTGCGTAGCCTTTCAAGTAGAACAATTGCCCCTCGTCGGAGAAGATATACTCCATCCATAAGCGTGCTGCAAACGGATGTGGAGCTGTCTTATTCACAATGGAGACGTACGGGCCAGCAATCGAGCCTTCAGATGGAATAACAACCTTGAGATTTGGGTGGCCTTTCAAGTCGTCGCGGTGGCTCAAACCCAAATAATCCCACTTGATAGCGATAGCTACTTCACCCGTAGCGATGTTGGCCTCGCTTGCTTTTGCCACAGTGAAATTGCCTTTCTGCTTCAACTTGGCAAAGAAGTCAATGCCGTGCTGAATGTTATTGAGACTTCCACCGTTTGCTAGTGCAGCTGAGTAGACTGCGAAAAAGGCATCACTAGCTTGGCGTGGGTCACCGTCAATACCAACCATATTCTTGTAGTCATTGTTGAGCAGGTCCTGAAAAGAAGTCGGTGGGTTCTTCACAATATCGGTGTTGATAGCGAAGGCCATAGCTCCCCAATATTCGGTACACCAGTTGCCATTGGGGTCTTTGAGGCTCGCGTCAATGTCATCCCAATGGGCATGTTTATACGGCGTCACCAGCCCTTGCTGAATAGCTTGGGGACCAAACTTGAAGCCTACATCTCCGATGTCACCGTGAGGATGCGCTATCGAGTTCTTGAAGACAACCAGTTCCTGCGCTGAAGAGTATTCAGCTTCTACTTTGTAGGAGATTGGAATGGCGTAGTGGTTAGTATAACCGGCCAGGATGTCAGCATAGTCAGCCCATTCCGGGGGAATACCAATTGCCTGAAGTCCGCCTTCTTTCTTTGCATTCGTGGTCAACGTCTGAATGTCGATGGGCCCAGCCATATTAGGCCCGGAACTTGCAGTAGAACTACCAGTGCTGGTACTGCTGCCACACGCCTCAAGAAAGGCGGTCAGAGCGCTCGCCGAAAGGCCAAGAGCGCCAGCGCGTTTGATGAAATCGCGACGGTTGTGCGGGGAGAGTAATTTGTCAAATAACTCCTGTTCTCGACTGTCCATGCAGGGTACCTCCAAATGCTGGATAAAGTGTAACAATAAGAAAAAGAAATAAAGTACCACACAAACAAATGTGCAGCACATTTGAATGCCATATATACAAGCGCCTATCCAATAAAGATAGTATGTGTATATTACGTAACGAAAAGCTCGTTTTATCTCAGGCAGAGCAGAGGATGTGGAAATATCCCCCTATCCAAAAAGAAGAGGTATTTGCATTGAGTGTAACAGGCAGAATACTATGACACAATGTACAATCTACACATATGCTGAGGAGAGATGCAGGGTCTGTGAGTGATTCTGGTGCCTTTGCTTTCTCCTGGCTGCTCATGAAAATTACCTCCATGTGCCTGGATAGATAGTTACAATGAGAGATAGCTTACTGTACAAAAATGCAGCGACATGATGTAGAGAGGTATTTTGACAGGCTGGACAAAGGCTACAGAGAAGATGAATACCCCAGTAGGAAGTACCTGAAGCGAGTTTACCCGCAAACCAGGAGTATAGCAATGGCTATATTGTACACGAGCTTCGGAACCATTATAGATAAATTGTATAGGAAATTTCAATTTTAATATTTCTTAACATTTTTAAGCAATTCATTAACAATGGCTTAATACAACGTACTAAATGGTTACCATTTGTTAACATAGATGGACTAAACCATTAAAGATAGTTTAACACTGCAATAGTATAGTTTGAATGCAGAGAGAAAAGTCATGCTGGCAGAGCAGAGAAGAAGACAGTAATAGAAAAGAGGTTGGCTGGGTCCAGCTCACCTCTTTTAAAGATTCCTGCTAATGATCTTGGCTCATTCCCACGGCAGGCTCACCACAAATCCTTGGAACGACTCAAATCCATACACTGGAATGCGTAGCAGTGCGAGTGGGTAGAAGCTATCCTGCATGCTGCCAGTCATGCCGAAGGCCGTTGTTGCGCCTACATACCCATCAGCTGCAAGCAGGGTCATAATTCTCTGGCGCTGGAACCAATTGCCACGATTGAACGGGTCTCCGTAGGGATAGCAAAACTGTTGAATGACGATCCCCAAATTCTTTTCTAGTGTGAGTTGTGATTGCTGTAGCTCCTGTTGTACCTCAGCCTCTGAGATAAACAGCCATAGCGCAAGATCAACATGGTGAATGGTGTGAGAACCCATCTGCATTCCATGTGAAAGCATCTCGTATAGTTGAGGCCACGTCATACGGCCATACCAACCAACCCATCCCGTAACGATGTAGAACATGCCGCTGAAGTGATGTGCGAGCAGAATGGGGTAGGCGAATTGGTAGTGATCTGCATCTCCATCGTCGAAAGTGAGCATGATGGGCTTTGAGGGGAGCGGGCCTCCGTAGTAGAGTGCATCAAAAAACTGATTAAAGGTGATGGTGTGATAGCCATGCATCTTCAAGTAGTCCATCTGCTGGCTGAAACGTTCTGGTGGAACTACCCATGTAGGGAGATAGTCCGATAAAGGATTCGTTGATGAATAGGGCATGATATGATGGTACATCAAGATAGGTACCTGGATCATCCTGTTGACAGGGGTCATAAGCGGAAGGATGGGTGCTTCGAGATCGGCAGGACCGCCGTCCAGGATGAACCAATTCCCAACCTTGTCACCTTGATCGCTTACATATTGCATAATGATAGGAAGATTGTGAAAAAGTTGACTGGGGTGCAAGTCCTCCGGAGGGAGATTAGAGCCTTGATGTGTAGTAACCCTGGGCACAAGTTGGAGCGAGGCAGGAAGTTCTTCCAACTGGGTGTACTCTACCATCGTCTCTGGATCGACCCAGTAGGGGAGTTCCTGAACATGGCCGAGCGCAAAATCCTGGAGTGTGTAGTCCTTGAAGCGGGTCTGCCAGAATGTTGCAAATGCTCGTTCATTCGGCCACTTTGCCTGGACCTGCCGATGGAGCAGAGACCACATCACATCATACTGCTGATTCAGCAGAGCCTTCAGGTACAACTGAGCAATAGATTGCACCGCGAGGTTATCTAGATATTTCCGCGACGGTTTTGATTCATGATAAGCAGAAGATGATGTTGATCCATTTTTTACAGCGGCATGCACAGGGCTGTTAGGTTTTAGCGAAAAGATATCCGATGGTGGTACAACGAGGATTGCTAGTATGATGATGAAGAAAAGGCTGATCAGAAATTGACGAGAAACCCTTAGCTGCTCCATTGCTCACCCACCTCACGTTCTCATTTGTATTTTAGCTCTACCTTTTATATCGTTACATATAATACGTTCATTTGTCAATACATAAAGTCTGAATGGGTGTATGAATTAGGTGTAGGCAAACGACCGTAGTAGTCCGTCAAGCTTCATGTGACGGGTAGAGACGCTTGAGCTTAATGCGGGCGTCCTGGGTGGTAAAGCGCCAATCAATGGTCGCTTGCCGCCGATTGCGTGCCTGTTGCCAGGCAGCGACGCGCTCGTGCATCTGTTGCATCGTCGCCAGGCGTCCACTCAAGGCTTGTCGTCCCAGCACCGAGAGTTCGATCTCGGCCATATTCAACCAACTACCATGAAGGGGAGTGTAATGGATCTCCAACTTCTGCGTCAGTCGCCAGGCTTCTGCTGGTTCAAAGGCCTCATAGAAGGAGGCGGGCGAGTGCGTGTTCAAATTGTCCATGACCAGGACGATCTTGTCGGCCTTGGGATAGTGCACGTCGATCAACTCGCGCACAAAGTGTGCCCAGTCGATTTTGGTGCGCCGTTGCCTGACCTGGAGAAAGCGCTTGCCCGCCAGCGGTTCGCAGGCGACAAAGACGTTACAGCAGCCATTGGGATCATACTCATAGTCGATGCGCTTGGGATGGCCTGGTTGCATGGGCAAGGCCTCCCGCAGTTCCGTGACCAACTCTTTGCTCCCTTCATCCAAACAGACTTGTGGACGCTTTGCATCGTAGGGGCGCGTGTAGACCTCCAAGACCTCTTCCATATGGTAGACGAAGTTGGCATTGGCCTCTGGTGGAATGCACCATTGCCGCTTCAGCCACGGTTTGAGTTCGTTTTTTTTAACACGTGTCGCACCGTCTCATGGCTCACGCTTTCCACGATTTCCAGCTCGACCAGCTTGTCGGCGACCAAGCGCATACTCCAGCGTTCGTATCCGTCCGGTGGCTGGCTGCACATCAAGGCGACCAAGTGCGCTTCCTGCTCGCCGTCCAGCTTGCGCTTCTCTGGTCGGGGCGGTTGTGGGCTGCGATTGAGCGCGGCTTCTAAGCCCCCTTGCGCAAAGCTGTGGCGCGCCCGGCCCACCGTCGATTCGCCGACATCGAGGGCCTCATGGATCTGCCGGTTGGACCAGCGGGGGCCCTGTGGCCCACAATCGGCCTTAAGCAAGATGCGCGCACGGGTGATCTTGCGTGCTGGCGCTTGCCCGGCCTTGATCAGCGCTTCGAGGTCTCGACGTTGCTCTGCGGTCAAAACAATGCTCTTTATCGGCTAGGATACTGGCCGATAAATCGGCGGTGGGCGCGGTAAACCGGCCCCTACGTTGCTCGCTGCCGTGTGGTTGATTGCCTACAAACAATTCATACACCCAGTCTGAATCTTCTCGACTGTAGCTCTGTTCAGTACCAAGAAGCAGGTCACAAACAATCTGGGTTGATATCAAGCATCCTTGAGCCAGTGATATAATCTGGATATGCCAAAAATAACAAATGCGAAGCAAATAAATATCCATTTCTCTTCATACACAATCCAGTGTTTCAAGCAAGTGCAGGCATTGCTTGACCAATTAGATCCTCAGGCTGAACCAGGGGCTCTTGTTGTGCCTGGCTCACCAACGCCTGAGGGCAAAATCATCGTGTTCCCCGGCTCATTCAATCCGCCGACAACAGCCCACCTTGCTCTTTTGAAACAGGCATGGCAATTCGCCCGCGTGTATGGACCTATGCATGTTTATGCCGCAATAAGCACGCACATTACCGATAAAGAGAATGTCCAGCGTCCTCTGTTAGTTGACCGTATTATCTTGCTTGATATGGTACTTCGTCACCATTTACGTCATACGGGGATTATGCTCTTCAATCGGGGACTGTACGTGGAGCAGGCTGAGGCTGTGCATAGCTCTTTCCCACAGGTGACGAAGCTATATTTTCTGATAGGCTACGATAAGATAATGCAGATACTCGATCCCCACTATTACAAGGACCGCGATGCTGCTCTACGCGAGCTTTTTGCCCTGGCAGAATTACTGGTCGCGCCACGAGGGGAAGCGGGAGCAGCAGAATTGGCTCAGCTCCTGGATAAGCCTGAAAACCGGCAGTTCGCCGGCCATATTCATGTACTCCCACTAAACGCGACCTATCGAGAGATTTCGTCGACACGCATACGAGAAAATCCAGAGGCCTATGAACAAGATGTGCCGCCCGAAGTGCGGCGCTTCATACGCGAAACTCATGCCTATTCGCCGCCCCAGGAACTTCCGGATGGTTCGAAGATCGATTATTATGGTGAACGCATGCAAGCCATCGAGGCTGCGCTCAAGCATGCGAACGCCGAAAAGTAAGCCTGTTTGAACCGATCTGCACGACATCGCCTTCGAGCAAGCGGTAGCGGGCGATACGCAAGCTGTTCACGTATGTCCCGGTGGCGGATCGATGATCCTCTATTTCGTATCCGCCGCCGGGCAACTGGCGAATGGTGGCGTGGAGACGGCTGACGGCCAGGTCACCCCTCGAAGAAGCTAATTGAAATGGCCTGGTGCCCTCGTGTCCAAAGAATGTAAGTCTAGTGTTGCCAAATAGAAGTTGATCGCCATCTTTTAATAAGTGCTCTTTTACGGGTCTTTCATTCACGAAACTGTCGCCCCTGCCGTGATCGTCGCGCAGGAGATAACCGTTAGCTGTTCTCACAATGCTGGCCTGTTTGCGATGCACAGTAATATCTTCAAGAAAGATATCGCAATCACGACTGCGGCCAATAGTTGTGCGATCTTTCCATATTTCCAATCTCTTGCCAGCTCGCGGCCCGTCTTGAATGACAAGGTATGATGCTGTTGTGGACTCTGGTGGCTCTTGTACCATGTAATGTCCTCCATTCTAGTCCTTCAAATACCTATTTTTTCAGTTCGTCTAAGGCCTGCAAAATCTTCTCAGGTGTGATTGGTAAGCTACGAATACGCACCCCCAGCGCATCATAGACGGCATTGGCGACGGCGGGAGCCATGCCATTTGTAGGCACCTCGCCCGCCGATTTGGCTCCGAATGGTCCCGTATACTCCGTATCTTCTATAAGGATGGTAGTCATGCGCGGCATGTCCAGCGTTGACATGACTTTGTAATCAACAAAACCGGAATTGCGTACATGGCCCTGGTCGTCGAACTTTACCTCTTCACTGAGTGCATAGCCAAGAGCCATTGCGACTGCACCCTCGACCTGGCCAGTTGCTAGCGTCGGATTGATTGCCTTGCCCAGGTCGAGCGCATTGACAGCCTTTGTCACACGTACCTTGCCCGTTTCTGTATCTACTTCGATCTCGACAAATTGGGCGAAGAAAGGGGCAGGCGAATCATCTGTCCAGAAATCACCCTTTGCCATAATCTGCTGGCGGTGCTTGCCGTACAGCGTCTCGTTCGCGATATCCGCCACCGTGAGATGGCTGGCACCGCGAGGGGTGCAGATCACCCCGTCGATGATAGACATGTCTTCGGGTGCACAATCCAACATATCACCTGCTACATTCAGGATCTGCTGTCGTACGTGCTCAGCCGCCACCTTCACACCGCCACCGCTAATGTAGGTGGTGCTGGAAGCATACGAACCGTAGTCAAACACGCTTGAATCGGTATCCACAGAGTGTATGATGATGTTATCCATGCCCACACCAATTGCTTCAGCAGCGATCTGAGCCATAATTGTATCACTGCCCTGCCCGATATCTGTAGCGCCCGTCATTACATTGAAAGACCCATCTTCGTTTAGCTTGATAGATGCTCCGCCAAGCTCGAAGCTGGCAACACCGCTGCCTTGCATTGCGGTTGCCATACCCCGCCCTCTACGCATAGGGCGCCCATCGCCACGATCAAGTGGTTCGTTCCAGCCAAAAGCTGCTGCGCCCTGCTCAAGGCATTGTGGCAAGCCACAAGAGCGGAAATGACGTTTCGAGTGCCACACCCCATCCACTTCTTCCCCTTCGATGGGGTCCCAATCCCCTTTCTGGACATGGTTCTTGCGCCGGAATTCCAATGGGTCCATATTGAGACGATGCGCGATTTCATCGATGTGCGACTCCAGCGCGAAGAAACCCTGTGGAGCGCCGTATCCGCGCATTGCGCCCGTAATAGGTAAATTGGTATAGAAGGCATCTGCCTGGAATCGATAGGCCTTTGCGCGGTACAGGCACAAGGTCTTGTGGCCCGTGCTGCGTGTAACTGTAAAGCTATGTGTTCCGTATGCTCCAGCGTTGCCTATCGAATGCATCGAGATAGCCACTAATGTGCCATCGCGCTTAATGCCACTGCGCATGCGCATAATGATTGGGTGACGGAAGCGACCCGAGGTAAACTCCTCCTGGCGGCTATATTCGATACGCACGGGTTGACGTGTCTTAAGGGCTAAGGCGGCTGCGACTGGTTCCAGCAACATCTCCTGTTTGCTGCCAAAACCACCACCCACGCGCGGCTTAACAACTCGCACGCGAGAGATAGGCAACTGTAGGACGGCTGCCAGTTGACGGCGCGTGTGATAGGGCACCTGTGTGCTGCTGACGACAATCAGGCGCTCGTAGCCATCAAGGTAGGCAACGCAGACATGCGGTTCCAGTACGGCATGTGAGATATATGGAACGCGATATTCTCCCTCGACAACAATGTCAGCCTCGCGCAAGGCGGTATCAAAATCGCCATGTTCGAGAATCTCGTGCGCGGCGATATTATGTGCCGCATCGTAAATATTGCCCGGGCCTTTGCCTGTATTGGGGTGCGTCGTATCTGGTTCGTGTAATTGGGGCGCACCTTCGCGTATGGCTTCGAGTGGATCAAATACGGCTGGCAGTACTTCGTAATCAACCTCGATCAGTCCGAGTGCTTCTTCGGCAATGGCGGGTGTTTCAGCGGCGACAAAGGCAACCCAGTCTCCAACGTAACGCACACGATTATCAAGCAGGTAGGTGTCATAGGGCGATGGTTCCGGGAACGGTTGACCGGCGGTGCTGTGTGCTACGCGGGGCAGGTCTTTATAAGTCAGTACAGCAAGTACGCCAGCTAGCGCGAGAGCTTTGCTGGTATCTATACTGCGAATATTGGCGTGAGCATGTGGAGAGTGCAGGATGCGAGCATGCAGCATCTCAGGCTGTTCAAATTCATCCGCGTAAACAGGAGAGCCTGTGACGAGCGGTCGTGCATCTACGCGCCGTTCTTTTTGCCCAACAACGCGAGTGCGTGCTATCTGGCGCGCCTGTTGATGTGCGGCGTCGGCAGTGTTGCCTGCGCCGGGTTCATAGTATTCGTTGCCCATAGATTTGTTTCGTAAGTGCATTGCAATTGCTTCGCGCATATTCTTTTCAACCTCCTCCACCGTGTCTCCTACCGCTACACATCCAGGCAAATCAGGAGAGTATGCTCCGTAATTTTCATTTCCCTTTTCAATGATGATAAGAAAACGATACATCTTATTTCCTCCTTGCGAGTTGTGCTTGCTTGAAAATACTCATCAAGGTACCTGGTGGAACTTCTTTGCTAGGGTGTCCTGCGATAGTCACACGCCCTCGCTTAGTTGGATGTTTATATTGCCGATGGTCTCCTTCCATGTTAACCAGGTACCAGCCATCTACTTCAATTAGCTTAATGACTTCTCGAACTTTCATCTTCTGGCTTGCACCTTCCATCCTCGCTTCCTGAAATCATATCATCCATACTTCCTGGAAACAAGTAGTACGTCCTTACGTGTAGATCCACTTTTGACACGAATTTTGAGAATGGGGAAGGAACACCATGGTAATGTGCGCAGCCCGTACATCCTCCTCCGTAGGGTGAGGATGCTCCTGTAGGAAGGCATAGGTGCGCATAATGAAACCAGGTGTGCAGAATCCACATTGCGCTGCCCCCTCCTCGGCAAATGCTTCCTGGATCGGATGGAGCTTCCCATCGCGTGCTAGCCCCTCGATCGTGAGCACGTCAGCGCCATCAGCCTGTGCCGCCAGCATGCAGCATGAATTAATTGAGCGCCCATCCAGGATCACTCCACAGCCGCAGCAATCGCCCGTGCCACAAATAAATTTTGTTCCTTTGAGATGATGGGCGTGCAGCGTCTCCAACAATGTTTCGCCAGGGGGCACATGCCAGCGTACTGCGCGTCCATTGACTTTCAGTTTTATCTCGATCTCAGGCATGGTGCCATTCCTCCTCATGGGGTGCCAGTCCCGCCGCCTGTCGTAACGCTCGGACGGCTGCTACTCCACTCATACGCTGTCGATAGTTGGCTGAGGCGCGTTGGTCGCTGATAGGGCGCACTTCGTCGCGGACAAGCTCTGCCGCTCGTTGAACAGTCTCTTCCGTTGGAGGTTGCCCTATGAGAGCTTCCTCTGCCAGTGCGGTTCGCAATGGTATAGGAGCCACAGCACCCATCACCAGGCGGGCAGTAGTGATGATATCGTCTTGTATCAAGAGCGTTGCAGCGGCATTTACGATCGAGATATCTTCAGCAGTACGGCCGATCTTATAGAAACCACCCCGAATAGTATTAAAATTGGCCAGTGGTATGCGCAGTTCACGGATTAACTCGCGTTCGCGAACGCTCTTACCCGGGCCAACAAAAAAACTGTCAAGTGGCACGACGCGTTCACCATGTATCCCCAGCAGTACAACCTGGGCATCAAGAGCTAATAAAGCAGGTAGGGTGTCGGCGGACGGTAGGGCTGAGGCAACGTTTCCCGCTAGCGTTGCCATGTTGCGTATATTTGGCGAGCCACAGACAGCAGCACCGCGCGCCAGAATGCCATTTGCAAGCCTCTGTATCGTTGGGTGCCTGGCTACCGTGCGCATGGTAGCCCCGGCACCAATATATAACCAGCCGTTCTCTTCGCGGATATAGTCTAATCCAAGCTTGCGGATATCCACCACTTCGCGCACACCGACCATGTAGCGCGGATTCACGAGCAGGTCTGTACCGCCTGCGATGACGGTTCGCCCCTCCTGCGCGAGCAAGGTAACAGCTTCGTCTAGAGTAGCGGGGCTAAAATAGGCTCCTATCTTGAGCATGTATAAAATACCTCAACAAGAGCGCAGTTTATGTGATTGAACTGTAATACTATCCTGAGCAAACTGCAAGCTCATCTATTCATAAAATACATGATGGCCTCGAGTACGCCTCCGCCAATGGCGCGTGACTTATCTGAAATGGTGAAGCAGTGCTCGCGAACGGCACGCGGGTCAATATCTCCGACCTTCATTCCGATGTTCACTTCAAGCTCGTCGCGCACGAGGCCACGCAGTATGCCTGAAATGGCTGCGGTAACAGGAATGGTTTCCTCACCCGATAGTACAACCGCTACCGTCTCTCCCGCCTGTACCTGCTCTCCGATCTGGTGCACACCGTACAGTCTACCAGCGCAAGGGGCACGCAGCAAACGTTCGCCAGCATATCCACCTATTGTACCAGGTACGCCGGTATCTGGCTCAGCGAAACCTTGTACATAGACACGGCCAAGGTTATGGCCGCGATTCGTCTCGATGACGGCGTGCGCATCTTTGCCCGCCTCGTAACCAGGGCCAAGCGCGATCACAATGGGAGCGTCGACCATTGTAATGCCGCTATTATACTTAGATAGAGTCGCTTCCACCAGTACATCTGGTTGCAACTGCCTGAGCACCGTTCCGCCGGGATCAACCACAACTGGCACGAAACCATGCGTTAATGCTGCCTGAATATCCTCTATCGAACTGGCACGGCAGGCCGTTATACCCTCAACCGTCATTTGTCCCAGCGTCACGGCCTCTGCAAACGCCACGGTGCGTCGCAGGACAGTGGGTTGAGGCAATTCTGTTGCCATAACTGCAAAACCTGCCCTGGATAGACGATGCATGACCCCTGTAGCAAGATCGCCAGCGCCTTTTACAGCAACCAATGGCGGATGCTTCGTCTTTGTCACCACGCACTCCATCATCAGTGCCAACCGACATAGCGTAAAGCTTGTGAAATCTGGTGTCCGGCACGGGTCACAGCAGCGATCAATTCTGGCTGCCTGGGACGGCAGCGTTCGCTTGGGCCACCAATTGAAACTGCGGCAACGACTGTGTTGAGATGGTCAAAAATAGGTGCCGCGACGGCGTCGATACCATCCTCCAACTCACCGCATGAGATCGCGTAGCCATTGGCACGAACATGTCGCAATTCCTCGAGCAGTAAACGCGGATCGGTAATCGTGCGATCCGTGTAACGCGTGAGATTCATATGGTTGAGAATCTCGCGCAATCGTACTTCCCATTGATAGGCGAGCAGCGCCTTCCCGGTAGAGACGGCATGCGCGGGAAGGTGCTGTCCGGGTACATTGACTGCACGTACGACGAAGTAGGAATCTTCGGTGTCAATAATGACCGCTTCCATGCCCTCCAGTACTGCCAGGTGTACCGATTCGTGTGTCTGGTCACGCAGCTCCATGAGGATTGGCCGTGCAGATTTGCGTACTGTATGGGAACTCAGGATACTAGCTCCAAGAGCTGTAACGCGCAAGCTCAGCGCGTACTTGTGGCTATCCTCGTCTTGTACCAGTAATCCCTCGTTTACTAAAGCTGTCACCAGTCGATGAGTGGTGGATTTTGGCAGGCCTGTAACGCTGGCAAGATCCGTAATACCAAGCAGTCCCTGGTTTCCAAAAGCTTGTAGAACACTGGCGATACGGTGGACGATCTGAACTGTTTTTTCCCCGTCCAAGGGTTCTCCATGACGCATGTTTTTTCCTGATGTCACAACACTGGCGCGCGTGTTCTGTTCAGTGGAATGATGTTCCAACTGTTTATGGACTGAGTATAGCTAATGCCAGGGAGGGGTGTCAAGCCTGAGACTCCCTGTGATTTATCACAGGGGTTCTTGCGCCACCAGCACCGCTTCCGACTCCTCTGAGGAGGCAATCGGCTCTTGGTGTGGATCGGCAACATATTCGGGCCGACATGCTCCAACTCCAGGAATACCGAAGCGGCGCAGGAAGCCCCGCGCACTCGCATGTTCTCGGGTCGCTTCCAGGGCGGCCGACAAGCACGTCTCCATGCTTTGCCAGTGAATGCCCAACTGGCCCCTGGAAGGGAAGGTGAGTCTGATGGGATCGAGCACGCTGGCCAGCCACGCGGAATACAGATCCCGCTGGATCAGCTCCTCGCTGCCGAGCCCACAGTGGGGACAACAGTGAAACCGTTGCCAGAGTGGCTTACGCGTGTAGGTGCCACATGCATGACAATATTGCGACAGCTTGGTTGGATGAGTCGGGATCTCATGCAGCTGGGCGGTGCGAGTTCTTGCAACCACGCACTTGACGGCGTCTACAAAACGCCCAGGGGCACGCAACCCCACGCTTCTGCCAAAGCAGCGCTGCCAGCTTTTGTAGCTGACTTGTTCAATCCGCAGATCATCGCCCAGGCGGATGATCTGGTTGGCCAGGTGGCCATGCAGGCTGCGCCGGTGCGCGGCCAGCTTGCGCTCCGTGGTTGCCAGTCGCCGGCGGGTTTGCTGATAGCTGTGACTCTCCCGCCACACGCGCCGCCCCTGGCCTCTGCGTCGTTTTTTGATGCGGCCTTGTGCATCGTAGTGCTGGGGATTGTTGGCCCGGCGTTGCCGCTCCAGGTGGCGTTGCAGCCGGCGGCGCTTGCGTGCATCGGGTGCCAGTTCCTCGGCCAGGAGCAGCAAGCGCGCCGGGCCCGCCTGTGGGACAATCGCCAGCGTCGAGGGCCCCAGATCAAGTCCCACTGCTCCCTTGCCAGGCCTGTTTGTGGGTTTCTGCAAGGGATGACCCTCAAGGATGAGCTGCACAGAGTACACGAAGCCCCGGCAGTCGGCTCCTTGTGCCCGGGGAGAGGAGGCGCGCTGGCGAAGAAGGCGCACGTACTTGATGCGCTTCAGCAGCCCATGGTGGATGACTTCGTCTTGCCAGTCGATCAGGGCTGGGATCTGCTCGCCGTTCCAACTGAGCCAGCCCTGGTTGCCTTGCGCTCCCGCTTGCAGGTGGAAGCGCAGCCCTGAGGTGTTGGTCTTTCCCTCGACCGAGTCGAGCCCACGTCCTTGGCTGCGAAAGCGCACCCGACGCGCCTCGCCCACACAGACGCGATTGGCCGCCTGGTAGGCCCGACTCGCTAACTTCCGCGCCATGAGGCTGTCGAGGTGCTCCGCGAGCCAGCTGGTGCGTAAGTGCTTGGCCGCCTCGTATAAGCCGTATTCAGAGAAGCCATAGCGCGTGCGCAGACGAGCGAAGGCCTGCGTGCGAGCGGGTTTGTCTGCACGGGGAATGCTGCGAGCAGCCTGCCAGGCTGGATCGGCTTTCATGCGTTTGAGGCGCTTCATCGCCTCGGCGAGCAGGGCATTGTAGAGCTGGCGGGCGCATTCAAAATGAGCATGCAGCTGGGCCGCCTGCTGCGCGTTCACCCGCAGGGGCAGGGAGAGGCTAAACGAGGGCGTTGGCTTGTGCCGCATGCTCACTCCAGAGAGAACATTCTTTCCAAGCAGGAGGATAGCACAACCAGAAGAGGGTGTCAAGCAGAGACGAAGGGACGTGCTATGCTGAAGGAAACGTTTCATCCCCGGATGGAATCCACAGGGTTTTCACGCTTCTTATTCTGTAATACATGCTCAAAGACTCCCTCCGCAGGCAAGAGTGAGGACTCTATCTTTATCGTTGTTGGAAGTTTCCGCCTCTCGGCAATAATTCACAAGCTAGGGCCTACCTGAATGTTGTTTGAGTCTAGACACAATTGGCATTGATCCGCCTGGAAGTTGTAATATGACGTTCAGTTACCTTTGTTTCAGGTCAACAGTAACACTAACCACACATAGGAGGAGCATTCCGTTTATGGCAATGCAATTGGACCAAAGGATCACTTTAGATTTTGATGTTCCAGCCAGAATGAGAGATGGGACTATACTGCGTGCCAACGTCTACCGGCCAGCAAGTGAGGGCCAATGGCCTGTGCTGCTCACCCGGCTGCCCTATGGGAAAGATTTTCCTTTAGGGTCTTCTGTGATGGATCCCGCTCAAGTGGCACGGCGGGGTTATGTTGTCATTGTGCAGGATACGCGAGGCCGCTTTACGTCAGAAGGGGAGTGGGTACCCTTTGTCAATGAAGCATTAGATGGTGTTGATACCATCGAATGGGCCGCCCAATTACCCTACAGTAACGGCAAAGTCGGCATGTATGGCATCTCCTATTTCGGCTTCACGCAGTGGTCGGCGGCTGTGCACCAGCCTCCTGCTCTCAAGGCTATGGTGCCGTTTCAGACATGGAATGATCCTTTCAATGGTGTCTTATTTCGTGGAGGAGCATTAGAATTAGGTGTTGCAGGAAGCTGGCAATTGATGATGGGCCTTGATGTGTTAATACGTCGTCACCGTAATGATCCTGAGGCCCTGGGACGCGCTATCTATTTGTTGGCAAAAGAGATAGATGCACTGGGGAAAGAGGGGTACTGGTCTCTGCCGCTTCGTGAATTTGCGCCGCTTAAGCAACAAGATGTAGCTCCTTACTTCTTCGAGAATTTTTCGCGGCCGATGGATCGCGAGCATCCGCTAACGCAACCATTGTTTATTGAAGGTAAGCATGAAAATGTTACTGTTCCCACTCTGAACGCTGGTGGCTGGTATGATATTTTCTTGCAAGATACATTAGACAACTTCAAGATTATGCGCGAACATGGCAGTACACCAGAGGCACGGCAAAGCAAGCTCATTATTGGACCATGGGCTCACGGCGGGTTAATAAATCCTATTGGTGAGATGAATTTTGGTTTTGGGTCAAGTGCTGCTTTCATCGACTTGCAGATGGACTTCGTGAGTATGCAGGTGCGCTGGTTTGACCACTGGCTGAAAGGCATCGATACAGGCATGTTAAATGAAGCGCCGATCAAGTTATTCGTGATGGGCGCAAATATCTGGCGTGATGAGCAAGAGTGGCCGCTGGCTCGTGCCGTGGAGACATGCTATTACCTGCATAGTAACGGGCGTGCCAACACACTAGATGGCGATGGCTACCTGACTACAGACATGCCAGATGTTGAAGAACCCTCCTCTGACCACTATGACTATGATCCCGCCAATCCGGTCATTACAAGAGGTGGTGCTCTCTTGATGTCTCCAGAGTATCGTCCGGGTCCTTTCGACCAGCGCCCGACTGAAGGCCGCGAGGATGTTCTGGTGTACACATCTGGCGAATTAAAAGAGGATCTCGAGGTGACCGGGCCTATCAAGGTACATGTATGGGCCATTTCGAGCGCACCAGATACCGATTTTGTGGCACGCCTGGTGGATGTTCACCCTGATGGTTATACACAGAATCTCACAGATGGCATCATTCGTGCTCGCTATCGCAACTTTGAGCGCGGAGAAGCTCCTTCTTTGATTGAGCCGGGGACAGCCTACGAGTATGAAATTGACCTCTGGGCAACCAGCAATGTCTTCAAGGCTGGACATCGTATTCGCCTGGATGTAACAAGCGGCAATTTCCCGCGCTGGGACCGCAATCCCAATACAGGACACGATTTTGGCGCTGATAGCGATGTAAAGGTCGCGCATCAAGCTATCCTACACGAGCGCGAGCATCCCTCGTATGTAGTGCTGCCGATTGTGCCAATCGCGTAGGGGCGGGGGAGGAGCGGACGCGGGGAGGGGATGCTTGCATCGCCCTTGGTGGGAGAACGCTTCCCCGGCCAGGGCGATACAAGCATCCCCTCCCCGCGTCCGCTCCTCCCCCGCCCCTACGCGGGCGAGAATGCGCAGTGCAGTAACAGACTCTACATCGTGGTACTGGGTGATTAGCTGGCATGCAACACGTACTACCGTATCGCGCGGGTCGTTCAACGCTTCGCGTACTACCATGCGGGTGCGTGTCTCTTCACCTTGAGGATCGATGCTCTTCAATGCTTCAATCGCCTGGATGCGCACGTAAGGGTCGAAGTCGGTTGCGGCACGCAAAATGAAATCAAGCGTACCGCGATCACCGAATTGGGCAAAGGTGCGAATGGCCGCCCCATAAACGATGCTTACAGGTATATCGGGATCGCCAACGGCCAGGTTATCACGGCGTTTGCCGCGCATGGCGCGCGCATTAACGTTTATAGTGCGGTTGACAAGCTCGCGAATAGAACCTATAGCGCGACGATCATTCAGTTGAACCAGCGTATCGCATATTTGTCCCAGGCTGATGGCATGTTCGCGGTCGGTGATCCGCCTGGTGGCGTCGAGGCGAGCTAGCAGGGCTTGCGAGGTGCGTGGATCGCGTAGCTCGCTCAACACTTTTAGGGTAGGCTGAAATGCCTCCGCTTGATGAGTGAGCGCGTCCCATAGGACATCGCGTCCAGTAACGTTTATCCAGCGCTCGATATCGGGCATCATGGGTAGGCAAGCATAGATTGGCTGGATAATGCGTTGATCCGTTATTATACCGCGAGATATATCGCCCCAATAGCGGCCAAGGAGTAGCCCGAGGCGATGAAGCGCAACCACCGACTGCCAATTTGGGCTGCTTCTTACACCATCAAAGAGAGCGGCCGCCAGTGTAGGCAGGTCGCGCTCAAAGATAATAGGGAGCGAATCAGCGCCTGCGTTATTCATACTATCCTGCAAAACCTGGCTTACAACCAGCGCAGCTTGCTGTGTAAGACGCGGCGAAACGTTATTTCCACCACGCAGGTAGTTTTCCAATGGAACTGTGCGAAACAACGGGACCGCAATATAGCTCTCTAATCCGTTGGCATCGTCGAGGCCGCTAGCCAGCATGATCTCGTAAAAACGAGCTTGATTGAGGGTCGCGAAGGCATCGATCACATCAACCTTGGCCCATCCCTCGGCATCTTTGAGCGCAGCTGCCAGCGCTTTTATCGCTGCTAACGTCGACTGCCTGACCAATGATCGTGTGGCGTAAAGCGACGAGCGGGGATCAGTAGCCAGTCTCCCCAGGATCTCAGAAATTTCCGTCGTTTTGTAGTAGCCGAGCATCAGTATTGCTATACGCCTGGCTCGCCCAATCATCGTTTCGGCAGGGTTGGCATCGGCGGGCAGGTCGATAGGATCTTCTTGCTCAATGATGTTCAGCCAGGCAGAAACAAGGTCCCCGGCACGGTCAACCTCCAGGATATTTGGAACAATGATTGGTATCCACTGCTGAAGTGGACCCACATTGAGTGACGGAATGATGCGCTCAGCAGTATCTTTGATGGACTGCCCACCCCAGCGTAGATCTGTTACCAGTGTAGTTAGTTCTGTACGTAGCTCACTAATTTTCTCTTTCACCCCGGGCGCTTTCGCATCAAGTTCGGGAAAAGTCCGTCGTGATGCGAGATGCTCAACTGTGGCTAATCGGTTTGACCGCTGCTGCGCGGCTGCAGGTACGGGTGTCACACCAGCGGAGAGTGCAGGTGCCACGACAGGTGACTCTGCTGTAACCTCTTCAACCTCCATACTCCCATAATCTGTGGCATTACTATCGATGGGGCTGGGGGATTCTGTCTTATCCAGGCTCATATCGGACATGCTATTTCTATCCTTTTACTGTACAATATTACTAAGCGCTACTTCCAAATATATCTACGGCAGATGATACACTGAGCATTACGGCACATTGTATCGTTCTCTGCTGCGATGGTCAAGTGCAGTAAACTCAGTTTTGTAACCTCTAACCCGGTAGAACCGTAAATCTTACAGAGAAAGCATATGCCCAGAGCAGAAAATGGAGTCAGATATGAGTAATCAGGAGATGCAATTTGCGGACCCCGATTGGAAACCCTCTCAACAATTAGATAAGAAAGCAAGCTCGCAAGAGCAGGAAGCATATAGACCTCAGCCGATAAATGCCGACCCACGTGAGCAACAACAGTGGAGGGCTGCGCAAGCAGCGCCTCCCCAGCAAGAGGGATACACCGGACTCCCCCCCTACGCGGGAGTTGCGCCAGGGCAGATACAGGGCAGAGATTACAGGCAACCACAGTATAGAAGACGTGGTCGTGGCCCGTGGTTGTGGATCATTCTTGCAATCATTCTTTTTAGCTTGATGAGCGGCGGCTTTCGCTCTTTCAACGGTTTCGACCGCGGTCGTGGTGCTATAGAACCACTACAGGACTTTAGAGTTAGCGGGCAATCAACGATTGTTATAAACGATACGAATGGCACGATACATGTCGTTGCAGGAAACTCGAATAATGACGTTACCATTCAAGCAGTAAGGCAGAACAACTTCTTCGGCAATCCTGATGATACTCAAGTAAACTACAGTCGGAACGGCAACACAATTACCGCCAACGTGCAAGGGAATGGCCCAGGCTCTATCGATTTAAATGTGACGGTACCTCAGGGTACCAGCTTACAACTGAAAACGGGCTCTGGCGATATCACTATTGATGGCTTTAGTGGTCAGATGAATTTGGCAACGAATAGCGGTGATATCCAGACGTCGAACGATACACTGAACTCATCCACAATTACGACCAGTTCAGGAAATGTAACTGCCATTCAGGATACACTGAGTGGCACATCCACAATCACAACCAGTTCGGGTGACATTACTGCAAAGCAGACTACATTGAACGGTCAGGAGGCCGTAAGCACCAGTTCCGGTAATATTAACATTGATGGGACTATTGGTAAGGGTGGATCATACCAATTTCAAACTTATAATGGCTCGGTCAATCTTACTGTACCCGATACATCAGCGTTTCTTGTAGATGCCTCGACCACTTCAGGTTCAATTCATGCTGAGGATTTCCCAGGCGTGAATGTGCAGGGTAATAAGGCAAGTGGAGATATAGGGGGAAACTCGCAGGGCAAGGGCACGACGGTAACAATCAATACCGGAAGTGGCGACATCAATTTACAACGCCAACAATAGCGAATCTTGAGCAGCCTGGAGTAGGAACAGCCTCCCTTGGAGGATGAAATGTGACAGAGTGAGAGGCAGTAACAGCCGCTGGCTGTTCAGGGTCGGTGACTTGCATAAATTCACCATTACAATGCCTGTTAGCTCAGCATTTTCTTAGAAAAGCTAAGCTTACCTTAGAAAATGCTGAGTCTTTTTATTGTTGACTTGTTCTTATATATCGAAGGCTGGTATGCTTTAGGTCAAGAACACTTCTATAGATTTCTCTTGTTTAGAGGGTGGAAGTCTAATTTGTGGTCATCTGTAACCACTCCATTGGAGTGTTCTGACGTAAATTCTTTGAAATTACCAGATAGAAGGAGAATCAACAATGCAGATCAGCAAAGGTCGAGGACGTGGTTTTGCCTCAATGAGTCCGGAGAAGAAGCGCGAAATTGCCAGCAAGGGCGGGAAAGCAGCCCATGCAATGGGTACAGCGCACAAGTGGTCAAGCGAAGAAGCTCAAGCAGCGGGACGCAAGGGTGGTTCAATTAGCCGCCGTCGCCCCAAGAGTGTTGCGCAAGCTTAGTTTATAGTTGAGCACGAATCACGTTCGACAAGGCTGGCAAAAAAGCCAGCCTTTCGTATTATTTCAGGGTAGTTGTACGTATTGTATGGGATCGACCCAATTGTTATAGACGAGAACCATGAAATGCACATGCGGGCCTGTAGAAGCTCCGGTGCTACCCTCGTAACCGATTACCTGGCCCTTGTTAACATTTTGGCCCACCTTCACAATGTAATGATCAAGGTGCCCGTATATCGTGGCAATGTAATCTCCGTGATTGATCTTGACAGCCCAGCCTAATCCTGACCAATCCCAACCGGCCCAGATCACCTGTCCGGTGTCCGCCGCCATAACCGGCGTACCATAGGGAGCTGCAAGATCGATTCCCGTGTGCGGCTTCCAACACCCGCACCATAGCTGGTATTCAGCACGCCCATATGCTTGAGTGATTACAGCCCCTACTATTGGCTTTTGCATTTGTCCTGTTCCCATAACACCGCTGGCGGTGATGTAGGTTGCGCAGGTACCCCAGATATCGCTTCCCCCACAGTAACCCTCTCTCA
>WNFI01047011.1_pt1 | contig 23083 bp, 27 predicted proteins | sample 5400471 | NCBI WGS metagenome assembly WNFI01 (sample SAMN13153348, study PRJNA577476) | soil metagenome | isolation source: 100 cm saprolite on Douglas fir-dominated hillslope | place: USA:California | collected 2013-09-17
CAGGTCCGAGCCCAGGCGCTTGGCAGCGAGGACCGACTGCGGCGCCAGCGTGTTCAGCCCGCTGCGAGTGAGGTCCCACGACTGCGTGCCTCGCGACGCGAGCACGTTCAATGCGATGAGCACAAGGAGCGCGAACGCGCTCATCAGCACGCTGGCGGACCCGGAACGGACGCGTCGATTCAACGCCAGCGTCTCGCATCGAGCAAGCGCGTCGTGAGGAACAGCGCGCCAATGCCCAGGCTCAGGAAGTACACGCTGTCCTTGAGCGTGACCTGGCCGAGGCTGAACGACTGGAAGCGGTTCGACCCACCCGCGTACTGGAACACCGCGCTGGCGGGGGGTGAGGTGAAGAATCCCAGGAGCGTGCCCGCGTACCACGTGAGCAGCAGGATGGCGAGCGCGAGGAAGAACGAGACGATCTGGTTCTGCGTGAGCCCCGACGCGAGGACTCCGATCGCGGCGGCGGCGCCGCCGGCGAGCACCAGGCCGACATACGTGGCGGCGATCAGGCCCAGGTCAAGGGTCTCCAGGTGTCCCGGCACGTAGACCGCTAGCAGCACGACGTAGACGAGGGTCGCAAGCAGCAGCAGCACGTAGAAGACAAATGCGCCGAGCCACTTGCCGGTTGCCATCGCGGCCTGTCCGCCGAGGACCGGGACCACGAAACCGAACGCCGAGGTCAACAGGATGAACAGCGACGCGACAGCCCAGCCCGCCGGCGACACGAAAAGGGCCATCAAGTCGCGGCGTGCAATTGTCGCGGCGCGCATCACGACGGTTCTTCTGTGGTCAGGTGCATGAATACGTCCTCGAGACTCAGGGTTCGCGCCGAGAGCTCGCGCAGGCCGAAGCCCGACTGGACCACCGCGCGCGCGAGCTCGTCTCGCATGTCGGGCTTCGAGGTCTTGACCACCACCCGCCAGCCACCATCGCCGCCCGGGCTGATCGTCAGCTGGTCGACGCCAGGAAGCGCCTTGACCGCACGCTCGATCTCGGTTCGGTCGCCCTGCAGGACCATCTCGATCTCGGCGCCCTCGGCCCCGGAGACGGTCCGGGCCAGGTTCGCCGGTGTGTCGTCCGCGACCAGGCGCCCGTGGTTGATGATCAGCACGCGCTCACAGGTCGCCGAGACCTCCGGAAGGATGTGGCTCGAGAGCACCACCGTGTGCTCGCGCCCGAGCGCCGTGATGAGCTCGCGCGTTTCGCGTGTCTGGGCCGGGTCGAGGCCCGCCGTCGGCTCGTCGAGGATCAACACCTCGGGGTCGTGCACGATCGCCTGTGCCAGGCCGACCCGCTGGCGAAGGCCTCGTGAAAGTCGCCCGATCACGTCGTGCCGCCGGTCGGCCAGGCCGCACACCTCGACCGCCTCGTCCACCCGGCCGCGCCGCTTCGAGGGAGGCACGCCGCGGAGCCGGCACATCATTTCGAGGAAGCCCGCGACGCGCATCTCCTTGTAGAGAGGCGTCGTTTCGGGCAGATAGCCGATGTGGCGTCGCGCTTCCAGCGAATGGTCTACGAGGTCGAAGCCGGCCACGCTCGCCGTCCCCGAGCTGGGGCCCAGGTAGCCGGTGAGGATTCGCATCGTGGTCGACTTGCCGGCGCCGTTGGGCCCCAGGAAGCCGAGCACCTGGCCGCGAGGGACGGAGAAGGTCAGGTCCTGGATCGCGGGGCGATCGGCGTAATACCGCGTCAACCCCTGGACTTCGATCAAAGCCAGAGGAATTGTAGGCAGGGCGCGTCTAGGTCAAATCGAAGCTGTCCAGGTCCCCCGCGGCCGCGGACCACTGCGCGTCCACCCTTTCCACGCGCGCCATCCGCGGCCCGTGCCCCGCCGCTTGCTTCAGCCGTTCCAGGTGCGGCTTGGTGCCTTCGGCTACGAATTCCACAGTCCCGTCGTCGCGGTTGCGCACCCAACCCTTCAGGCCAAGGCGCCGCGCCTCCGCCATCAGGAAGTACCGAAACCCGACGCCCTGCACACCGCCGTGCACCACTCCGTGCAAGCGCTCCACTCGTCCGAGGTTATATGTTGCCCGTATGCCGACATCCAGCATCGTGGCCATCGGCGACGAGCTGGTCGGCGGGTTCACGCTCGACACCAACTCCCACTGGCTTGCGGAACGCCTGCGCCTGCTGGGCTTCCCGGTCGCACCTTCTCCTCGTTGGCCGAGGCCCTTGGCCGGGAGCTCACCGTATGGGACGACACCCGCGCCCGCATCGAGCGCCGAGTCCAGCGCATGCACGCGGCGGGACTCCTGGATTCGCCCGAGGTGACCGAAGGGAACCTCCGCATGGCGCGCATCCCCGCCGGCCCAGCGCACGTTTTCAAGAACCGCCGTGGCATGGCGCCCGGAGTGGTGTACGAAGCAAACGGAAAACAGATCTTCGTGCTCCCCGGCGTCCCGCTGGAGTTCACGGCCATCTTCACCGAGGAGCTGGAACCGCAGTTTCTTTCAGCCGGCTCGGCCGCCACGGTGCGCGAGCTTCGCTTCACTTTTGCGGTCGAGGCGCGCTTTTATCCTCTGATGAAAGAGCTCGAGCAGAGCTATCCGGACGTGTCGGTCGGCTCCTATCCGAACTTCGAGACCAAGGAGCTGGTCATCCGGTGCCTGGGCGCCGACCCGAAACGCGTCGAGGCGGTGATCGAGCTCGTGCGCCGCCGGTCGGCCGAGCTGGGGATGGCCGCCTCTAATTAGGCTCGAAGCTCTGGGCTCGGAGCTTCTTCTCGAGGAGCGACCGTTCGGCGGGGTTCTGGCAGAGCTCGAGCGCGCGCAGCCGGGCCTCGCGGGCGAGCGCCTTTTCGCCGACCCGGTCGAGCAGGTCGGCTCGCGCCGCGTGGAACAGGTGGTAGCCCTCGAGCGAGATGGCCAGGTCGTTGACCTCCCCGAGCGCGACCTCAGGGCCCGCGAAATGGCTGAGGGCGACGGCCCGATTCAACCTGACCACGGGGCTGTCCGCCATCCGCACCAGGGAGTCGTAGAGGAGCACGATCTGGTGCCAGTCTGTCTCGTTCCACGATCGCGCTTCCGAGTGGAGGGCCGCGATCGCGCCCTGGACCTGGTACGGCCCGGTGGCGTGCATCGCGCCCGCCCGCTCCAGCAGCTCGATGCCCTCGGCGATGGCAGCCCCGTCCCAGAGCGACCGGTCCTGGTCCGGCAGCAGCACCATCTCGCCCCACTCATCGAATCGCGCTCTCGATCGCGCCAGGTTGAGCTTCATCAGCGCGAGCAGTCCGATGACCTCGGGCTGTTCGGGCATGAGCGTCGCCACCAGGCGGGTGAGCCAGACCGCGTCATCGGCCAGGTCGCGGCGCATCGCGGCCTGGGTGCCGCGGCTCAGGTAGCCCTCGTTGAACATCAGGTACAGGACTGAGAGCACACCATCCAGGCGTCCCGTGAGCTCGGTCGCTTCCGGGATTCGATAAGGGATGTGCGCATCGACGATCTTTCTCTTCGCACGCACGATGCGCTGGGCCACGGTCACCTCACTGAGCAGGAAGGCGCTCGCGATCTCGCCGGTCGTGAACCCAGCGACGGCTCGAAGGGTCAGCGCGACCTGCGCCTCCTGGGAAAGGGCGGGGTGGCAGCACGTGAAGATCAGCCGGAGGCGGTCATCTGCCTCGGCCGGCTCAGGCGCCAACGGCGAGCGCTCCAGCACCGCGAGCTTCTCGCGATAGCTCTTGTCGCGACGCAAAATGTCGATCGCCCGCCGCCGCGCGGTGGTCATCAACCACGCGCCTGGGTTGTCGGGGATGCCCTGTTCCGGCCATTTTTCCAACGCCACCACGAGGCTGTCCTGGACGACCTCTTCCGCGAGGTCGAAGTCGCCCAGCACGCGGACCAGTGCCGCGGTCAGCCGACCCGCCTCCTCGCGGAAGACGGCAGCGACTGCTGCCTCTGCGGCGGTATATGTCCCTTCAGCCGTTCGCAGGGGTCTCCGACATCCTTGCGCGCGACTCTTCGATCTCTGCCGAGTGGTCCACCACAGGCCGTACCTCGACGATCCGATCCTCTCCGCCTCCTGGCCACACCTTGGCCATGGCAAGCGCCTCGTCAAGGTCCTTCACCTCGACGATCGCGAATCCGCCGATCACCTCTTTGGCCTCGATGAAAGGGCCGTCGGTGACGATGGGCTTGCCGTTCTTGAATCGAACCGTCGTCGCGCTGTTCGGACCGAGGAGCTCCTCACCTCCGACGATTTGCCCCGTCTTGCTGTGGTCCTCGAACCACTTGTTGACATGCGCGTAGGCAGCCGCCATCTGTTCCTGCGGCAGGTTCTCCCAGACTTTCTGGTTTTCGACGGTATCGACGAACATCAAGACGTACTTCATGCCGATCCTCCAGTGAGTGCGGTCTTGAGCGCCGCTTTATATTCACGACGAACGGCACCGGCCGATTTCGACAAGCCTACGAGCCGGTGAACTCCGGCTCTTGTTTCGAAAGGAACGACATGATCCCGATCGCGGCGTCGGTGCTCAGGGCCGCTCGGGCAAAGTTGCGCGTTTCGACGTCCAGTGCCTCCTCCAGCGGGAGGTCGAAGCCGCGCCGCACGGCGTCCTTGATCATCGCGATCGCGAAGGTCGCGGACTTCGCGAGCTTCGCCGCAAGCGCCTCGACAGTCGCTTGGTAGTCGATCGGTGCGACCGCGATATCGACCCACCCCACCGCCGCGGCCTCGTGCGCCGACAGCCGCGTCGACTCGATCATGTAGCGCAGCGCCTTCGCCTTTCCGATCAAGCGCGGGAGGCGCTGCGTGCCTCCAGCTCCCGGGATGATGCCAAGCGAAGACTCGGTCTGACCGATCCGCGATCGGCCGTCCTCGACCATGACTCTGAAGTCGCAGCAAAGCGTGAGCTCGCTCCCACCTCCAAGCGCATGGCCGTTGATGGCTGCGATCACAGGTTTGGGGCACCGTTCGATGGCCGAGAAGTGTTCATTCATGCGCTTCATGAAGACGCCGACCTGGTCCGCCGCATCAGGCGAGGTGCGATCGATGCCGGCCAGCATGGCGAGGTCCGCGCCGACGCTGAAATACTTCTCGTAGTCCGACGCAAGCACCACCACGCGCACTGCAGGATCCTCGCCCAGCTCATTGAATGCTGAGGCCAGGTCCTGCATCAATTCCTCGGCAATCGCGTTGAGGCCGTTGCGATGCATGACGACGCGGGCAACGGGCCCCTCGCGGCGGACGTCGACGAACTCGCCCATCAGGCCGTAAAGAGAGGAATGCCACCGGCCACCTCGATCACCGCCCCGGTGATGTAGCCGGCCTCGTTCGAGCAAAGGAACGCGATCGTGTTGGAGATGTCTTCGGGTTGGCCGAACCGCTTGAACACGGTGCGGGCCTTGAAACGCTCGTAAAGCGGGTTGGTGTCGGCCGCCGCCTTGCCCGCCTCGGACTCGATGATCCCCGGCGCGATCGCGTTGGAGGTGATGTTGTGCCGGCCGCCTTCGAGGGCGGCGGTTTTGGCCAGTCCGATGAGAGCTGCTTTGGTGGACGAATAGCTCGCCTGGCCGAAGCCGCCGAGGGTGCCCGCAATCGACGACATGAAGACCAGGCGTCCCCACTTGTTCTCGACCAGGTAGGGCCAAACCTCTTTCGTGCAGTTGAACGCGCCGGTGAGGTTGACGCGCACGTCGCGGTCCCACAGCTCGTACGACTGGTTCGGGATCTGCGCCGCGTGGTCGAGGGTGGCGGCGTTGTTGATGAGGATGTCGATCTTGCCGAACTCTTCCCTGACCTTCTTGAACACGTCGCGCACCTGCTCGCGATTGGTCACGTCCATCTTGATCGCGAGCGACCTGCGGCCCATCTTGCGAATCTCTTCGGCGGTGCTGTTGGAGTGCACCCCCAGTCCGCGCGAGGCCCCGGTGATGACAGCGACCCTTCCGGTGAGATCGAACATCCTTTACCCCCTGAGGTTGATGGTGCCGCGCGATCCGGCGATCGCGCGCGAGATGACCAGCCTCTGAATCTCCGCGGTGCCCTCCCAGATCTGGTAGATCTTCGCGTCCCGAAACCACTTCTCGACCGGGTACTCCTTGATGTACCCATAACCGCCAAGGACCTGGATGGCGTCCGTCGTGACCTCCATGGCGACGTCTCCGGCGAAGCATTTCGCCATCGATCCCTCGGCGCGCTCGAACGCCAGGCCCTGAGTCGCCATCCAGCCCGCTCGCCAGATGAGCAGCCGCGCCGCATCGATCTTCATCGCCATGTCGGCGAGCTTGAAGCCGATCGCCTCGTGCTGCCACAGCGGCTTGCCGAACTGCTTGCGATCCTGCGCGTAGTCGAGGGCGAACTCATAGGCCGCGCGGGCGATGCCGAGCGCGCCCGCGGCCACGGCGGGCCTCGTCGCCTCGAGCGTCATCAAGGCGCCCAGGGCCCCTGGGCCGGCGTTCTCCGCATCGGGCTCGCCGCCGAGCCGGTGGTCGAGCGGAACGTGGCAGTCCTCGAGGATCACCTGCGCCGTGTGGCTCGCGCGGACTCCCAGCTTTTGCTCTTTGCGGCCCATGCGCAGGCCGGGGGTATCCCTGGGCACCAGGAACGACGCGATGCCCGCCGGTCCCTTGGACGGTTCGGTGTTCGCGTAGATGACGTGGTAGTCCGCAATCCCGCCGTTGGTGCAGAACTGCTTGGTTCCGTTCAGGACGTACCCTTCGCTCACGCGGGTGGCTCGCGTCTTCATCGACAGCGCGTCCGATCCGGAATCCGGCTCGGTCAGACCGAGCCCTCCCAGCACGAGCTTGTCCGGGTTGGTGAACTCCGGCAGCCATCGCCTTTTCTGTTCTTCGGTGCCACTGGCCCGGATGCCCGCGATGGCGAGTCCCATGGACTGGATGCAGACGCCGATCCCGGCGCAGCCCCAGCTGAGCTCCTCATTGAGAATCAGCTCGGTCAAGAAGTCGAGCCCCTGGCCGCCGTACTCCTCGGGCAAAAAGCCGGCAGGGCTCAAGCCGAGCTTGTGCGCCTTCTTGACGACCTCGTAAGGGAACTCTTCGGTCTCGTCGTAGTGTGCGGCCACCGGCCGCATCTCCCGAACCGCAAACTCATGGGCCAGTTGCTGGATCGCCTCTTGTTCCGGTGCAAAAGAGAAATCGAGCGGCATCAGTCGTGCTCCGCGACGGACTTGGACAGGACAGGCTCGCCTTTCTGATTCACGGCTTTCAGGTCCAGCTTGCCTGGGGTCAGCGGCTCGGCAGTGAACGTCACCGTGTCGCCGGGCACAACCATGCCCGCGAAGCGGCAGTGCAGGCGTCGAAGCTTGTCGGGGCCGCCTGCGGCTTCCGCTGCGACTGTCGCCATCAACCCCATCTGGAGCATGCCGTGCGCGATGATGCCGGGCAGCCCGACCGTCCGCGCGAAATCGTCGTCCAGGTGGATCGGGTTGTGGTCGCCCGAAGCTTCGGCGTACGCGGCGATCTGCTCCCTGGTGAAGGTGACGTCGAGCCTGCTCACGAGCGGATCACGAAGAGCGCCTTCGACCGGCAGATGGGTTGTCCTCGCAAGTCGGTGGTGTCGGTTTCAAACGTCACAAAGCGCATGCCGCGGCGGCTGATATCGGACGCCACGCGCCCCTGGGACGTGACCGCCTCGTCCGGCCGCGGGTGACGCGCCCATGTGAACTCCTGCTCGGCGTGCAGCAAACGCGCGAAATCAACCGCGGCATCGGCGTCCCCGAACAGTTGGGGCGCGGTCGCCCCCAGCGAGTAAACCGCGGCAAAGGTGGGCGGAACGCCGGCCGAAGGGTCGGCGCCGATTGATCGTGCGAACGCCGCCACGCGAGGCGGCTCGATTTGAAAATCAACCGGCGGGTAGGTTCGCCCCGCGACGCCGCTTTCGGCTTTAGCGCTGTCCGCCACGCCGCACAGGTTAAAGCCCACAAACTCAGAGGCTACGCCGTGAGTTTGCGGGGACCCCTGGATTTATGCCCTGTTCGGTCGAAGCCGGGCGAGCACCCTACGCACCAGGAGCGGGCGCAGCGCGCTCCAGGCCTCCATCACCGTCGAGCGCGAGCCACTCGCCACGTCTTCGGGCGCGTACGCGGCGACGATGAACCCGCCGGCCAGCGCACCGACAGGCTCGGACGCTTCTGGGAAGCTTCGCTGGAGGCGCCGGCCGAGCTCCAGGGGGGTCTCACCGGGCCGGCGTTTGGCGCCGGCCAGCTCGGACATTGCGATCGTGCGTTTCCAGACGCCCATCACAGTGCGCGGTCTCAAGTAGCGCGCGATCGCTGCTCCCAGCAAGAGGATGAACGCGAGCAGCACACCGACGATCGTGGTCAGCGTCCCGGCGTCAGGAGCCCGGAAGATCGTGCTTCCCGTACCGGTGTTGGCGGGCTCGCGGAAGCCGGGAGGCAGCGCGCTCGGCGTCGGCTGAGTGCCGCCCCCGGTGGTCGCCCCGCCTGGATCGCAGTTCTCGTCGCGGAGGCAGAGCGCTTGTCCCTGTGAGCCGCGGGTGATCGGTTCGTACCCGCCGCTGATGTCGGGCGTCGGCTCGAAGGGAATCCATCCGTAGCCTGGGAAATACGACTCGACCCACGTGTGCGCGTCCTCGCCCTTCACCACGAAGCTGTTGGTGGCGCTGTCGAAAGCACCCGGACCGAAGCCGTTCACGAGTCGGGTGGGAATGTTGAGCGAGCGAAGCATGTCTCCCATCGAGCTCGCGAAGTACTCGCAGTACCCCTGGTGAGAAACCTTCAAAAAGAAATAAAGCCGGTCCGTTCCGATGGGCGCCTGCGGGTAGCCGTTCAGCTTGTACGTGAAGTGCTGCGGGTCGCGCAGGTAGTTCTGAATCGCGGTCGCTTCGTCGTATGGATTGGTCGCACCCGCGTCCGTCACGATCTGCAGCGCGAGGTCGTGGATATAGCTCATGACTTCCGGGCTGCGGTAGCCGGTCGCCGGCAGCGTCGAGAACTGCTGAACCCAATCCGGATAGTTGGTTCCCGCCGCCTTCAGCTGCGCGTCGGTAGCCGTGGAGTACTCGACGGTCAGGCGATAGGCGCCGATCGAGGTCGGTGGCGAGACCGAGGAGAGCCGGTCGACCGAGTACAGGTTGCCGATGGTGCTCAAGGGCAGCACCACCTGGGTCGCCACCGTGGGCCGATCGACTCTGAAGATCTCGCCGGGATAGAAGACGATGTCCGCGTTACCAATCGGAGGGCGGAGCATCTTTACGTCGACACCGGCAAACGCAAGCCCGGCATAGTTCTCCGCGTACGTCGGCGCCTGGCTCTTTCCAATCGAGCGCCGCAGGCCTGGGGTCGCGGAGTAACGCCATTCACCTCCAACCGTCGACGTGACGTCTACCCCTCGGAAGTAGATCGTGCTCGCGTAGTCGCCGACCTTCGTGTCCTTCGTGTAGGTGAAGACCGGGTCGCGCGTGCGCGTGAGCGGTCCGCCAAGCGGGACGTCGGTGGAAAAGCCGGTCGTCCCCGACCCGCCCGGTCCGGTCCCGACGGCGCCCGGGTGGCTGGTCAGCCTTTGCTGCAGCTGCGCCCAGTTCGAGAAGAGGTTTGACTCGACGTCCACGGTGCGGTCGACCGTCGAGAGCGGTGGAAGCATGACCCCGAGCACGATCAGCGCCGCCATCGCGACGAGCCCGCTCTCCCAGAAGTCCCATCGTGCGTCCCCGGTCAGCTTGACGTGCGCGCGGTTCGCGCTCGCTATCGAGCCGGTGTAGTTGGTCCAGAGAAGGAGAGCCAGCGTCAGCACGAGGATGCTGAGCGTGTAGCCGTTCTGGTTCGCCGGGATGTTGAGGAGGTTCGTGGCGAACGCGGCCGCTCCAGGGATCAGCCCGAGCATCGGCTTGCGCCAGCGCAGCACGCACCAGCTCAACCAGGCCCCTGTGACCCACATCAGCCAGCTGATGAGGAACAGGTAGAACGACGGGTCGTTGGCCGCCTCGCCGTCGGTGAGCCGAACCCACCAGATCGAGGCGATGCGCAGCGACAACCCTCCGGCGCCGACCAGCGAGGGATCGAGGGGATGGGCCGCATGGAGAGCCGGGCCCGCCGCGACGAGGGCGACGATCGGGCCGAGGACGAAGCCGAGCCCGAGAGAAGCCGGCCATGGAACCGGAAGCACCGCTAGCCCGGCCATCAGGAGAGCGCCGCCCAGCGCGACCAGGGGAATGACCTCCACGCCGTTGACCCAGCCGGCGGTGGCGGTCGAGCTCGCGATGGCATATGTCAGCAGGAAGACGATGAGCGCCGACCAGAGCACGCCTCCGCCCATCGACGACCGGGCACGACCCCACAGCTCTCCTCGCGCGAGCGCCAGGCGCTCGCTAGGCGATGCGAATTGCATCCCTGGTCCTCACGAGGCGCGCGAAATCGTCACCCCGGCGCACGACATAGAGGTCGACGTCCTGGCCGAGGTCGAAGCTCGGGTTCTGGTCGGGGCCGCCGAAGCTTCCGACGTCCAGGTAAAAGACGATCAGCGTCGACCGCCGTCCGCGCACCGATTGAAGCAGGCGCACCCACGCGGGGTCGGCGCTGGGGGTGATGACGGCGATGGCGCGGCGGGGCAGCCGGCGAATCTTGTCCCACGCGAGCGTCTGGGTCAGAGGCGTGCGGCCGTCGGCTTGCGCGACCGCAAGGTAGTCGAGGATCAGCCGGTCCTGCCGGACCGCGCGGTGGGGCTCCAGGATCGTTCCCTTCGAGTCGTTCGCGATGAGCCCTACCTGCCGGCCGCGGCTGTGGACCTGCGACGCCATCGACGCCGCGAGGCTCACCGCGTACTCGACCGTCGACTCCTCGCCTTCGCCCGTGTGCACGTTCCGGTCGAGGTCGAGGAGGATCCAGAGGTCGGTCGTCAGCGGCTGCTCGAAGGTCTTTGACATGAGCCTGCCGTGGCGCGCGGAAAGCGCCCAGTGAATGCGGCCGAAGCTGTCACCAGTCGTGTAATCGCGGACGCCTCCGGTCTCTGGCGGGTAGTCGGCCCAGGCGCCGAAGCTGGGTGAGTTGCCCACTTGCTGGGCGCTTGGTGTGAGCAGGTCGGGGATGGGCCTGACCCGCGGATAGACGAGGACCGAGGTGCGCTGGGTGAGCTTGAGCTCTTTGTCGAAAAGGCCGAAAGGTTCGCGCACTCGCAGCGAGGTCGGTCCGAAGGCCATCCAACCCCGCCGGCGGTAGTTGCCGCGGGACTTCCATTTGACCAGCTCGCCGCTGACCGAGATGACGCGGCCCGGCTGGTAGTCGGGGATCTGGCTCAGGTCGCGGACCTCGACCCATGGCGCCGGCACCCAGCCCTGGCGCCGGACTTCGATCGCCTCCTCGAACGACTCACCGACGGTCGGCGTGCCGGGGTTCAGGCGGCGGGTGAACGTCATACCCCGAATCGCCACCCGCGGCCACGCCCACGCGACCAGGAACAGGAGGCACAGCGCATAGGCAAACGCGTACGCCGGCCGGATCGCGGTGAGCCACGTGAAGAAGAGGAGGAGTCCGAGGGCTGCGGCGAGGGCGACCTTGCTCATGTGCCCCTAGAGGGAATCAGCCGTCGTATGCCATCTGGGGAACATGCTCGCGCTCCAACAAGCCGGCGACGAGCTTTCCGGCGCTCTGGCCCTGCATCTCGGCGTTGGGCCGAAGGATGATGCGGTGCGCCAGCACGGGCTCGGCCAGCGCCTTGATGTCGTCGGGCAGCACGTAGCTTCGACCTTGCACTGCGGCCAGCGCCTGGCTCGCATGGAAGAGGTTGAGGGTTCCTCGAGTGCTCGCGCCGAGGGCGACTTCCGGGTTGCCCCGTGTCCGGCCGACGAGCCGAGCGATGTACTCGCGCAGCTCTGGCTTCACGAACACCTCACGCACCGCGCCCTGTGCGGCCTTCAGCTCGTTGGGGGAGACGACCGGCTGCAGCTCGAGCATCGGAGATTCGACCTTGTGCTGGCCCAGCAAGTTGGCCTCTTCCTTCTCGGAAAGGTAGCCTAGCCTCACCTTCATGAGGAAGCGGTCGAGCTGCGCTTCGGGCAGCGGGAACGTACCTGAGTACTCGACTGGGTTCTGCGTCGCCATGACCATGAACGGCTTCGGCAGCGGGTGCGTCTCACCGTCGATCGTGACCTGCCGCTCCTCCATCGATTCGAGCAGCGCGGCCTGGGTCTTGGGGCTGGCGCGGTTGATCTCGTCCGCCAGCAGGATCTGGGCGAAGACCGGGCCCGGCCGGAACTCGAAGTCGTTGAGCTTCTGGTTGAAGGCGCGCACGCCGGTCACGTCCCTCGATCAGGAGGTGGCCTTCGCACAGCAGGGTCACCAGGCAAAGCCGGATTTCGTCTTCCTTGTTGACTATGGCGCGGCTGACGTTTGCCATGAAGGCATCAGCGACGCGAGTAACGACTTCGGCGGCCCCCACTCCGGCGATTATAGGTTCGTCCATAGACCGGCCCATGTGATCTGAATACGCGTGAGGGTTCATTTTGGTTCCGCTGGTTACCCCGACTGGTTGGCGAGCGTGTAGATGACATGAGGATTGCCCTGGCGCTCGTGGTCCTGGCCTGCGCGGCATGCGGAGCGCTCACGCCCGCACCCGCGCCCGCCGTCGGGACGCCGCTCACGTCGAGCCAGCTGAAGTTCAAGGTCATGGACTCGGTCGGCAAGCCGGTGTACTGCGACCGCGACTTCTATCCGCTTGCGCGCCAGGGTGGAGAAGAGGCGAACGCCATCGCGCAGTACCCCGTCATCAAGGCCGACGGGGAGTCCTACGCGGCGATCGTGGCGCACGAAAACCTGCCCGCGGGCGACCTCACCGACGCGCAGAAGCTGGTCCTCTACCGCGCCTGGAAGCTGCTCCAGGCGGTGACCCTCGGTCCAGCCGGCGCGGACTACTCCTTTTCGTACCGCGTCCAATCCAACAACGGGAACGCCTCCTACCTGTTGGTCAGCGGCGCCGTCCGGGTCGACGGGATCGTCAAAGTGAGCTCGCGCACACCCACCGGCCCGCCGATCTGCCCGATCTGCCTCGCCGCGGGCACTCTCATCTCGACGCCGCATGGCGATGTGCGCGTCACCGAGATCGAGCGGGGCATGCTGGTCTGGACAGCGACCGCCGACGGCTCCCGGGTCGCCGAACCGGTCATCGAGATCGGGAGCACGCCGGTGCCGGCCGGCCACCTGATGGTGCACCTGATCCTGGCCGACGGTCGCGAGCTGCTGGCGTCGCCCGGCCATCGGACCGCTGACGGCCGCCGGCTCGGATCGCTCGCGCGCGGAGACTCGCTTGACGGATCGACCGTCACAACCTGGGAGCTCGTCCCCTATTCGGGCGGCCGCACATACGATCTTCTGCCGGCCGGCCCGACCGGTTACTACTGGGCAAACGGGATCAAGCTCTCGAGCACCCTACGTATCTAGCTGACCTCTTCCTCTTCGACCAGGCGCAGGTGGCCGCTGACATCCAGGCCCAGGTGGCGCGCGAAGAAGCCCGCCACCCGCTCGACGTAGAGCGGCCGGTCGGCGAAATACGCGCCTGTGTGAGGCGCGCCCTGCACGATCCAGATCTCGCGAGGTCCTCGATAAGCGTCGTAAAGACGACGGCTGTGGTTGACCGACGTCACGTCATCCGCGCCGCCGTGGATGAAAAACAGCGGACGCGGCTCGAGAGAGCTGAGGACGTCCTTGGGGCTGCACTCGGAGATCCGGCTTCGAGTGCGTATCCGGAGCATGACTCCGGCCAGCCACACGAACGGCGAACCCGGCAGCTTCGAGGCGTGGCGCACGTTCTCGATGAGCAATGTGCGCAGGTCGCTGAACGGGCTGTCGAGCACCAACGCCTCCACGCCCGGCTCCCCAGCCGCGCCCAGCAGCGAAACCACCGCGCCCATCGAGTAGCCGAGCAGTCCGATCCGCGTGTTCGCGATCCGCTTGCGCGCGAATGCGATGACGGCCTGGAGCTCGAGCACCTCCTTGATTCCGAACGTGATCGGCGCGCGGTCGCTGCCCGGCATGCCGCGGTACGAATAGAGGATCACGTTGAAACCCTTGCGCCAGAGCGCGGCCGAGATTCCCAGCGAGCCCTGGCGCTGCCCCTTGTGCCCTCCGGAGACGATGACGGTCTGCGGGGAGCCCGGCTGCCGGAAATGCCAGGCGCCGAAGCTCACGCCGTCGGCGGTGATGAGCTCGACCTCTTCGTAGTCCGCCTGGAACTCGAACGGCGTGAACGTGAAATCGTCCAGGAATGACGGCTTGTTTGGGACGAACGCGCGTCGGTACAGCTGATACGACAGGGCGACGTACAGCACCAGCAGGACGGCGCCGGCGAGAGCCACATACGTCATCGAGGACACCTGTTTCGAAGTTTACGGACGAGGCGGGGACTTGGCCGGGGCCGCCGGGTTCCCGGCGAGCGCTTCCTCGTAGCGCCCGAGCACGAAGAGCAGCAGGCTCAGCCGGTTGAGCCACCGCAGGACCTGTTGATTCGTCAGTCCCTTCGCCCGCTCGAGGGAGATGCAGCGGCGCTCCGCCCGGCGCGCAACCGCACGCGCAAGGTCAATTGCTCCCGAAGCCGGCGTCGCGCCGGGCAGGATGAAGCCGTCCGGCATGGTGACCGCCTGCTCCAGCTCCGCGATGAGCGCGTCCAGCCTGTCCACGTGCTCCTCGCCGGTATGCGCGAAAGACGTGCTGGAGCCGGGGTTGGTCGCCAGCTCGGCGCCCAGCGAATAGAGGCCCCGCTGAAGCTCTTCGCAGATCGAGCGGACCCGCGGATGGAGGGTCAGCGACTTCGCGAGGCCGACCGCGCTCGAAGCCTCGTCGATGGTGCCGTACGCCTCGATTCGCGGATCGTCCTTGCGCGCGCGTCCCCCGCCCAGGAGCCCGGTCGAGCCGTCGTCGCCCGACCCCGCCAGCTCGAGCATTCTCTTCTTGCGCGGGGCCACGTCCCGCCTACTCGAAGACCCGGCTCAGTTCGTAAAGCTCCCTGGGGACGCGACGCGTTTCCCTGACCACGTCGGCGAGGGGCACAACCTCGACGTCCCCGTTGCGCCGGATTGGAATCACCCCGCTCTGGCCGGCGACGATCAGCTCGACCGCCGCCACTCCGAGGCGCGTGGCCCAGATGCGGTCGGTCGGCGACGGCGATCCGCCTCGCTGCAGATGCCCGAGCACCGTCACGCGGGTCTCAAATCCCGTCTCCCGCTCGACATTGCCGGCGAGCAGGTCGCCGATTCCGCGCTTGGCAAGCCTGATGTGCCCGAAAGCGTCCTTCTCGGCCTGGCCCCCGCCCTCCGCCTCGAGCTCTGGGATCTTCGCGCCCTCCGCGACGACGATGATGCTGAAGAGCTTGCCTTCCCCGCGCCGGCGATAGAGGTGAGCGACGACCTCCCTGAGCGTGACCTCGAACTCCGGGATGAGAATCAGGTCCGCGCCCCCGGCGATGCCGCCCATCATCCCGACCCATCCCGCGTCGCGCCCCATGACCTCGACCACCATCACCCGATGGTGCGCGGAAGCCGTCGTGTGCAGCCGGTCGAGCGCCTCGGTCACGACCCCAACCGCTGTGTCGAAGCCGATGCAGAACTCTGTCACCGACAGGTCGTTGTCGATCGTCTTCGGCACCCCCACCGTCGGAAAGCCGGCCTCGTGGAGCGCTGCCGCGACGCTCAGCGTGTCGTCGCCGCCGATGGGCACGAGCGCATCGATCCCGCTGCGGCGCAGCGCCTTGATCACGCGCGGGATTCCGTCCTTCTCTTTGAGCGGGTTGGTTCGCGACGTTCCTAGGATGGTGCCGCCGAGGGGGAGGATTCCCCGCACGCTGGCCGGTGTCAGCTCGTCGATCAATCCTTCTTCGATGCAGCCGGCCCAGCCGTTCTGTACTCCGCTCACCTGGTGCCCGAGCTGGAACGCGCGCCGGGCCACAGCCCTGATCGCCGCATTGAGCCCCGGTGCATCGCCTCCGCCGGTCAGGATTCCGATTCGCACGCGGATAGGTTAAGGCGTCCAGCGGCCGGCTCAGGCGGCGCCCAGGATTTCGAGGAGCTCCGAGAGCGTCACCTCATCGAGCGAACCGAGCAGGAGGTCGGCCTGTCCAAGGTCGAGCTGGGCGGTGATCGAGTTGGGGATGGCCACGCAGCGCAGACCGGCACGCTTGGCGGCAAGCACCCCATTGGGCGAGTCCTCGACGGCGATCGCCTCCGAAGCACCCACTCCGAGGCAGTCGAGCACTGCGAGATAGAGGTCCGGCTCCGGCTTTGCGTTGGCCACGTCGTCGCGGCAGCGGATGCAGTCAAAGCTCTCGAGGATGCCGAGCCGCGAGAGGTGTCCTTTGACCCATTCGCTCGTCGAGCTCGAAGCGACGCCGAGCTGGAGTCCCATCGCCCTCGCCTCCTGGATGTGACGGACGACGCCTGGCAGAGCCTCCAGGGCAAGGATCATCTCCGTCCTACGGCCGATCCGGCGGTCGAGAACCTCTTTTGGTAGAGACCGTCCCAGCCGCTTCTCGAGGTGGTGCTGGGGGTGGAAACCGGCTGTGGTCGACCCGACGATCTGCACCCAACGCTCGAACGGCAGCTCCTCACCGTGCTCCTCGTAGACCTCGAGCCAGGACCGGTACACAGGCTCTTCGGTGTCGAGGATCAAGCCGTCGAAGTCGAACACGATGGCCCGGATCATCGGTCCAACTGTAGCCAGGCCCGTGCCAATTGCTTAGGATCGCCGTGGTCGTGTCCATGAGGTTGTCCTGTGACTGAAGAAACACATAAGCCGGGTCCGCGCCAGGCGGAACGCGCAGCCGTCGTCGGCTGGATCGGCGCCGCGCTACCTGGCCTGGCGCTCGTCTCGGTGGCGGTAATGCTGTTCCTGCTCTTCGGCGTGCTCGACGCGATTCACTACATCTCGATCCACGATTTCTTCACGCCCGACCCAACCGCCGCGGGAGGGGTGCTCGGTCTCGTGGGCGGTGCGGAAGGCGTGGTCCTGAGCATCGTCATCGTCGCGGTCGTCTTCGGCATCCAGACGACGTCATCCAGGTACTCGCCCCGAATCATCGGCATCTTCACCCGCAACCCTCTGAACGCGTTCGTCCTCAGCTTCGCGCTCGCTTCGATTCTCTATACGTTCCTGGTCCGCAGCGAGGTCAAGGCGAACTACACCCCGATCATCAGCGTGGTCGTCGCGGAGGCGCTCGCCCTGCTCAACTTCGCCATCCTGCTTCCGTACGTCAGCTACATCTTCGAGGTGATGAGGGCGGAGACGCTGGTCGAGAGCATCATGCGGCGCGCCAAGCGCGAGCTGCGAGCCGCCGCGGGGAGCAAGCATGCGCGCCGGCATCGGGACGCGCTCATGACGTCGATCGCCCAGGTGACGGACATCGCCTTCGGTTCCATACAGCTCGGGGACATGCCGGTTTGCGTCCTCACGATCGACGTGTTGGGGCGGTTCGTCGCGGACGACTACCTCCAGGTCAAGAAGGGTTTTGCGCTCGAGTGGTTCCAGGTCAGCCACGCCGAGATGCCCGGCGCATCCGACCAGATCGTCGCCGAGGTGAACCGAGCCCAGACCTGGTTCGCGTACACCATCATGTCGAGCTTCGTCGACATGGTCGGCCTCACGCCGGTGCACCGCAAGGAGGCCGTGCATGCGATTGCGGTTGCGACTCGCGACGCCGGAATCGCCGCCATACAGGCAGGCGACTCAGAGGTCGCCGAGCTCTGCATGCGGTTCTTCAACACCTACCTGCGGGCGTCCGTCAACCGGTCCGCGCCGACTTTCGCGTCGGGGATCATGAACGAGTACCGCCGGTTCGCGATCGGCGCGCTGGAATGGCGTCCAGATCTCGCGGTGGAGGCGGCGGCTCACCTGCTCCGCTATGGCCGCCATTTCGAAGAGGCCGGGATGCCGGCGACCCTGGGCGCCGCGGCCGAGGACGTCGCCGACCTCGCCATCGAGGCGAGGGCGCGCGACCCGCAGGTGTCGCTGCGGCTGGCGCGCCTCCTCGTGCGCAACCTCCTGGACCTGACGCCAAACGCGCGGCCGATCGGGCTCAACGGGATGTTCAAAGGGGTTGCGAAGCTGACCTTCTGGGCGATGGCCGCCGAGCAGAAGGACATCGCCCACGTGCTCGTGGAGGGCATCGCGGCCGCGCCGCCCGAGTTCGTCGATGCGGCGCTCGACCGCATGGAGTCCATGCAGAACGGCCTCTTCTGGGAGGTCAACGAGCGCGTGATCGCGTTCGACTGGGTGGAGCAGCCGCTGCGCGCGGAGATCCCGCGATTGCGCGCCGCCCTGCGCCGCGCCAAAGCGACGAAGTAGTCGAGCAGGGCCTTGCGGACGGCCGCCGCGAGGTCGAGCGAATCGACCGCCGCTGTCATGTTCCGCAGCCACGCGTCTCGCTCCTTCTGGCCGATCGCAAACGGCTGGTGGCGCATGCGAAGGCGCGGATGGCCTCTCAGCTCGCTGTAGGTCGATGGGCCGCCCCAGTACTGGATCAAGAAAAGGGTGAGTCGCTCCGTTGCGCCCGCGAGATCCTCCTCGGGGTAGACCGCACGCAGTACCTCGTCCCCCGGTACGCGGGCATAGAACCGTTCGACGAGCAGCCTGAAGGTCTTCTCGCCGCCCGCCAGCTCGTACACGCTCCGGTTCAACACGGCGCTGATGCTACGTGCCCATAAAATATGCCCGCCCACATGCGTGAACAGATGCGCAGCCAGTTCCTGGGGACACTCGTCTTCCTGATCATCCAGTTCTTGCTGGGCATGGCGGTCAACCTGTTCGTCACCATCCCCACCAACCATCCGGGTGCGAACCCGCCCGAATACTTCGGCGGAGTCGTGCAGAGCGTCACGTGGGCGATCCTCCACGGCCACGTGCTGCTGATCATCCACGCGAGCCTTGGGCTGCTACTGGTCTTGAACGCGCTGGGTCTGCTGCTCGCCGCCATCAGGGCGCGGGCCAGGGACCTCATCACGGTCGCGTCCTTCGGCTTGTTCGGTGTGCTGGCCGCGGGCTTCAACGGAGGAAGCTTCCTCAACTACAACCAGGATTTCAGCTCGATGCTGATGGCGGTGTTCTTCGCCGTCGCGGTGATCGCTTATGCGGTCGGCCTGTTCGTGACCGGCCGCCCGGCTTCTGCCTCGGCGTCAGCCTGAGCCGACGTCGGATGCGGCCAGGATCTCGGCCGTCGGCCGCACGATCGCCTGCGCGGCCTTGAGACCGGTCTTCTCCAGGTAGCGCACGACGATTCGCCGCCCGACGGCGTATCCGCCCATGTGCGGAATCCCCACCGGTCTCCGCCCCATCCGCGCGGCGATGTCGTCGCCGAGCACGTAGCCGGTCCACTCGGCGAATGAGCTCCCGGTCCCGAACGCCCCGGTGACTTTGTCGTAAGCAGCGTCGAGGGCCGGGCCCGTCACTCCCGCGTACCAGGCGCCGGTCGAATCCGCCCCGCAGACCTCGGCCGTGAACTCCTCGGCCAGTCCCTCCTGGACCACCCATTCGGCGAGGCTGAACTGCGTCTCGACGTTCGGGGTTCTCAGGTTGTGTGCGAGCTCGTGCACACCGCAAGCACCGATCCGCGTGAGGTTGTAGTCGCTTGGCCACGCCACCAGCCAGATGCTTCCAGGTGTCGCGCCCATGCCGTAGTAACCCAACGTGCGCTCGATGAAGATCTGATCGTCGGGATTTCCCAGCGTCAGCACGACCTCAACGCGATCGGGGTGCCGGATGCCGGGCAGGACGGAGCGCTGGTACTCCCACGCTCGTGCGAGGTCGCGGCGCAGCTGGCCCCAGGCGTCCGCATTGACCAGCCGCCGCAGAGCATCCGGATAACGTGGGTCGTCGACGTGGACCCGAAAGCCGTCGCCTTGCTCGTGGATCTGTTTGAGCATCCTCATCGGTTCCTCGTCGAACGCCGAGATCCCGCGCATCGCTGCGAGCGCGTCCATGCGCGCCGGCGCGGGCAGCGTGAACAGGTGTGTCATCGCCGCGGCGTCGTCGTGGACGTCGATCTCGATCTGGTCGCTTGTCGTCAGGTCCACTCTGCCGTCTAACTCTATTGCTCGCGTCGGCGCTTACGGCACGGCGGTCGCGGATTGTGTGGGTTCAATTTCTCCACGCGTCGCAAAGCGCTCCATCTCGGCCTCGGTCGGCAGGAACCAGGCGATCGCGATCGTTGCGAGGACCAGCACAACGTGCGTCATCAATGACTTCTGCAGTCCGATCGAGTCGGCGATGGCTCCGTTGATCGGGATTCCGATGGCGCCGGTGACGAAGCCAAGACCCATCACCAGGCCGGACGCGAGGCCCGCTCGCTCGACCATCAGCTGCTGCGCCATGAGGAGCATGAGCGGCGCTGTCGAAGCGGCAAGAACTCCGATCAGAATCGCGCTCGCGAATGCCCAAGGCCCTGGAAACGCCGTGAAGAGAAGGATGGCCGGCACGCTGAGCACCAGCGTCGCGAGGATGACCGTGCGCCTGCCGTACCTGTCCGCGAGCGTTCCACATCCCACTGTTCCGACCGCGCTCGCGAGCACCAGGGTCGTGGCCAGCGGCCCGTAGAACTCCGGTCCGTAACCGAGCTGCTTGTACCACGTCGGCGTGAAGGCCTGGAACACGTTCACCGTCCAGCTCCGGGACATCATCACCCCGATCACGATGGCGAGTGCAAAGAGCGGCACGCGCGCGCCAGTCGAAACGCTGCGCGCTGAGCTCGTGACCCTTTCGATCCTGCCGCGCATGCGCCAGAGGAGATAGCCGCCCGTGATCAGGCCGGGAACGATCAATACACCGGTGCCATGGATTCCGAAGGCGCCGAACACAACGATCCCGACGAGCGGGCCGATTGCCACACCGACCGTGCCGGCTGTGACGTACACGGACATCCCGGCGCTGCGCCGCCACCTTGGCAGCAGCGCCCGGACGTCGAGCGCACCCAGCGGATGAAATGCTCCTGAACCGAGTCCCGACGCAAGCGCCAGCAAGAGGAGCAGCGGAAAGCTGCTCACGAAACCGACCAGTGAGAAAGTCAGGGCGGTCCAGCACAGGGCCAGGCCGGTGAACCGAGTGCCGAACCGATCCGCGAGGACCCCAAAGAGAGGTTGGGACACAGCCGCCATGCCGCCGTACGCGAGGCTGACCAGCCCGACCGTTGCCAGGCTGAGGTGGAAGCGCCCGATCAAGATCGGATAAAGGACCGGGATGACGCCGACGTAGCTGTCGACCGTCAGGTGCCCAAGCATCAAGGTCAGCAGCTTCCCGTTGCGCAGAAACTCCCTCATCCGAGGGAAAAGCGTAGTTGGCTAGGAGCCCGAATCTCCCGGGCGCCGCCGGTCGGACAGAGCCAGCGCCCGGTCAGCGGCACTGACTCCATCCGCGGCCGTGACCGTCGTGTAACTGAGCCCGAAACCAGGCCGGTGGTAGACGACGCGCCAGGGGTGCAACTGGCGGCCATCCTTGGCCTGGATCCTTACGGCCCCGTCGTAAACGGTCATACCCTCGGAGGCTACAGTTCAGCGCCGGCCACCGCCATCCTGAAAATTGATGACCGTGCCTCATTGAAATCCAGCCCGGGCTATCATCGCCCGCGGTGGCGGAGCTCCTTTACCTGAGCCGTGCGGACGTCGAGCGACTCCTCGACATCGACTCGATGCTCGACGCTCTGGGCAAGGCGCTCGTCGTCTTTTCATCGGGGATAACATCTGTCCCGCCGAGGGCTGGGGCTCGGGTCGGCGATCGCGGAATCCTGGGCGCCATGCCAGGTTACGTCCCTGGCATCGCGCTCGAGGTGAAGCTTGTCTCGGTGTTCCCAGCCAACCACGAGCACGGTTTGCCATCGCACCAGGGCCTGATCGCGATCTTCGACGAGGACACCGGCGCCCCCCTTGCGGTGATGGACGGCGCCTACATCACAGCGATCAGGACCGGAGGCACTGCGGCGGTCGCGGCACGCGCGCTCTCGCGGAAAGATGCCTCAGTCCTCGCGATCCTCGGCGCGGGCGTCCAGGGCGGGTCGCACCTGGAGACGTTTCCCCGAATCCGCGATTTCAAAGAAATCAGGATCGCCTCGCGCGACTCCGTCAAAGCCACGGCGCTGGCGGCCAAACACCCCCGGGCCGTCGTCGCGGAGTCGTTCGAGGCGGCGGTGCGCGGGGCCGACGTGGTCGCCTGCTGTACCGACGCGCGAGAGCCCATCCTCCGTCGCGAGTGGCTGAAGCCCGGCGCGCACGTGAGCTCGGTTGGCGGAACCTGGGGACCAGAGCTCGACCGAGAGACGATCGAGGCCGGACGAGTGTTCGTCGAGTGGCGGGGTGCGGCGACGAATCCTCCGCCGGCGGGCGCCGCCGAGCTTCAGGGCCTCGACGCGGCCGAACTCACCGAGCTCGGCGAGGTGCTCGCCGGCACCAGGCCGGGCCGGCAATCCGACGACGAGATCACCGTCTATAAGTCCACGGGCCACGCTGTCGAGGATGCCGCCACCGCGCGTCTCGTTTACGACCGGGCGCGGGCGGAAGGCGTCGGGACCTCGCTCGTCCTTTAGAGCTCGATCATGCGAGAGGGAATCGCGTTGATGACGCGCGTGCCGTCGACGCGAAGCTCCGGCTGCGTCTTTCCGTAGGGATGTATGTGGCCATGCACCAGCAGCAATGGGTGCAAGGCTTTGATCATCCGTTGAAACGCGACGAACCCGACATGGGCGGCGTCCTCCGCGGGTGCGACGCCGAAAGGCGGCGCGTGCGTGATCAGGACGTCGACCTTGCGGCCGGCGCGGACACGTTTGAGGCGCGTCCGGAATTCGAGGTTCAAGGCGCGCCACCGCATCTGCGCCTGCGTGTACTGGTTGGGCCCGTCCTTATAGCGCAGGCTCCCACCGAGGCCCGCGAAGCGCAGCCCTTGCACCTCCAGGATCCGGCCGTCGATGTTGTCGCAACCTTCAGGGCCGGGTATGGCAACGCGATGGTCGAGGGCCACGAAGGTCGTGTCAATCGGCTTCACGTTGGGATCGTGGTTGCCCGGCACGTAGAGCAGGGGCACGGCGAGGCTCGTGACCAGGAACTCTAGATAGTCGAAAGGCAGGTCGCCGCACGAGACGATGAGGTCCGGCCTGACCGTGTCGAGTTTATCTCCGTACAGAAATTCGTCGACCTCGTCGGCGACCGCGAG
>WNFI01263787.1_pt2 | contig 23083 bp, 17 predicted proteins | sample 5400471 | NCBI WGS metagenome assembly WNFI01 (sample SAMN13153348, study PRJNA577476) | soil metagenome | isolation source: 100 cm saprolite on Douglas fir-dominated hillslope | place: USA:California | collected 2013-09-17
ACCGCCTGAAGTCCATCGCGCACCGTATTGAGCACCCAAAGCCAATGCATTCTGCGAACGGTTCTTGGTCTCTGTCCGTCGGGAGTGCCTGGACCATTTTTCATTCTAGGGGAGCGACATCTTCGGGCCGCCCTTCGGGAGTATGTCACTTACTTCAACCATCAGCGGCCTCATCAAGGACGCAACCAGCGTATCCCTGTTCCGCTGCCTGTGGAGAGCCTCACCTCGCCAGTCCCTGGTCGAGTCGTGCGCTCTATTTCGATCCTGCATGGCTTACACCATGACTACCAATTAGTGGCTTAAAGGTGATGCTGTCTCGCTAGACGTGAAAAGTAGCCGACACAGAGTTGCTTGATATGCGCTCATTTATACCTCTTCACCCTTATTATCCTTTATCTCAAATTACCAGAACAGCCGGAGTCAACAGACAACTGTAATTGGGTAGTTATGTGGATGAACTTTGCCATACGTCTGTTCGTTTATTTCTCTTGGGTTTTGCACCACAATTTAGTATTAGAGGATTTTGCGAAGATAATAGAATGTATGTCCTGGCGGATAGTCTGACAGTTCTCCGAAGACAATGTAACCAAGGCGTTCGTAGAAAAGACGAGCTTGGAAATCGAACGTTTCTAAATGGATTGCCCGATAGCCTTTTGCCTGCGCCTCTTCTTCAGCCGCTTTTAAGAGTCGGGCACCACACCCTTGACCTCGCAGCGACTCGTCAATCCATAGGAAGGTAATATGCAACCAGCCAGCCCACATATCGCCAAGAATTCCGCCCCTCACAGTATTGCCTCCGTCTCGAAGGAAAATCGCAAGTGGACTGTAATTCCTGTCGCCTGTTGCCACAATATTGAATTCGTAAAGGGCATTGCGAATGACAGCAATATCTTCGGGCTGAGCCTCTGGTTCTGAAATAATCCTGAGATCCATTGTTTGCGATTCGTTCACAAAGATTCCGTGCGGTCTTGCCGTTTTAGGTTGCTTTGTTAATCGACGCAAAATATTAAACTGGTCCGCTATTACCTGATAAAGCGCTACAGGCAAAAAAATTTTGGCTATTACTTTTATGGTCCTTCTCATATAAGCCTGAACCTCGTGCAATGTACTCGGTCAATTGATCATTGATGAACTTCTGCCCGGTTTATGTTCCAACTCACGATTAAGGCATACAGACAATGAGATTGAACTATCACGGCTGGCCGCCTAAAATCGGAATTTGGTTCGAATAATACCCTCCGAACCAGCGTCATTGCAAAGGACTCAATGTGGATGATTTAGCGCAAGCAGACCTGATATAATTACCCGGCGCTAATGGACTAAACACTTGTAGATTCATTCCGATTATGTCATACTTCCCGCAGCCTGAGTTGGGAGACAAATAATCATAAATTATGTCAAGAGCAAAAGAATTTTAATGCCTTTGCCAATGAATAAGTGGTGTGTGATTTAGCGCAAAATGGGCAATGAAGATGACGATGCAGGCGACACTCGAGGTTCTTGCACGACACCACGAATTATTAAACGACTAGCAAAAGCAGTGGTTTTGTCCCGAGTTTCCAACAACAAATCAAGGGTTTCCGTATCAATCCCGTGGTTTATGTAATCTTGAGCATATTGTCCAGCATGTGATAATCATGCCAATACACTGCGGCTGCTCCAAAGTTGCACGGAGCAAAGGCTTAGCATGCGATATTTGCTAGATCTAGGGTAGTAGTTGCCGTAAACAATATGTGGAGGAAACTTCTCGTGTCATCATATTTCCCAATAACCAATTATATTGATGCCGAGGTGCAACCCGGTCCCACGACTACTTACATTTCCATAGCGGGCGAAAACGTCGACGACCTAAAAGCACTTATCGCGAAGGATCTTCTCGGTTTCTGGCAAGAGATCCTTGGCATCAAAGATATCTCCCCAGAAGACAACTTTTTCGATTTGGGTGGACACTCGTTGATAGCTACACAGTTGTATGCTCGTGTCCGATCTGCCTTTGGAATTGAACTGGATGCGAAACAGATTTTTGATTCCCCAACGATAAACGAATTGGCAGAGTGTATCAATGGTATCTACCAGCACAATGATACGCAGCATACATGGATTCAACCTCGCAGTCAAAAAAACGGGCACGGTGTGCTGTCGTTTGCCGAAGCGCGCATGTTGTTCTTGACGTTATTGGAGCCTGATCAGCCAACTTATAACCTTAATGGCTATTTCTGTACGGAGGGATACGACCTAAATATTCTAGAGCAGAGCCTTAACTATGTCATTGCGCGACATGAGATATTGCGTGCCACCTACGACATGGTTGATGGTGAGCCAGTACGCACCATTACACCTTTTATACATTTTACGTTGCCGATTGTCGATTTGACCGCAGTTCCCGAAGAGATACGGGAAGCGGAAGCGAAGCGCCTGATGACGCTTGAAGCAGCGCAATTATTCAACCTTAAGAAGGGACCGCTATTCCGATTTATCGTTTATAAAATCACAGAGACGAAGCATATTCATTTCAGCAGTATGCATCACATTATCACAGATGGATGGTCATCAGGCATCCTTGGGCGAGATATCCTATTAGCCTACGCGGCACTAAGGCACGGTGCGACTCTTCAACTTCCCCCACTACCAATCCAATATGCTGATTTCGCCAGTTGGCAGCGGCAATGGATGGCAAGCGAAGTTATGCGGCAGGAAATTGGTTATTGGAAGCAGCAACTCAGGGGTCCACTACCTGTGGTCGAACTACCTACTGATCGTCCGCGCCCAAAGGTTTTGACCTACAATGGCGAGGTCATGAGACTCAAGTGGACCGGTCCTTTTATCGAAGAAATTCACCGGTTCAATAAACGTGAGAATGTCACGCTCTTTATGACGTTGATGGCTGGCTTGGCTGTACTTTGTTATCGTTATACCAAACAAACCGATATTATTATTGGAACTCCTGTTGCAAATCGCCGTCACGTTGAACTCGAAAATCTTGTCGGGTTATTTATCAACACACTAGCTCTACGAATAGATCTGAGTGGTAATCCGACCTTTCGAGAAGTCGTACATCGCACGGCGCAGACGGCACTCGAGGCTTACAATTACCAGGATGTCCCGTTTGATCGGCTGGTGCAGGAACTCCAGGTGAGGCGTGATACTAGTCGCTCACCTATTTATTCGATCATGTTCGTGATGCAAAACGGCCCCGCACCACTCCGACATATTCCCGGGCTGGGCGAGGCATCAGGCGCTATCAGCAACGGTACAGCTAAATTTGACCTCGTTCTCGATGTTGAGGAGCTTGCTGGCGAACTATGGCTATCCATCGAATACAACACTGACTTGTTCGATTTTGACACCGTTGAGCGTCTGGTCGGTCATTATCAGATACTGATGGAACACGCTGTAATCGCCCCTGAGCAACTTATCAGCGCAATCCCTATCCTTGGTGAGGCCGAGCAAAATCAACTGCTCGTCGAGTGGAATGCAACTCAGATGCCTTATACTAAGATGGCAAGTATTCATAAGTTGTTCTCTTCTCAGGTAAAACACACGCCCGATGCGGTTGCACTGATCTTCGGCGATCAATTGTTGACCTATCGCGAGGTAGAACAACGAGCCAACCAGGTGGCACACGAGCTACAAATGTGCGGAGTAATGCGCGGCACGATTGTCGGCATATGCCTGGAACCTGGCCCCCTTGTGGTAATTGTTATACTTGGAATAATGAAGGCCGGAGGAGCCTACCTGCCACTTGATCCAAGTTATCCCGGAGAGCGACTGCGCCTTATAGCCTCCGATGCACACCTTCAATTTGTTTTGACGCAATCAGCGCATGTCCAGGCTATAAACGCGCTGGCTAAAGTCACCATTAACATTGATGCCAGTTGGGAATCCATTACGCAGCGACCTGTTGATCCACCCGTAGATGAGGTTGGGTTAGATGATCTCGCTTATGTCCTATATACATCTGGCTCTACAGGCACGCCCAAAGGCGTTATGGGAATGCACCGCGCTATGGTTAATCGCTTTTGCTGGATGTGGCAGACCTATCCGTTCCTGGCAGGAGAAGTTTGCTGCCAGAAAACAACGCTTGGTTTCGTAGATTCGATTTGGGAAATCTTCGGGCCGTTGCTTCAGGGCATACCGTTGGTCATCGCCCCTCGGCAGGTTGCTCAGGATGTAGAACAACTTGTTGAGCTACTAGCAAGCCACAAGGTGACTCGGTTGGTGCTTGTACCTTCTCTGCTGCGGGCGATGTTGGAGATGAGCCCGGATATGAAAACCAGATTACCGCATCTAGCGCTCGTTACCGTCTCCGGGGAAACAATGCCTTCTGAACTGGTAACGCGCTTTTTTGCTGCCATGCCAGGGACGCGATTACTTAATCTCTACGGTTCAACTGAAGTTGCCGCGGATGTTTCATATTACGAGCTTACGCCAAACAATCCGCCCCTCATTGGACGACCAATCGCAAATGCACAACTCTATGTGCTCTCTGAGGAGATGACACTCGTACCGATTGGTGTCCCTGGTGAACTATATGTTGGAGGGGTAGGCCTCGCCAGGGGTTACTTAAATCATCCCGAAATAACAAGGGAAAAATTCGTGGATGTGCCATGTTTGCCGTCCGAAAAGCTCTATCGTACTGGAGACCTTGTACGCTACCGATCGGACGGCAACCTCGAAATTCTGGGCCGAACTGATTTTCAGGTCAAAGTTCGTGGGATGCGTGTGGCGATAGAGGAAGTAGAGATTGCACTACGCCGACATCCAACCGTAAAGCAGGCGGCTGTGGTCGACCAACCGGATAGTCAAGGGTATATTCAACTCGTAGCTTTTATTGTCGTTACTGACGATGCACATTTTGATCCAAGAACGCTGCAAAAATTTCTGCAAGATCTACTCCCTGCCCATATGGTCCCAACAGGGTACGGCGTGCTGCCTGCGTTACCGACTACATCAAGCGGCAAAATAGATCGCCGCACGTTGCGTACTTTGCCAGGTTATCAGCCAGAACGAAAAAGCGAGCACGAAACGCCGCGCGATTCAGTTGAAGCAAGCCTATGTACACTTTGGGAGCAAGTACTCAATAGGCCAGTTAGTATCACCGATAATTTCTTTGATATGGGTGGGCATTCGCTTTTAGCAGTACATCTGTTTACACTCATTGAACGCAAGTTTGGGAGGCGAATTCCGCTAGCCCTCTTATTCCAGACACAAACGGTTGAGAAGATGGCCGAACTAATCAAACGGGATGCAGCTCCAGCATTGCCCGGAGTAATAGTGCCTATGCAATTACAAGGCAACAAGCCACCTCTGTTTTTGCTACACAATTTGGGCGGCGGGGTGTCGTGGTATGCCAAACTCGTCGAATATCTCGAACCGGGGCATCCTATATACGGTATTCAACCCGTCGGTTTCGATGGCACTGATCAACCCCTAGCCAGAGTTGAGGATATGGCTGCTGCTTACATTGCGGCGATACGAAGTGTTCAATCCGAAGGTCCATATTACTTAATCGGTGCATCATTCGGAGGGATCCTCGCCTACGAGGTAGCACAACAACTGCTGGAACAAGGGCAGCACGTAAAACTACTTGCTGTTCTTGATACCCGCGTCGATTATCAGGAACCACTGACTTTCATCCGGCGAGTTATCTACCGAACAACTGCCGAGATCTCTCACATCCATCAGCTAACTGTTTTGCCACCCGCTAAAAAAGTCGATTATGTGCGAGCAGGAATTAAAAGGATACGACGCCGTTTGAATGCCCGGTCGTGGCAAGAATGGTATTCCGACGAACTTCTCCCCGCTACACTAGCCAATGTTCTCAACATGACTCTAGCGGCACAAGTGCAGTACCGTCCACGTCCGTACGCGGGTCGAGTAGTATTATTCCTTGCTACAGGCCAGTTGGGCCTCACAAAATCGTTAATCTTACGAGCATGGAAACGCCTTGCGTTTGGTGGCGTGCAAATAATTCACGTTCCGGGGGACCACAGGCTGCTAGCAGAACCTTATGTGAGAGAAGTAGCTTTACTGCTAAGCAACTATCTGAAAACCATTGAGTCAGATAATGCGGATAATTGACATCAAAAGACCATGATTTCAAGAACAGGTCACTGCTAAGAAGCGAAGTCTGCTTCATAAAGAGGTCAATGGTCTTCCCATTGCCCGAAATATAAACTCCATCCATTATTTTGGATAGCAACAGTCGCCGCATAATCTGAGCTAAATTCCAGATCATGCAGTTCCCATGTTGTATCTCCGTCTAGGGCTTTGAAAGCATTTATGGCATTGCCCCATACATCACTACCAAACGAAACATCGATTTGATTCATCTTCAAAGAAAAGCCCTGACCACATGCTTTCATGTAAGCCTCTTTGCGCGTCCAGAGAGTGTAGAACGCGTTTCGTTGGAACTCCGAAGGCAAGCTTTGAAGGACAGTATTCTCGTTAGGAGTGAACCAGTGAGACACTATTTCTTGCCACGGGAACCTCGCATCGATCCTTTCAATATCAACGCCAATTGCACTATCCAGAGCAAGGGCTAGTATAAACTGGTCTGCGCTGTGAGAGACATTGAAACAGAGTTCAGTCATTTGCGAGGCCAATGCAGGTTTACCATAAGCATTGTAGGAAAAACGTAACTCACCTGGATCTATGTTCATATAATGTGCTAGGATCATGCGACGAAGACCATACGCGGCAATGTTGCGCAATCGAGCGGGCGAAGAGCGAACGCCAGCGATGTGTGCCAACTCATCGGCACTAAGCGTGGCTTCAATATAGTTGATTAATGACTTTGATATGTCGAGCGAAGCCCGCCATATGTGAACCGTATCGCGTGATAACGCCCTACCCGGTTGGAGATCGTGCCAATTGACGGTCAATTCCCGCCTCATAGGGACAAAAAACTTCTTCTTTCACATAGAAAGCCTACTCAGAGTGGCCTCTCGATCCGAGTAAGAGTATCACAATCTTCCGTAAGTCGCCTCTGGTTGGGAACCTGCTTCAAACATGGGCCGATTTTCAGGTCAAGAACATGGTGTTAAAATCTCGATGCAGATAGATTTTACCTGTGTAATTCGTTTGGATATGATGCCAACCGTGCTGCTGTTGAAGCCTCGCTGTAGTTACAATGTCGCTCCCGAACTCAATAATTCGCTTACATTCCGAAAGATGAGGCGGAAATTCCTTTTCTTACCCAGCGCAGGTTCATGTGACGGTCCACCCCGATCTATTTGTCTTCTGTATCCGCTAGTGATCAACCTTTGTCGATCGTTACAAGCAGACGTAATTATTACCAAAGGTGCAGCCACAATGGGTGCAGTGACGGGTACAATTGTTGTGTTGAATAATGACCATACCACGCTAGAAGTTGTCCTGGCTACATGGCTCATCCGAGGCAGTGTTATGCGGCGCGACGATAGTCGTGATGTAAGCTGCCAAGGACGGGTTTTGCGGCAACCTGTAACCGCTCGGTTGTTATGGTAGATTGTTCGTGGATCGGAACCGGCAGACGTTGTCCAATGCCTTGGTGCGGCCTAGCCCGATTGAAATGCAATCAAGGAGAAGCGTGCCCATATTTGCTGTCATTGTCGTGCAGCAGGTATTTGGGCGCAACGCCGAAGGCGGTGGCTTCCTTGAGTTGTTGTGCGACCCACTGATCCGACGGTGAGCGCGTAATCCCATAGTGGATCACCCTCCTTGAATGATGCTCAATCAGCACGAAAACGAAGACTGCCCTGAAAAACAAATCATAGGTTTGCACAAAATCGCAAGCCCAGATCTGATTGGCGTGATTGCGCGGAAAAACCGACCAAGTTTGTGACCATGGATGTGGACCACGAACTCTAAGCATAAAGCGTTCAATGGTTCTCTTGCTGACTCTGATGCCGAGCTTCAGGAGTTCCCACCACGTAGCCACCAATTCGCGATGGATCGCTGCCTGTTAACGCTGGTTTCCAGTCAATCACTAATCCCTTTAATGGAGCGCATAGTCATATTGACTGTAAAGCTTCCTGATTGATTCCTTCATAGTTTTCAGTTCTCCTGGCGCAATACCATTAGTTCAGCAGGCGACGACTTGAACATGAAATTTTCGTTGACGTGGCCCATCAAACTCGAAGAAATAGATTGCCTGGGAATGCCCAAGTACCAATTTGGCCTCGGAAATTATCAGTGAGAGCGACACTCCGACCAATACCGATTTGATATGCCCTGCTGCATCCTGTGGTGTGTCATGTTGGTGCTTAAAATTGATTCGAGTCGGGATGAGGCGGGAAATCTCATCGTTCACATCTTCCAATCCGAGTGGGTCGGGAAATGAAATGATTGTTACTCCGGCAGTGGTATGCGGCACCACAACGACAGCCATACCCTCTTGCACGTGACTTGATTCCACCGCCTGACGCACCTGCTCAGTAATTTCAAACACTCCATTGCCAGTAGTTTGTAGTTCAAAATTCTGCATGTGTTGAACCTTCCTGTGCGTTAATGCCGGAATCTCAAACGATAAGGCTGTTGCGGGTGGTATTGCCATTGCCAGAGTCTGCCCATGCCCCCAGGGAACCCCGCCCATAGCGTTCGTCTAACTGTTGCGAGAGGTAAGCGGCAAATAATGCCAGCGGAATGCTATACACAAGCGGCGCGAAAATCGGACGAACCTTGATTGGTAGAGGCATCACTTGCTTGAACAGATCGGCGCATAGTTCATTGGTAAGAACAAGATAAGGGCGCTCTAGTTTTCGCAGCAACGGCTCGACTTCAAGTGCTCGACTGAAGGAACCCGCGTTCTCCGGGCACAGCAAAATTGTGGCCGTGTTGCGTGCATCCCGAACAAAGTATTGAAGATGAACCCACTCTTCAATATCCTGATCCATGGCATGGACACCGGCTGCCTCAAGCAGTTTTGCAGCACCGTAGGCTGCCGTACCTCGGTTTGGGCCACTGCCAAGCAGTTCAAAATTTGAAAACTGGCTCCATTCCTTTGCCAGCTTTTGCAATGGCTCATCGACGGAGGCGATCACCGCTCGTATAAGGTCGGCAGTCGATTCCAGTTCGCGGCGCAGCGCCATTGCCTCGTCCATTGTATAGGTATTGCGCACCTCGCCCAGTCGAATAGCGATTAGATACAGCACCAATAAAGAAGCGATAAAAGAACGGACACCTGGCGCAGGTGTGAAGGTAGGAATACTTACCTCAACTACGCGCTCTGCCTCGGTTGCTAGCCGACTTATGGGATCGCTGGTAATGGCAACCGTGAGCGCACCGCGTTCAGCATAGTGTTTGACAGCTTCAACTACACGAGCAACTTCACCTGAATTGCTGATTGCCAGCACAAGCGGATTTCTAGGATATTGCCAATGAGCATAGTGAGCGTTGTAACGTGAGGCCTGCATCGCATTAAGTGCTTGCGTATGAATGCCTGCCAATTTGGCAAAAGCGGTTTCGGCAGCCAGCGCGCTTATAAATGAATCGCCGCATCCGGTTAAGACGATGTGCCGTGTACCAAATATTTCGGGAGTGGTTATGATTTTCCGAGTACGTGATTCCAATGTCCATATTTGTTCGTGGATAAGCTCAGGCACACTGTAAATTTGGTCGCGCATCGGATTAGACTGATCAGATTGGCTCATTAAGAAGCGTTCCTACGGCAGTAGATAAAAATTTCTTCAGGCAATACGTATCGGTGATAACGTTTTGATTCTTGTTTCGGGTTGAGTTATCGAATTAATCGCTTGAGGCGGGCCGAATTGTTGTAGCATGAACGAGGCCGATACTGTGCCATACTGCCCGGCTGTGATGATGTTCGATCCTGAGCAACAGTATCCGACCAGGAACCCTCCTGTGAAAGCATTTCCGGCTCCGGTTACATCCACAGCATCAACTGAAATAACTGGAATGTGCCACATCCCACTCGCATCGCCAACAACCGTGCCCTGAGCGCCAGATCGCAAAGCAACGGCTTTCACGCCCGTTCCAAGGAGTTTTTCAACAATTTGCGCTGGCTCGGTCAACTGGCAGAGTTGTTTGGCCTCTGACAGATTGAGCGAGAACAGATCAATACGTGACAGGATTGCCGCCACATGCTCCCACGCTTCCGCAGTCACCGCCCCGGCATGAATTTCCCAGATAATTATCGGGTGATATTTCGCCTGTAGGTCGAACACTTCACTCCAGTAGTTCGGGTTTGTATCACGAAACAAGTATAGCCCCTGCGCATGGTAATAAGTGGCGGGAAGGTCGTGAATGAACGGCTCCATGATTTTGAAATGATCCGGGCCAAACTGAGGCGTCTCGGTCCGTTCATCTGCCGACTGATAATTTACCCATGAGCGTGGTGTGTTCGCCCCACGTCTCTGTAGTCCCTGCGTATCAATTTGATTTTGATAGAACCACGCACCATAAAGTTGTTCAAAGTCCTCGCCTACTCCACTCACGATGCCCACGCGCTCTGACCAGATTCGCATTCCCGCTGCCGCGTAAGTCCCCGCTCCACCCAGGATAGCATTATGTCGTTGTCCATCGGGGAGGATCAGGTCATCGCCAATAATGTTGGCAACTGCAACGTAATCGACAATCTGGTCTGCGGCTGGCCTATCGTGCATAGTAAACAAGTAGGCTTGACATGTTGTAGAGATGTCTATATCATAATACAACTTATGTGACAAGTCAAAATAGAATTTGGATAGGAAACATAGCAAATTATTGAGTGGAGACAGGCGAAATGCCAGTTATTAAGCGTGATTCACCTATTCCGGCTTATTACCAGATCGCACTGCATATTCGCAACCGTATCCTCCAAAAAGAATGGGAGGCGGGGCAGCGGATTCCATCGGAAACGGAGCTGGCAAAGATTTATGGCGTAAGCCGAATCACGATGCGTCAAGCACTGGCAGAACTCGAAAAGGATGGCATCCTTGATCGCCGCCACGGCAGCGGGACATTCATCAATCAGAATCCTATTCCACTCGTTCACGATCTCAGTCTGCCGCACATTGTTGGGGGCCGACTGCGCAAAATGGGTCTTGAAACCTCATCCCAAATTCTTACTGCCCAGACTTTCCCCGATCCATTGCCGGAAGTCCGGGAAAACCTGCGACTGACCGACAAAACGCCCGTTGCCTATTTGAAGCGCGTATTGTTGATCAGAAATGAGCCAACAGCGCTGAATCGCTCCTGGTTTGACCATAACTTATGTCCGGGAATTACCAAACAGCCATTAATTGATAGTTCGCTTTCCAAGACTCTACAGGAACGTTATGGCCTGATACCTGCGAATGCAGATAACTGGCTTGAAGTCATTCGCTGTACCCAGGAAACCGCTGATATCTTGGACAGCCTCTTGGATATGCCGATGATTCTGGTGCGCTCCGTTTCGTATTTGCCCGACGGCACGCCGCTCGAATACTCAACCACTGAGTGGCTCGGAGATCGCATCCGGTTCAGTTTCCAGACTGCTTTTACGCAAGACCCAACCATTCGATTCGGCAAAGAAACCACTGCACTTTCGTAGACCAGCTAGCGAAGGGCATGAAGGTATGACAATGAAAAAGGTCATCATTGATTGCGATCCAGGTATTGACGATGCCCTGGCGCTAATGATAGCAATCCGATCCCGGCAACTTGAGATCGAGGCTATCACCACTGTCTCTGGAAATCTGACCTCAGATCGCTGCTTCAACAATGTTTTGAAGGTGTTTGAACTCCTGAACGTCGACTCAATCCCGGTTGGGCAGGGGCCGCTTAAGCCGCTCGTGCGCGATTTTCCCTCCGACCCCTTCTCGCACGGTGTGGATGGGCTAGGAAACACAGGTCTGCCTGAGCCGAAATTGCAACTTCCCAGGCGCTATGCCCCTGATTTAATTGTGGAGACCGTTGACCGCTATCCAGGCGAGATCACGCTCATTGGAACGGCCCCGCTCACGAATATTGCGTTGGCGTTGATGAAAGACCCTGAACTTCCCAAGAAAGTTAACGGTCTCATCATTATTGGTGGAGCGTTCGGGTTCGACAAAAGCGCTGCCTTGAACGCCACAGGCGACAACCCGGTCAGTGAATGGAACATCTACGTCGATCCTGAGGCGGCTCGGCTGGTCTTCCACGCGGGTTTTGCCCTTACGGCTATTGGGCTGGATGTGGCAACCCACAGCGATATCAATTACCGCGACACAGATATTGAGCGGCTGAAAGCTTCAAATAACCCTGAAGCGAAGTTCGCACTGGGTCTTATTGAATTCGCAAAAGGCCGGGGCTTTGGATCATGGACTAACCTCATCGATTCGATGGCTGTTGTTACGGCGATCAAGTCAGACCTGATTAAAGTAAAAAAAATCCACGTCGATGTCGAGACAAAGGGTGAATTGACCAGAGGGCAAACGGTTACTGATATTCGCGACAACTTTCGCTGGACACATCTACCAGCAATTGATGCGGCCTATGAAGCAGATTATTCTGCTTTTCATGATTTTGTGGTTTCTACACTCACCCAATAGGTAAGTGACAGGCAAAGAGGAGAAAGGGGCAATTTTGTATCGACCACAGGGACATTCAAGCGCGAGGCTTGATGTCGTGTATTAATCGCATATCCATGCAATACCCACTGAGAAGGAGAGTTGAGATGAAGACCAAAAGACTAGCATTCGTAATGATTTTTGTAGTTGCCATAAGTTCATTGGTATCGGCTGCCCAGGCTCAGGGAAGCCGTAAACCAGTGACCATGTGGTTCTGGGGCGCACCGCCGGAAGATCAGCAGGCGATGAATGACATTCTCGTCAAACCCTATAACGACTCACAGGACCAGTATGAGCTGACCGTCGAATTCCGCAACACGGTTGACCAGGACATTGCAGTCGCGCTTGCCGCCAACAGTGGGCCAGATATTGTTTACGGCTCAGGCCCATCCTTTGTCGCGCCGTATGCGGCAGCGGGCAAGCTCGAATCGATGGATAAATACTCTCAAAAGTACGGCTGGAAAGATAGAATCCTCACGCCAATTTACCTATCGGGCACTGTCAACGGACAGTTGTACGCCCTGCCAAATTCGCTGAACACGCTTGGCATTTTCTATAACAAAGCCGTGCTCAAAGATAATGGTTGGGACCTTCCCAAGACCATCAAAGACCTCGAATCCATCATGGATCAGGCGATGGCAAAGGGAATGTACGCCTCCGTTACTGGAAACAAAGGCTGGAAGCCCGTCAACGAGAACTATGTGTCGTTGTTCTTAACCCATATGGCAGGCCCACAAAATGTTTACGCCGCACTGACCGGAAAGCAGCCCTGGAGCAGCCCGGCCATTGCCGCCGCGATTGATAAATCGGCAGAGTGGTACAAGAAAGGCTATCTGGCGGGTCAGGACTATGTGAACTTGAACTTCAATGATGCTGTTCAACTCCTGGCTGACAAGAAATCGCCGTTTTTCATTGGACCAACGCTCGTCTTCCAGTTTGCCAACCAGTTCTTCAAAGGGGCCAATGTGGACGATCTTGGGTTCATGCCCTTCCCCTCCGTTGATCCGAGTCTGCCCTATCCGCTGTATACGCTAGGTACAACAGCCTCCCTGTCGATTAACGGCAATTCGCAGGTCAAGGACGCGGCAGCAGCGATTATCGACAAGATGATGACCCAGCAGTTCTTGATTGACATGACCAAGGTCTGGCCTGGCTATTGGGGCGTGCCAGTCAACAAGCTTGATATTGATCCGACTCAGTTCCAGGGGTTGTCAAAGGCCTACATCCTCGCCATTCAAGATATGATCAAAGCAGTGAATGATGGTCACTTTGGGTACTTCACGGCGACCTTCTTCCCACCCGCAACACAGCAGGAGTTTATCAATATTGACACCGTGTGGTTGGGCACAACGAGCACGAAAGATTTCCTGGCTCACATTGATACAGTATTTGCCGATGAACTAGCCAAGAAGATGGTGCCACCCATTCCGCAGCCCGGAAAATAGTTGCCAGGTAGGCCATCGACCCCCACCCCTCCCCCGCAAAGAGGGAGGGGCTTTCCAGAGCGTTTTTCCCATCCCCTTTGTACGGGAAACGGGCAGGGGTTATACCAAAATCGGATGATAGCTCTTGGAACACTCAACCTCCGGGTTCCCCCTCCCTGCTCGCGGAGAGGGGGTCAGGGGGTGAGGTACAAGCATTCCATTCGGAGAAAAGGTACGCTTCTTAATGAAGTCCTGGAAATATTACTTGCTGGTAATGCCCGCATTGCTGTTGAGTGTGTCCGTTGTACTCATTCCAGGTCTTCTGACTGCCTATGTTTCTTTCACCGACTGGAACGGCGTATCCCCCGAAGTAAAGTGGATCGGGCTGAAAAACTTCGCTGACATTTTCGCCGACAAAGTATTCTGGCAAGCTCTAAGCGACAACATTCGCTGGCTGCTGATGTTCTTGACCATACCCGTGTTTATTGGTTTGTTAACTGCCACGCTTTTGTTAAGGCGCAAGAAAGGCCGCACAACTTATCAAATGATCTTTCTATTTCCATATGTGCTGGCCCCGGTTACAAACGCCATTCTGTGGCTTAATATAATTCTCAACCCTGTATCGGGAGTTATTGGTTATTTCAGGCATATTGGCTTATCCATCCCGGCTCCGTTGGGCAGTATTGACACGGCATTGTATGGCGTGGCGTTAGTAGACATCTGGCACTATTGGGGATTCCTGACGGTAGTATACCTCGCAGCATTGCGGCAGACTCCCGTTGAACAGGTGGAGGCAGCCACGGTGGAGGGAGTCAACGGCTGGCAGTTGTTCCGCTACGTCTATTTCCCGTCGATTAGGCCAACGTTTCAATTGATGTTTGTCCTGATCACGATTTTCTCGTTTCTGACCTTCGATTATATCTATCTGATGACGGGCGGTGGGCCAGCCCATGCTACCGAGATGTTGAGCACGTATGCCTATACATTTGCATTTGCTGCATTCCAGTTCGGCAAGGCGTCGGCAGTAGGTCTAATGATGAGCCTATTCGGGCTAATCGCTTCGTTCTGCTACACGTGGCTGAGCAGAAAGGAGATTATGGCGTGAAGAGCAATACTTTAAACCTGGAGAATTACGCGGCCCATTTACTGCTTATCTTCTTTGCCCTGACAGCGTTGCTGCCGCTCTCATTGGTCCTGATTAACAGCTTCAAGGAACATAGTGAGGTCGTACGCAATCCGCTAGCGTTACCGACAGTGCTTAACCTGAACAACTTTGCGCTGGCCTGGGAATATGGCAAGTTCGGGCGCGGATTTATCAACAGCATTATTCTGTCTGGTACATCGGTGATTACCGTATTGTTTTGCTCGTCTCTTGCTGGGTACGTCCTCGCTGGAAAAAAGATCCGCACTTGGCCTATCATTATGATTTATTTTATGGTCGCGCTAACAGTTCCAATCCAGTTGTTTCTGTTTCCGCTCTACTTCGCGTTTGTTCAACTTCATTTGCTTGGCAGTCTGGTAGCAGTCGGCGTTGTCATCGCGGCCATCAACATGCCGCTGTCGGTTTTTCTCATGCGATCTTTCTTTTTGGGCGTCCCTATCGAACTCGAAGAAGCTGCCCGGATCGATGGAGCCACGACAAATCAAGTCCTCCGCTTTGTCATGTTCCCGCTGGTGGCTCCGGGATTTATTACGGTTGCTGTTATCGTCGGTTTGCAATCTTGGAATGAATATCTGATCTCTTCCACATTTCTACAGGGCCAATCGAACTTTACAGCAACGTTGGGTTTCCTTTCAATGAATGGCACTTATACCGTTAATCAGGGCGTGATGATGGCTGGCGCAGTCATCATGATTGCGCCGGTCATCATTTTCTTCGTGGCAGTTCAGCGCTATTTCGTTGATGGATTGATCAGTGGAGCTTTGAAAGGCTAATCGTGTCGATCTCGAAATACAGTGAGCAAATTTACGCTGGTGTGCTGGGGAAAATCATCGGCGTATATCTTGGGCGTGCCGTCGAGGGCTGGACGTATGAGGCTATTAATTCCCGCTTTGGTGAGGTTGCCTACTATGTAAGCGAGCAAGTTGGGATGCCTCTGATCGTGCCAGACGACGATATTTCAGGCACGTTCGTTTTTTATCGCGCCCTTGCCGACAACGGCATCCCGAAAGATATTTCCGCCAAACAGATCGGCGATACCTGGCTGAATTACATCATCGAAAACAAGACGATTCTGTGGTGGGGCGGCCTCAGCCGCTCGACTGAACACACGGCATTTGTCCGGCTCAAAAATGGGATCATCCCACCTGAAAGCGGTTCAATCGCGCTCAATGGACAGTCGATGGCTGAACAGATCGGCGCTGAAATCTTCATCGACACCTGGGCAATGGTCAACCCGAATGATCCAGAGCAGGCAGCAGCGATGGCCCGCAAGGCCGCTTCCGTGAGTCACGACGGCATGGCAGTTGAAGCTGCGTGCTTTCTGGCGGCGCTGGAAGCGATGGCTTTTGAAGAAAAAGATCTGAATAAGCTCATTACGGAGGGTTTGAAGTTTGTCCAGGATAGTCGGCTGCTCAGGCTGGTCGACGATGTGATCAACGAATGTCAGAAAACCCAGGATTGGCGAACGGTGCGTGAGTGGATTGCTTGTAATCATGGCTACGATAAATATCCGGGCAACTGTCCAATTGCTACCAACCACGCCAGCCTGATCATGGCCTTGCTGAAAGGCGGTGATGATTTCCAGAACAGCATCAGCATTGCCACCTCGGCAGGCTGGGATACCGATTGCAATGCAGGCAATGTTGGGTGTCTGAACGGAATTCGGCTCGGATTGGCGGCGCTCAACAGCGGGGCGGATCTACGCGCTCCGGTTGCGGATCGGATGTATGTCGTCAGTGCGGATGGCGGTGAGTGTATTTCTGATGCCGTGCTTGAGACACGAAAAATTCTCGAAGCGGCAGCGGCCCTGCACCAGGAACGTGTTGAGCAGCCAACAGCCCGCTACGCATTTGAATATCCGGGATCGACGCAGGGATTTATGCTGCATCCCGCTTGTACAGTCCATCAGGCGGTCAAGCGCGTCCGGAATGCGTTCGAGATGCACGGCGAGCCTGGCCTACTGATCCAATACGAAGGGCTGGCGAGAGGCGTGAATGGGACGGTGTCGGTACAAACGTTTATCGACCCGGAGCCAAAAGGCCAAAAAGGAACGAGTTATTTTGAAGTGATCGCCAGTCCCACGCTTTATCCTACGCAGACAATTCAGGCACACGTGAAGGCGTATGAAGCTATCAACCCGAACCTTCGGTTTTTCATTGACTATTACGACGAGAATGACGAAATCGCGACAATTACCGGAACGCTGTTCAAGCTGGCAAAGGGCGACAATCAACTCACGTGGCAGGTTCCAGGTACACGCGGACATCCCATCTACCGGCTAGGTATCCGGCTATCGTCAGAAAAGCGATTGGATGGTGAGATAAACCTGACCAGTCTGGATTGGAAGGGTGCGCCCGAACGCTTTGTTATGGGCAAGTCGATGGAGCTATCGCCGTCACTCACGCCCTGGACGTCTTTGACAACCTGGATGAATATGTTTGTCAGTTCGGCGCAAAATCTTGCGCCCGACTACACAACGACGCTCTCAGTCTCGCATCCAACCATGAATGGCGTTGTCACGACTGGTACACGCGATTGGCAGGATTATGTGGTGGAGTCGAGGATCACGTTTTCGCAGCAAAAAGCAGCAGGTCTCGTGGCGCGATCCAGGGGGCATCGACGTTATTACGCTGCGGTGTTGACGAATGGCAACGCAGCGATCCTCAAGCAGAAAGATGGTACAGCGCTTGTGCTCGGCGCAGTGCCTTTTGATTACAAAATTGATGAGACCTACACACTCTCATTCAGAGTCGAAGGTGATTCGCTGACCCTGCTCATAGATGGCAAAGAAGCCATTCGCGCCAGGGATAGCGAATATCAGTCCGGTGCTGCCGGGTTCCTGGTCGATGAGGGCGCTATCTTATGCGATGGGTTCACCGTTAGTCGGATATGACATTAATTTACAACAAGGCAAGCTAATGACTATCGAAAAGTACGCAGATTCTATCTATGCTGGTGTGTTGGGAAAAATCATCGGGGTCTATTTGGGCCGTCCCGTTGAAGGTTGGGCCTATGAGAAAATTGAGCGTGAACTCGGCGAAGTGAATTACTACGTCAATGAAGCAGTTGGCGCGCCGTTGGTTGTTGCGGATGACGATATTTCGGGCACTTTCGGTTTTTTCCGAGCGCTAGAGGACAACAATTATTCACGCGATATTATGCCAAAAGATATTGGCGACACTTGGCTGAACTACATCATCGAGGACAAAACCATATTATGGTGGGGTGGGCTGGGGCGCTCGACCGAGCACACAGCTTTTCTGCGACTCAAACAGGGTATCCCTGCTCCCGAAAGTGGATCGATCCGGCTGAATGGGACAACCATAGCACAGCAAATTGGCGCACAGATTTTTATGGATGCCTTTGCCATGATGTCGCCGGGCGATCCAGATCAGGCTGTTTCGCTGATCCGCAAAGCCGCGTCGGTTAGCCATGATGGCATTGCGGTGGAAGCGGCCAGTTTTCTGGGGGCAATGGAAGCGCTGGCATTTGACATTAAATCGCTGGACGAGATTATGCGTATAGCGATGAAATACGTCACGTCCGATCTCCTCAAGCGCGTGATCGGCGATATGCAAATGATCTGCGCCAGAGAAAGCGACTGGCGCAAGGTCCGCGCCTGGCTCGATGAGCGTTATGGTTACGATAAATATCCTGGGCCGTGCCACATCGTGCCCAATCATGCAATGGTGCTGGCCTCGCTGCTGCTAGGGGGCGATGATTTCCAGCGATCAGTCATGATCGCCGCTTCAGCCGGATATGATACTGACTGTAACGCAGGCAATGTTGGGTGCTTAAACGGAATTCGCCTGGGAATCGGATCGCTCTCCGCCGGAGCCGATTTCCGCGCCCCGGTTGCCGATCTTCTGTATGTGGTAACAGCGGATGGGGGAGCGTGCGTTTCTGATGCGGTTCAGCAAAGCGCCAGTATTCTACTGGCTGCCGCAATCTACAGAAATGAGCCAGTTCAATTAAATAGCTGCCGCTATAGCTTCCAGTTCAAAGGCTCAACGCAGGGTTTTATTCCATGAGTTCAAAGGCTCAACGCAGGGTTTTATTCCATGTCCCTATTCCGAGCAGCACGATTCGGTGATTTCCTTAACCAACCTCAATGAAAGTTCCAGCGAAAATGGGTTGGTGATTGATTATACGGGGCTGGTACAAGGAGTTGGATATAGCGTGTCTACTCCCGTATTTTTGGATTTTTCCGTGCTTGCCAACAACTTCGCAACCATCGCCAGCCCGACGCTCTATCCGTCGCAAACGGTGGTAGCCAATGTCCAGGCATTTGCTGATGAGAACCCCGGCTTGCGGTTCTACATTCTCTACTATGACATAGATAATTGTGTCCAAAGAATTAATGGGGAGATACATACGCTTCACGTTGGTGTAAACACGCTAAATTGGAAGGTTCCCGATACAAAAGGGATGCCCATCTTTCGACTGGGGCTGGAGCTAGTAGCTCATAAAAAAATGGACGGGCGGATCGCGATGCTCGATCTCGATTGGAAAGGCGCTCCGGAGGCGTTTGTTCAGCGAGGGATGCTCATGAATTCCATCTGGAACCTGAATCCATATTGGTTTCGGACATGGGTAAGTTCAGCCCGGCAGTTTGCGCCCGATTTCAAGTACACGTACTGCATCTCACATCCCGACGATGCGGGATTAGTCACCATTGGTACGTCGGATTGGGCGGACTACAGCGTAGAGTCAGAACTTGAGTTTAGCATCCATCAAGCGGGTGGACTTGTGTTACGCAGCAAAGGGCATCGCCGATATTATGCGGCAATGCTTTCAGAGGGGAATCTGGCATCGATTGTCAGGCGCAAGAATGGCGAGGTGAAAACGCTAGCATCAACGGCGTTTCATTATGAGCAGGATCGCCTTTATACGATGAGATTTGAGGCCAAAGGAAATGAACTGACACTTTACATCGACGGAACCTGTATTTTGAAGGTAGAAGATATCGAGAACAGCTATATGGTCGGCGGCGCTGGTTTCATTGTTGAGCGAGGTACCATGCTTGCCAATGGTTTCCGCGTGACTGGCCTGTAAGGATACTGAGCAATGGTTAAGCGTCAACCCTGGTATCAAGTCTCAACGCAGCTTGTCGATACCGCGATGGGGCGCACCCCCGCTGATCTGGTGATCCGTAATGGGCAATGGGTCAATGTCCACACCCGCGAGATTATTCCCGACACTGATATTGCAGTTACTGCCGGGAGAATTGCATATTGTGGCCCGGACTCGTCTTACTGTATTGGCCCTTCGACTCACGTGATTGAGGCGCACGGGCGATATATCGTGCCGGGCTTGCTTGACGCTCATATGCACATTGAAAGCAGTATGCTCACCGTTACCGAATACGTCCGGGCGGTGATCCCGCACGGGACCACCGGTATTTTTGCCGACCCTCATGAGATTGCCAACGTCTTTGGGCTGCTGGGTGTCCGTTTAATGGTGGACGAGGCGAGCAAGATGCCGATCAATGTCTATATCCAGATGCCGTCGTGTGTCCCGTCCGCCCCCGGCCTGGAACGTCCGGGGGCAACTATCTCGCCGGATGATGTGGCAGAAGCTATGCGTTGGCCCGGCATAATTGGGCTGGGCGAAATGATGAACTCCCCCGGCGTTTTTAGCAACAATGCGGCCATGCACGCCGAAATGGCGGCAACAAGCAAGGCTGGCAAAACCATCGGCGGACACTATGCCAGCCCGGACCTGGGCAGAACGTTTCACGCTTACATCGCAGGCGGGCCAGCCGATGATCATGAAGGGACCCGCGAGATCGATGCCATTGAACGGGCACGGCGCGGGCTGCGTCCCATGCTGCGGCTGGGATCGGCCTGGTATGATGTCGCCGCCCAAATTACGGCGATCACCGAAAAAGGTCTCGATCCACGCCAATTTATTCTGTGTACCGATGACGTACATGCCGGAACGCTGGTCCAGGAAGGACATATGGATCGCGTGATGCGCCACGCCGTCGGCCTCGGCCTCGATCCGGTCATCGCCATTCAAACGATGACACTCAATACCGCTCAACATTTTGGTGTTGAGCGCGATCTGGGCAGCGTGACGCCAGGTCGCTATGCCGACATCGTGCTGGCGTCTGACCTGCGCAATTTTTCCGCCGAGATGGTGATTGCTGACGGAGAAGTTGTCGCTGAAAATGGCAAACTATTGTTCGATTTGCCACGTTACCAATACCCGCCCGAAGTACAGCAATCGGTCAAGCTCAAGCGCGAACTGAATGTAGGTGATTTCCAGGTCATCGCGCCGCTGGGGACAAACGGCGATGTATTGGCGCACGTGATCGGCGTGATCGAAAACCAGGCACCCACGCGGCATCTGACAATGCGGCTACGCGTTGAGAATGGCGAAGTCCAACCCAATTCGGAAATTGCGCGATTGGCCTTAATAGAGCGTCATCGTGCTACCGGAGAGGTTGTCAATGGCTTTGTGCAAGGCTTTGGCTTCAATGTGCCGTGTGCTGTCGCGGCAACCGTTGCTCACGACAGCCATCATCTGCTCGTTGTCGGCACGAGTAAAATTGATATGGCACTGGCAGCCAATACATTAGCCAAAATTGGCGGTGGCGTTATCGTTGTGCGCGATGGGCAGATTCAGGCGCTGGTTGAACTTCCGATTGCCGGGCTAATGTCCACAGAACGAGCAGAGATCGTGGCAGCGAAATCCGAAAAAATGGTGCGTGCGATGCAGGACTGCGGCTGCCAATTAAATAATGCCTACATGCAGTTGAGCTTGTTAGCGCTGGTTGTCATTCCAGAATTGCGTATATCCGACCTGGGGTTGGTCGATGTAACACAATTTAAGCACATCTCTGTCATTGAAGCATGAAAAACGCGCCATGATCCAGGTCTCGTGATCGCTATCTGCCCGTACTGGCTACTTGCCCCGTCCACAGCAATCTTCGGTCGGGAGGTTGAACAAGCTCGGCGAACTATTGGGCTGTCGTTTAAGGTTGCGCCGTCGAAAGATTGGAAGCGGAGTCGGGGGTTGTATAATGGGATTGAGTGTCAGGACGTTTGGCATCTATTGTCTGTTCGAGCCAGTATTTGACCGTAATGTGATAATCAATTTTGAAAGCAGACCATAAGTAGCAAGTGCGGTGTCGAACCCCGTCGCTCCCGTTCATAATAACTCACTTACATTCCACATAACAGTGCGGAATTTTCTTTTCTCACCCAGTGCGGGTTCGATTGATGGTCGAACCCGCGATCTTTTTTGACTTTCCGAGCGAGTAGCGATCAGCCTTGCGAATCTGACACTCTGATGAGCCAATCCGCCAGTATAGGGCTGACGGATCGGTATTACGTATTGGCAGACTGTCTCCACGATGGTTTCCGCCGAGCCGTCCAACCGCTTGGCGACAGCGCAGCTGGGGGCTTGGCCTCGTTCGTGCGGCGAGGGAGTTGCCGCACGAACGCGATTCTGTCAATCTGTCACATGGCTCAACTGACGCGATAAGGTTCCGGAAGCAGCCGGAATGTATGGATGAGACCAGAACCAGCCGACGCACCTGTGCGGGCCGGATCAGTGCTATCTCCTGGGCCACGAAGCTCCCGATGGAGAACCCGAGTAAGTCAACCGCGCCGAATTCCATCGCTTCCAGAAATGCGATGGCGTCGTATGCCATCTGATCGATAGTATGCGGGGTGCTTCCGGTCGAGTTACCCACGCCGACGTTGTCAAACGCCACCACACGGTAGGACGTCGCGAGCTTATCCAGCAGCGCAGGATCCCAGTTATCCAGGTTGCCGCGAAAGTGCTGGAGGAGAACAAGCGGCACGCCGCTCTCGCCCGCCTGACGATAGGCATACTCGACGCCATTTGTGGCGCGAACAATCTCGGTTGGCAAATCTATATACATTGCGTTCACTCCTGTAGGGTAGAAAACCTCGCCATCCAAAAACCATGATTGCTTTCCATAAAGACGGTAAACCCACTCGACCCGATAAACGGCG
>WNFI01654110.1_pt1 | contig 23081 bp, 22 predicted proteins | sample 5400471 | NCBI WGS metagenome assembly WNFI01 (sample SAMN13153348, study PRJNA577476) | soil metagenome | isolation source: 100 cm saprolite on Douglas fir-dominated hillslope | place: USA:California | collected 2013-09-17
TTCGTCACGTTGACCTGATCGATGTTGGGATCGGTGTCGATGTCGAACGTCACCGTCAACGCCATGGTGCCGTCATTGGCGTTGGTGGACTGCATGTAGAGCATGTCGTCCACCCCGTTCATCTGCTGCTCGAGCGGCGTGGCGATCGACTGCTCGACGGTCACCGCGTCGGCGCCGGTGTAGGTGGCGTTCACGATGATCTGGGGCGGGATGATCGACGGATATTGCGCCACCGGCAGCTTGCGCATCGCCAGCAGACCAGCGACGAGCGTGAGGATGGCGATGACGATCGCCACGATAGGGCGATTGACGAAGAAGCGAGCCATCGTTCAACCCTTGGCAGGCGGCTGGAACGGCACCGGCGTAACGGGCACGCCCTCCCGAACTTTCTGGACCCCTTCGACCACCACCTTCTCGCCCGCCGCCACCCCATCTTCGATCACCCACATCGTGCCGATGCGCGGTCCGACCTTGACCGAGCGGATCGCGACCTTGTCGTCCTTGCCCACGACCGCGATCTGGTAGGTCCCCTGCAGCTCGGTGACGGCGCGTTGCGGCAGCACCAGCGCACCCAGCTTCACCGCGACGGTCGCGCGTACCCGCCCGAACTGCCCCGGCCGCAGGATGTTGCCCGGGTTGGGGAACGCCGCCGCGATCCGGATCGTCCCGGTCGCCGGATCGACCTGGCGATCGCCCAGCACGAACTTGCCGGGGTGGGGGTAGACGGTGCCGCCGTCGAGGAGGAGCTCGAGCGGCGTGTCGGCGTTGGGGAACGGGTGCACCGCCGCTGTTCCGTCGACGCCACCGACGAACTGAAGATACTCGCGCTCGCTGATCGCGACGTACGCCTTGATGGGATCGAGCCGCGACACGGAGGTGAGCAGCGTCGACGGGCCCACCAGGTCACCGAGCTGTCCCCCGGCGATGCCGGCGATCCCGCTGGTCAGCGAGCGCACCTTGGTGAACTCCACGTTGAGCTGCGCGGTCTTCACGGCCGCCCTCGCGGAGTCGACCGCCGCCGCCGCAGCGAGCTTGGCCTGGACGTCGTTGTCGAGTTGGCTGCGGGCGATGGCGCGCGCCTGCACCAGCGGAATGTCGCGTTCGACGTCGCGGGCCACGCGCCCGAGCTGCGCCTCGGCCTGCGCCTTCTGTCCCCGGGCTTGGTCGAGCGCCGCCTGGAACGGCCGCGGATCGATCTCGAACAGCACGTCCCCCTTCTTGACGTATGAGCCCTCGACATAGTTCTGCTTGACGAGGTAGCCGGTGACCTGGGGCTGGATCCTGGCGTTCACGTAGCCGTCCAGCGTGGCGACCCACTGCGTGCGGACCGGGACGTCCTGCTTCACCACGTCGACCACGGCGACGGTGGTGGGCGGTGGCGGAGTGGCGGCTTTTCCCTTGCTGCACGCCGATGGCAGGACCGCGAGAAGCAACAGCGGCGCCGCACGCGCGGCGCCGCGGGACAGAGCTACGGTCATGATTTGCATATGCGTTGAGTCTTCGCGATGAGGGTTCATGAGAGCCTTGGAGTCCGCAACGGGTCCTTGGTTGCGAGTTGCACGTACAACGCCAGTCCACGGCGTGCGGCAGCCGCTGCGGCCGCTGCGGCCGGGCGTCGGGCGCGCCATGTTGGCCGCCATCGCAAGGGGGCGGCCCGATGCCGGAAGGAGCGACCAGGCATGACCCACGATCCCTCCGAGGCGACAGGGTCCCGCTCGGCCGCACCGGTCGGCCGAGGGTGCCCCGGCCGAGGTCTTTCTGGAGTTGACGTCATGGAGGCTCAGCATCCTCTGCCCGAGGGCGGGCGACATCCGAGCCAAATGAACCCGCGCCACAGACGATGAAGTCCTACTGCGGCTCGAGGTCGCAGGTGCTTGGAATTTCGGGGCGATGACAGCACCGGCGTGGCCGTGCGATGTCATGGCCGCGCAGAGAAGGGGGGTTGGTTTCGCCGTCTCGGTGGGCATCCATGTCGGCGTCGTGCTCCTCGCCATCTGGACCTCCAGCCGCTCAGCGGCGTCCCCGGCGGCGTCCTCGGCGACATCGGCAAGCGGTTCGAGTTCGACGAGAACCAGATGGCGAAGCCGGCGATGGTCTCCGGCCAGCCGATCCAGTACACCGACCAGGCCATCGAGCACGAGGTGGAGGGCACCATCGTCGTGAAGTGCGTGCTCGCAGTCGACGGCGCGGTGCGCGACTGCCGCGTGCTGCGCGGTCTGCCTTTCATGGACCGCGCCGCGGTCGAGGCGCTGCAGAGCTGGCGGTACAGGCCGGTGCTGTTCCACGGCCAGCCGGTCGATGTCGATTATACCTTCAGGATCAAGCTGTCGCTGCCGCGATAGAGGGGCCGACGCCAAGCGAAGAGGTCGGCTCACTCCATGATCTGGCTCGGCGAAAAGCGCGGATTCCTCGCAGATTGGGTGACACAGCGCTGGGTTCAGTTCACCGGCCGTCGCGTAGCGCTTGCGGAGGTACCGTGGCTGGGCGGTCCCATTGGAAGCTCGCGCGGCATCGGGAAGGACTACTTTGCCGAATTGGCCGATCGCCAGGGACTCGAATTGCGTCGAGAAGGTGATCGGGGGTTATTGCGTGACCTCGGTGAACTCGCCGCGCCCGATTTTGACGCGACGAAGGTGAACCAACGGGTCACGGACTTTTATACCCGCACCTCAGAATACGAACTCGATTCTGGTCCGAATGGTGTGGCGCGTTCAGACCGTTCGGTGCCTTGCTCGCCTTCTTCTTCAGCCGCAGGCTGGAGCAACTGAACGTTCCCCTCTCGGGGTTGGATACCAGCCGTGGGGTGTCGAGCGATGTCCTGCACCTCGTGGACCGGAATAGCGGCTCCATCAAGCAAACAGCTTGGGTGCGAGAACTGCGCGGATCGGGCAAGGTTCTCTACGCAGGCAGCTATTCGCTCGCAAGGGTTCCCGGAAGGCTCGGGGCCTGCGTCAAGGTCGTCTTCCCACTCCCAAACGGTAACGCCATCGTCGTGATGCGGCCCGCTCTCCACTCGGATGGATCGGTGTCGCTCGTTTCTGCAGGCGAACGCTTTGGCGACCCAGGTTTCTACTTCACCGTGGCGGTGCCCGGTCACGATGGGCAGGTGTGGACGCGATACCTCCGCGCCCTTCGGGAAACGATCCGCGTGTACGCGGCCGATGATGCGGCCGGTGTCCGGGCCGATCACGTGTTGACGCTATGGGGAGCGCCTTTCTTGCGACTGCACTACCGACTCAGGCCCACTCCAGCGCGACAAGCACGGTCAAGTTGGTTCTCAGACCAATGAGAGGCCGTTTGTTCCGCCTATGGCTGCGGCCGCGCCCGCGGCGAGCCCCTGGGCGCGGTACCAGGCCACCTCGTCGGCCAGGGTCTCCCGGAGCGGCCGGTGCTTCCAGCCCAGTTCGTGCTCAGCCTTGGCGGAGGTCACCGCCAGCCGCGCCTGCATCATCCGCACGGCCGCCAGCGTGACCAGCGTCTCTCCGCCGGTGATCTTCGCCCAGGTCTCGGAGACGGCGGCGTAGACGAACGCCACCGGGTACGGAATCCGCGCCCTGGGGCCGGCCCGCCCGGTGACCTGCTCGAGCGTCCGGATCACGTCCGCCAGGGTGACGAAGTCGCCGCCCAGGATGTATTTCTCCCCGCTCCGCCCGCGCTCGGCGACGCGGATCATCCCCACCGCCACGTCGCGCGCGTCAACCGCGCTGGTCCCGCCCGGGGGGATCGCCGGCAGCTTCCCGGCGAGGAAGTCGAGGACGAGCTGACCGCTGCCGGTGGGCGCCGCGTCGCCCGGCCCGAACATCCAGCCGGGGAGGATCTGCACCACGTCCAGGCCGGTGCGCGCCGCCAGCGCGCGGAGCTGCCCCGCGGCCAACACCTTGCTCTTGAAGTAGAGGTTCTCCTTCGCCAGCGGCGCCGGCGGGGTCTCCTCGTCGCCCGGGCCCCCGTCCGGCTTGCGGCCGATGGTCCCGGAGGAGCTGGTGTCGATCAGCCGCTTCACGCCCTCCGCCCGCGCCGCCTCGGCCAAAGCCAAGGTGCCGCGCACGTTGATGGCCTCCAGCTTCGGCCAGTGGTCGCCGGCGCCGTAGTACTCGCGGAAGTAGGCCGCAGTGTGGAACACCACGTCCACGCCGCCCAGCGCGCTCGCGAAGCCTGGCACGTTCTGCATGTCGCCCACTACCAGCTCCGCGCCGGCATCCCCGAGTTGGCGCTGGGCCTTCTCTTTCGAGCGCACCAGCGCCCGTACGGAGTGGCCCTCCGCCCGCAAGGCTCGGACCAGGTTGCTGCCCAACAGCCCCGTCGCTCCCGTGACGAACGTCTTCATGACGGTTGCCTCCGCGCCCAGGGCGCATATCTGAACAACGCTAAGATAGGCGCGCATCTGAGCAGTGTCAAGCGGGAACCAAGCGGCGTTCAGATTGAGCGACCCGGACGGCGGGGAGGTGCTATCTTGCCGGAGGACACGCCATGCCCCCCCGGAAGAAGCGACCCAGCGAGCCCGAGCGTAGATACCACCACGGAGATCTCTGGCGGGCGCTGGTGGACGCTACCCTCGCGCTGATCGCCGAGGGGGAGTTGGGGACCTTCTCACTCCGAGAGGTGGCGCGCCGGGCAGGCGTGACGCCGGCCGCGCCCTACTACCACTTCAAGGACAAGACCGCGCTGCTGGCCGCGGTGGCGGAGGAGGGGTTCCTGGCGCTGTGCGGACGGCTTGAGGCCGCTCTGGCCCCCGTTCCTCCGGCCGACCTGCACGGGCGCTTCGGGGCGCTCGCCCGCGCGTATCTGACATTCGCGCGCGCCCACCCTGCGCACTACCGAGTCATGTTCCTGCCGGAGATCAAGTCCCACCGGGAGCACGCTTCGTTCCACGCGGCGGCAGACCGCACGCTGGAGGTCCTGGCGAAGCAGGTCCGAGCGGCGGCGCCGCAGGCCTCTCCCCGGGAGGTGATGACGCGGACGGTGTTGATCTGGTCCATTGGCCACGGCCTGGCCTCGCTCTGGAACGACGGCGTGCTCGACCACGAGCCAGACCTGGGCAGCGACCGCGCGTTCCTCGATGCCACGGTGGAGCAGATGGCCACCTTCGCCTCCGGCGTCCCCGCGTCGGCACAGCCGCCCGCGCGCACGCCTCGCCGCCGGTAGCCCGGGTGCTGGCTCTGCGCCGGTCGTCCTCGACGCCACCTCCGGCGTGCTGTAGTGAAACCGCGATGAAGGTACAGACCGGAACATTCGGCTCATTGGCGTTGTTCGTTGGCGCAGCCGTTCTGGAAGTCCTGGGCGATGCGCTGATCCGCAAGGGGATGCGCGGCAGCGGGCTCGTCCTGATCGGCGTCGGCTTCGCTGTCCTCGGGACCTACGGCGTCGTGGTCAATTTGCTCGATCTCGACTTCTCTCGATTGCTCGGCGCGTACGTCGGCATCTTCGCCGTCGTTAGCGTCCTCGTCGGACGCATCGCCTTTCACGACCAGGTGCCCGCTTCAACCTGGGCCGGGCTCGCCGTGATCCTGTGCGGCAGTCTGATCGTACAGATTGGGCAGCCCAGGTGAGCGCCGCCATCGCCAACATCGAGGCGCAGGCCATCACAGCGCGCGCACCACGGCTTGCTCGACGCCGAAGTGGCAGACGCTCGCCAAGACCACCAGCGCGTGGAACACCTCGTGATAGCCGAACACGCCGGGACGCGGGTTGGGCCGCCTCAGCGCGTAGGCCAGCGCGCCCAGGCTGTAGAACACGCCGCCCGCGAGGAGGAGCTCGAGGCCGAGCGTCCCTGTCGCGGCGCGGATCGTCCCCATCAGCGGGATCGCCGACCAGCCCAGCACGACGCAGAGCAGGGCGACGATCGGCTTGGGTGCGTGTACCCAGAGCAGCGACTGCGCGACGCCCAGCGCGGCGCCTCCCCAGGTCAGCGTCAGCGCGATGGCGGCGCGCCTGCCCGGCAGAAGCAGGCAGAACGGTGTGAAGGTGCCGGCGATGAGCACGAAGATGGCCGAGTGATCGAGGCGCCGCATCCATTCGCGCGGCCGCGGGCGCCACTGCACACGGTGGTAGAGCGCGCTCGTGCCGAGCAACGCCACGAGGGAGGCGCCGTACGTCGCCGCGCCCCAGGTCGCGCGCGGGCCCCGCGCGATCGACAGCAGCATCCCCGCCGCGCCGAGCGCGAAGAAGAAGGCGATCTGGTGCGAGACGCCGCGGAGCAGCGGCTTCCCTTGCATGCCATCGGGGCGTGATTTGGCAAGGCTCATGGGCAACCGATACCGCGGCGAGGTCACGGGCACATCACGACCGATCCCGCGAGCGGCGGTGTCAAGCCGGTGTCGAAGGAGGCCGCGCCCTTGGCGGGTACCCGCTCGCGCAGCGCGTCCGATTGGTCCGCTGGATCGTGGGCAGAGGTGGTGTTAGCCTTGGTCCACGATGCGGCCCTCGATTGCGCTCCAGCAGCTTCCGCTCACGCTCAGGAGCGATGGCCAGCCGCTCCAGGTCGCGATCTCCGGGGCGCTGCGGACCGCGATGCGCGGCGCCCGCGGCGCCGGGACGATTGTGGTCGACAGCCTGCCGGAGAGTTGGCTGTCGACGAGGAGGGCGCGCGACGATGGCCCCGCCTCCACGCGGCCCCTCGCGCTTTCGCGGCGCGGCGAGCGGCTGGCGCGCTCGCCCTTCCGCCTCGAGGTCCTGCCCGCGCCGCGTCCGTTCCGTCCGCATACGCCGGCCGTCGATGCGTTCCCGAACGAGCTGTGGGGACGACTCGTGGCGCGGCACGCGCGCAGCCCGCGGCCCGATCGCCTCCGCGACGGTGACGCGAGAGGCTACCGCCCGCTGCGCGAGGCCATCGCCGAGCACCTGCGCGTCCACCGCGGAGTCGCGTGCAGCGCCGATCGGGTCGTGGTCGCCGCAGGCACGCAGCAGCTCCTCGACGTCACCAGCCGGCTGCTCCTCGACGAAGGCGACGCCGTCTGGATGGAGGACCCCGGCCATTTCGGCGCGCGCGACGTGCTGCGCGCGGCCGGCGCCCGGCTCGTCCCGGTGCCCGTCGACAGCGCCGGCATGGACGTCGGGGTCGGGCTGTCCAGTGCGCCCGAGGCGCGCCTCGCGTATGTGACGCCAGCGCGGCAATCGCCGCTCGGGGCCATGCTCTCGCTCGAGCGGCGCGTCCGCCTTCTCGAATGGGCCCGCGAGCGCTCCGCCTGGATCTTCGAGGACGACTACGATAGCGAGTTCCGTTACGAGGGCCGCCCCCTGCCGGCGTTGCAGGGGCTCGATCGACACGGCGTGGTCATCTACTCGGGCACCTTCACGAAAACGATGTTCCCCGGCCTCCGCTTCGCGTTTACCGTGCTGCCCGACGCCCTGGTGGACCCATTCGCCTCTGCGCTGTCCCTCCTTGCTCGCTACATGCCGATCTTGCCGCAGCTCGCGCTCTGCGACTTCATCGCCCAGGGCCATTTCGCGCGACACCTGCGCCGCATGCGGGTGCTCTACGCGGAGCGACGCGAGGCCCTGCTCGGCGCGCTGCAGTCCGAGCTCGGCGATGAGCTCGAGATCGTCGGCTCGAGCGCCGGTCTCGAGGTGGTCGCGAGGCTCCCGCCGCTGGTGAATGACCGCGCGGTCGCGAAGCTTGCGCTCGCGGCCGGAGTCGAGCTGCTTCCGCTCTCGAGGTACGCCATCCGACCGACCAGCCGCGGAGGCCTCGTGCTCGGGTTCGCGGCCGTTTCCGCTGCCCGCAGCCGCCGCGCGGTCCCCCTGCTGCGAGCCGCCGTCACGCAGGCGCGCCGGGGCTGACTTGGACCAATCGATCGCCGGCGGCATGGACCTTTTGGCTCCTCGACGCTCAAGGCACGCTGCCGCTCCATGTTGCGCGAAATGCTATCGGTGCGGTTCTGGTGCGCGGGTGCGTTCGTCGGCTTGCTCGACGGGGCATTCGCGATTGCCGTGTACGCCTGGGTCCTGCGGGTTGCCACCGCACCGCAAGTGCTCCAGTCGATCGCGGCGGCGTTCCTCGGTGGCGCCGCCTATCGCGGAGGCATGGCGAGCGTGGCGCTCGGCATCGGCATGCACTTCGGCATCGCGTTCGGATGGACGCTGGCATACGCGATCCTTTGGACCGTAGCCGCGCCGCTTCGCGAGCTCGCGCGCTCGACGGCTGGAGTGCTGGTGGCGGGAGCGGTCTTCGGCTGCTGCGTCTGGCTGATCATGGATCTGCTGTTGCTCCCCCTGACCCGAGCGCGTGCAACACCGCCGGCGTCCCCTCTCTTCTTCGTGATGCTCGCCTGGCACGCGGTCGGAGTCGGGTGGCCCATCGCACTCATGCTCCGCCGATGAGATTCTATGACAACGAACAAGACTGCAAAGATCGCGATACACAACGTGAACCACCCTGGGCGCGTCAGGCGCGTCGACGCGGACATGTACGAAGCAATGAAACGGGCATTCCTGAGGATTCTTCCGAAGACATCGCCGGGACTGACAGAGACGACCATTCGCCAACGTGTGATTGCCCATCTACCCGAGGAACTGTTTCCGGAAGGAGCCAAAGCGGGTTGGTGGACGAAGGCCGTTCAGCTGGATCTGGAGGCGAGAGGTTTTGTGGCGCGCGAGAAAACCAAGCCGCTCCGCTGGCGCAAGGCATGACCTTGCGGCCGCTGACAGACCGCTTCACTTCTCTGTCGCGCGATCCTGCGCCAGCGTCGCCGCCGCCTGCTCCGCCACCTGCTCGACCGCCTGCTGCATCGCGAGCGCAAGCCCCTGCACGAGCTGCTCGACCTTTCCTCCCGGCACCTCCACCTCCTGCGTGAAGCGCTGCTCCAGCAGCGCGCTCCGCTCGTCGTGCAGCAGCACCGAAAGCGTCACGCGCGCCCTGCGCGGGCCGCCGCTCTGCGGGCGAACCTCTTCGAACGCGAGCACGCGCACGTCCAGCACCGGCGCGGGGCCGGCCAGCACGTGGCGCAGGCGGCCGCTGCCGAAGAGCGCGCGGTCCAGCGCGCGGGCAACGTAGGCCTCGGGGCGCTCGGTCCAGCGGCTGTCGTCGTAGAAGCCGACCTCGATGGGGGAGTCGCGCCATGCGATCTCCTCGCCCAGCTCGGGGCCGCCCACGACGCGGCCCAGGCGCAGCGAGACCGTGTGTGCGCCCGCTGGCGCCTGCGAAAGCTGGGCTCCCACCGGCTCGGCCTCCGGCGTGAAGTACCGAATCTCCAGGGGCGTCGACTTCGACAGCGCCGCGCACCCCAGCGGCGACAGCGTCCCCAGAAGCGCCATCAGCTGCGCCCCGCCCGAGATTCGCCAACGCGGCCGATTCATTTGTATGCCTTCCCCGCCCGGCGACCTTTGATCAACATATCCGGGTCCCGCTCCAGGGCATTCGCCAGCCTGCGAAACGATTCCGTCGCCTCCGACACTCGCTCAACCAACGCCCCCACCTCCGCCTCCAGCGAGGTCCCACCCTCCGCCACGTCGCCGAACAGCTGCGTCGTCCGCTCGGCGTGGGCGAGCAGCCCCTTCTCGCCCTGGAGCCGCACAAACAGCTGGTCGAGATCCGCCAGGGTCTTCGTGATGCCGTCCAGCGTCGCCTGCGCTTTGTTGGACACGCGCCCCACCTCGGCGTGCGCCAGCGTGCCCTGCACCGCGCGCAGCGTGCGGTCCAGCTCACTGAGCGACGCGCCGATGCGCACCGGCACCTTCTCCTTCTCGACCTCACGCAACAAGCGGTCGATGCGCTCGAGCACTCCGGCCACCCGGGCGCCCACCTCCGGCACTGAATGGAGCGCGAGCACCACGGCTTCTTCGACGTTCCTCAGCGGCGATCCCGCGGCGGGGATGTAATGGTGGCCAGGCGGAAAGGGCAACTCGGGCGGCGGATGGCGCTCGGGATCGAAGTAATCGATCAGAATGAACTTCACGCCGATGACTCCCTGCGACGCGAGCTGAGCGCGCAGATCGGCGGGCGTTGGCGTCTCGGGCTCGCCCTCGCGCTCGCTATAGCCCGCCCTGCGCAGCTCGTTGATAGGTGACGAATTGAATGGTATCGCGGTGCAATGAGCGCTCGCCCAGGACCGCCAGAACGACGGCGAGGAGCCCGACGCCGGTCAGCACGAACAAGCCCAGCTTCCAGTAGTTGGCGGGAGAGGCCGTAGAGCTATCCTGCCCTTCGGGCATCGGGGCCGCCGGGGGGCGGCACCTGCCGGTTGAAGAATGCGCGCACGCGTGGATTGTCGCTCTGGTCGCGCAGCGTGCGCGGGTCGCCACGGGCGATGATCCCCTGCGACACCTGGTCGAGCATGATGCATTGCTTCGCGATCTTGAAGATGCTTTCGAGCTCGTGCGTCACGATCACCACCGTGAGGCCCAGCCCGCGGTTCAGGGTCAGGATCAGCTCGTCCAGCTCCACCGCGGTCACCGGGTCGAGCCCCGCCGACGGCTCGTCGAGAAAGAGCAGTTCCGGCTCCAGCGCCATCGCCCGCGCGATGCCGGCGCGCTTCTTCATGCCGCCCGACAACTCCGACGGCAGCTTGTCCTCCGCGTCGGTGAGGTTCACGAGCCGCAGCTTGGCCTCGACGATGGCGTGGACGGCGTCGCCGCTCAAGCGCGTCCACTCGACGAGCGGCAGCGCGATGTTCTGTGCCACGGTCATCGAGCCGAGCAGCGCGCCCGACTGGAACATCACTCCGAGCCGCGGCCGTTCGACCGCGAGCCGAGGGCTGCCGATCCCGTCGATCTCCACTGTGCCGCTCATCGGCCGCTCGAGCCCGACCAGATAGCGCAGCAGCGTGGACTTGCCGGACCCGCTGCCGCCGAGGATGGCGAAGATGTCGCCGCGCGGCACGTCGAACGACGCGTCCTTGAGCAGCACCTTCTGGTCCCACCCCGCGGTGAGACCAGCGACGCGGATGAACGGCGGCGCGCTCACGGGCCGAACACCTGGAAGAGGACGGCGAAGCCTGCATCGAGGAGGATGATGGCAAAGAGGCTGTAGACGACCGCCGAGGTCGTGCGGCGGCCCACGCCCTCGGCGCCGCCCGAGGTGGCGAAGCCCTGCTGGCAGGCGATGACCGCGATGGCGACTGCGAAGACCGTGCCCTTGATCAGCCCCGAGAAGACATCCCAGAGGCCCATCTGCTGGCGCATCTCGCTGAACCAGGCTCCGGGGCCGACGCCGAGCGAAATGCTCGCCACCCAGATGCCGCCGGCGATGGACATCGCGTCAGCGACGAGCGTCAAGATGGGCATCACCATCGTCAGCGCGAGCAGCCGCGGCAGCACGAGGAAGCGCCAGGGCGAGAAGCCGAGCGTGCGCAGCGCATCCATCTCCTCGGACACCGTCATGGTGCCGAGCTCGGCAGCGAAGGCCGCACCCGAGCGGCCCGCCAGGATGATGGCGGTCATCAGCGGCCCCAGCTCGCGCGTGGTGGAGAGGCTGACCAGGTCGGCGACCCAGATGCCGGCGCCGAACTGCTGCAGCGGCTTCGCGCTCTGGAACGCCATCACTAGGCCCATCAGGAAGTTGATGAGCAGCACGATGGGCATCGCGTTCACGCCGACCTTCTCGACCAGCGGGAGCAGGTCCTGCCAGCGGCCGGTGCGCGGCGCGCTCACCAGGTCGCGCGCCTCCAGCGTGCTCCGCCCGACGAAGTCGAACATCTTGCGCACCTCGGCGACGATGGCGAGGCTTTCGCGACCCACCTGCGAGAGCATCCCCTCCGGCCGCTCGTGCTCCGGCAGGGTGGGCGGCGTGTCGCCATGGTACAGCGCCAGGATCTGCTGCACCTCCGGGTTCGCGCCGGCCAGCTCGAGTTGCACGCCGCGGGTGGACGCCTCCGCGCGCAGGAAGACGAGCAGGGCCATCGAACCGCCGTCGGCCCGAGGGACGCGCGAGAGATCGAGCGTGGCCTGCGCGCCGGGCTGAAGCTGCGCCAGCGCCGACCGCAGCGCGTCCCACAAGGCTACGCCGTCGCCAAGAGCCACCGGCCCCTCGAGGACGAGATGCGGGGAGCCCGTGCCGTGGAGCTGGAACGATCCTCTTCTCTTCATCAGGCAGGCGCGGACAACGTTCCGAAAGGAGCGTTCCCCGCGACTCTCCTCTCAGTTGACCCCCTTCGACGGAGTCCGTGTTGGACGGGCCGGCCGGCGCAACCTCACCTCCCCAACCGGCAACCGTCGCCAATGCCCCTGAACATCAGCAACTTCAGCAACTTTCATGCCTCCGCGGGGCGTCGCCTTTGTCGACCGGGCGTTCTCCCGTTCGATCGCGTTGTTCGAATTTCCGGCTGGATCCGTTCTGAAACCCGCTGGTCATCGTCCGATCGCCATGCAGCCCACGATGGATCGCGATTGTGTCGCGCTGTTGGTGACGCGCCGCACGACGTGCCTCGAGCTCGCGTGCGGTTGCTCGGCAGCCACAGACTGAACCACGCGCGGTTTCGCTCCGCGGGTAGCGTGAAACATCCAGCGACATAGTCATCCACGGCGGCGCGGCTCGACGCCTCCGCGCCGGACGGGACCGCCGCTGCCGGGCGTGTCACCGAATCAGCATCAGATCCGCACCAACAACTTGCGTGTTTGTTTCCGACGCGCGGAGCGGCGGCGAGCAGAGTGCGCGCGAAACGGACCTCTCTCCACAGGCGCCGCCTTCGAGACGGTCACAGAGCTCGGCGGGACCGGCACCCCTGTGGGCCGCGTGGCGATGCTCTGGAGCTTCTGCCCGCGGCGCGGCGGCCGTCAGAGGAACTCGAGAAGATTTCTAGCAGCGACAAGGAGAAACGCAGATGAAAACGAAAGAGCTTCTTGGCTTGACGTTGGGCATCGTGGCTTCAGCCGTACAACCCTTATTTCCGGCGTGGGCCGAGTCATCCGAACCCACGACGAAAGCGGAGTCGCTGCAGCTCGCGACCGGACAGTACGTCACGCCGATGGCACTGAGCGGCTCGGTGCAGCAGTTCCTCAATCCCGGGCTGCCCGCTTACCCGAACTTCGTCGCGGGCGAGGCGGTGCGCTCGCAGCTGAGCCCCGACGGCACCACGCTGGCCATCCTCTGCGCCGGCCAGAACTCGCTCATCGATGCGGCGGGCAACACCGACGTGGCCAATTCGACCCAGTACATCTTCCTCTACGACGTGAGCGGGGCGAACAAGAAGAAGCCCGCGCTCACCCAGGTGATCAAGCAGACGAACGCCCACGTCGGCCTCGTCTTCTCGCCGGACGGCAAGCTGTACGCCGCGGGCGGCAACGACGACGCAGTCTATGTCTACGCGAAGACCGGCAATACCTGGTCGCGGACCGCGACGATCAAGCTGAACCATGGCGGCAAGGGAGTGGGCATCGGCGTGAGCCCCAACGCCAGCGGCCTCGGCCTCTCCGCCGACGGCGCGACGCTGGTGGTCGCCAACAACTACAACGACTCGATCAGCGTGATCGACACCGCGGCCGGCTCTGTGCGGTACGAGCACGACCTGCGCCCCTACTTCGCCAACAACGAGGGGACGAGCGGCGGCGTCGGCGGAACGTTCCCCTTCGGCGTCGTCGTCAAAGGCAACGGCACCGCCTATGTGTCGTCGGACCGCGATCGCGAGATCGTCGTGATCGACATCAGCGCCCCGAACGCCGGGCGCCTGGTCAAGCGCATCAAGCTCGACGGCAATGCCCTGGGCATGACGCTCGACGCCGCCGGCTCGAAGCTGTTCGTGGCCGAGGACAACGCGGACCAGGTCGCGGTGATCGACACGGGGAGCAACGCGGTGGTGGCGAAGATCGATGCGCGCGCCCCGTCCGGCACCCTGCCCGGGGCCCACGAGGAGGACGAGGATGAGGGCGACAGCGACGCCCCGAGCCGCCGCCACACCGGCGCCGCGACCTTCGCGGTGACGCTCTCGCGCGACGGGAAGACGCTCTACGCCGTCAACGCAGGCGCGAACTCGGTGGCGGTGATCCCGCTGCACGGCGCGAACGCCTACCGGGTCGCGGGTCTCATCCCCACCGCCTACGAGCCGCACGACGTGACGTTCAGCGCCGACGGCAGCTGGATGTACGTCATCAACGGCAAGAGCGTCACCGGGCCGAACCCCCGCTACCTGGCGGGCAACACCGGCCTCATCACCACCACCTTCCCGGGCGGCCCGCCGGTAGGTCCCGCCGCCGCCGCTGCGTCCCGGGCCGCGAACCAGTACCAGTTCCAGCTCGAGCGCGCCTCGCTGGTCAGCGCGCCGGTGCCGGCATCGGAGGATCTGGAGCGCCTGACCAAGCAGGTCGCCGCGAACAACTTCTACGGCACCGACCGCGACGACGACAAGGAGGTGATGAGCTTCCTGCGTGAGCGCATCAAGCACGTCATCTACATCGTCAAGGAGAACCGCACCTTCGACCAGATCCTCGGCGACCTGGGCAACGGTTCGAATGGCAGCAAGGAGCTGACCCAGTTCCCCGAGAGCATCACGCCGAACTTCCACCGGCTGGCGCGCCAGTTCGTCACCCTGGACAACTTCATGGATCCGGGCGACGGCAGCATGGACGGCTGGTCCTGGAGCCTGCAGGGCCGCGTCACCAACACCGAGGCGATCACCCAGCAGATCAACTACGCCCGCGTCAACCGCGGCCTGTCGTACGAGACCGAGGGCGTAAACCGAGGCGTGCCGGTGAACTTCGGCACGGTCGCCGAGCGTGACGCGGCCGGCGGTCCGGCTGGAACCAAGAACTACTCCGCCGCCACCGCGGGCGTTCTCGGCGGCACCGCCAACGTGCTGACCGGCACGGGCAACCATGCCTCCAGCGATGCGCCGTATGGCCTGCAGAAGAGCTACATCTTCAACGCGGTGATGCAGGCGGGCGGGACCGTGCGGAACTACGGGTTCCTCACGAACAACATCGGCAGCATCGGTACCAAGGCCCAGCCGGTGACCGATCCGTACGGCGCCGGCGTCGTGCAGGTCGCGCCGCTCGAGCCGTCGCTCGCGAACGTCACCGACGTCTACTTCCGCGGCTACGACCAGAACTATCCGGATGTGTGGCGCTACAACGAGTGGAAGCGCGAGTTCGACCAGTACGTCCAGCAGGGCAACCTGCCCAACCTCTCGCTGGTGCGCTTCAGCCACGACCACACGGGCAGCTTCGGCACGGCCCTCGGCGGGGTGAACACGCCCGAGACGCAGCAGGCGGACGACGACCTCGCGGTCGGCCGGCTGGTGCAGGCCGTGTCGGAGAGCCCGTTTGCTTCCGACACGCTCATCATCGTCACCGAGGATGATTGCCAGGACGGCCCAGACCACGTCGACTCGCACCGCGCCACGGCGTACGTCGTCGGCGCCTACGTCAAGCAGGGCGCAGTGGTCAGCACGCGGTACAGCCAGGTCAACGCGCTGCGGACCATCGAGGACGTCCTCGGCACCCAGCACATGAACCTGAACACCGGCTACCAGCGACCGATGAGCGACGTCTTCGACCTCGACTCGTCGGGCAAGTGGAGCTTCCAGGCCGAGGCCTCGACCATCCTCAAGACCACGGCGCTCGCGCAGGCGCCGCACGACCTGGGCGTGCGCTTCGCGAAGGGCCCGGACGTCAAGCCGAAGCACGGTGCCCGGTACTGGGCGAAGGTCACCGCGGGCTTCGACTTCTCCGACGCCGACCGCGTGCCGGCCGCCAGGTTCAACAAGGTGCTGTGGGAGGGGCTGATGAGCGGCAAGCCCTATCCGGCCTTGGTGGGCCGCCGGGTCGCCGACAAGTCGGACGATTGATTCGACCCCTGCGCGGCGGGGGGTAGCGTCCCCCGCCGCGTTCTGGGTAGCCACGATGAGGGCTGCGAGAGCGTCAGGCTTCCTGGGCGCTCAGCGCGACGTTCCGCTGGAGGCCTTGTTGCTCCAAGGACATCCGCACCTTCGTGAAGAGCGCGTCGGCGTTGAACGGTTTGATGATGTAGTCCACCGCTCCAAGGGAGTACCCCCTGATGACCTGCTCCTCTCCATTGTGTACGGCGGTCACGAAGATGATCGGTATGTGGCGCGTGCGCTGACGTTCCCGGATCAGCGCAGCCGTCTCGAAGCCATCCAGGTCTGGCATCTGCACGTCGAGCAGGATGAGTGCGCATTCCTCGTAGAGCAGGAACCTGAGTGCCTCTCGCCCCGAGGTAGCTTTGACCAAACGCCGGCCGAGAGGCGAGAGGACAGCCTCCAGCGCCACCAGGTTTGCCGGCCGGTCATCGACGAGAAGGATCGTGGCGAGTTTTTGATTCATGCGCAGGATCTTACCACTTCGAGGGTTTGGGAATTACCGACCGGTCGGTTGACCTTGTGGAGCCGGCGAGCAAGCGCCGGGGGGATGAGGCATCCCCATGACAGTGATGGACACCCTGACCCGGCGCAACGAGGCCTTCGCCAGCAGTCGCTTCTCCGCAGACCTGAAGATCATGCCGTCGCTGAAGACGTTGATCATCGGTTGCGTCGACCCTCGCGTGGATCCGGTTGACCGGGGTGGAACCTGATCGTCCTCCACCACACCGACTGCGGCATCACCCCCCTCACCAGTGCCCCGGAGCTACTCGCGGGCTACCTGGGCGTGGCGCCCGCAGACCTGGACGCCGCGTCGAGAGGGGACCCGTTTGTCCTTGAATCGCCGGATCGCATACTCTATCCCGCTTTCCGGGGAGGGCCCATGGCCGACGCAACACGGTTCCAATTCACCAACCCTGCGGTGCCGAGGGCTTACGACGAGTATTTCGTGCCGCGGGTGTTTGAGCCGTGGGCAAAGTTGCTGCTCGGAGAGGCTGACCTGAAGGAAGGACAAGCGCTGATCGACGTCGCGACCGGACCGGGGACGGTGGCGCGCCTTGCGGCGCCGATGCTCGGAGCGCGCGGACGAATCGTCGCCACCGATATCGCGAAGCCGATGCTCGACATCGCGAGGGCAAAGCCCGTGCCGCGCGCCGCGGCGCCGATCGAATACATTGAATCCCCGGCCGCGCCGCTTTCGGCCCCTGCCGAGGCGTTCGATGTGCTGGTGTGCCAGCAAGGGCTGCAGTTCTTCCCCGACCGGCCGGTGGCGTTGCGCGAAATGCGCCGCGTCCTGAAACCTGGCGGGCGGGCATTCATCGCAATCTGGGCCGAAATCGAGCGCAACCAGATCTTCGCCGCGTTTTACCGGGCATTGCGTGCTGTTGTGCCGACCGAATTGGCCGAGCTCATCACCGCGCCTTTCAGCTGGCATCGCGTCGACGAGTTGCGCGCCGCGGCCGAGCAGGCCGGATTCCGCGATGTGCGGGTCGTAACGAGGAATCTGCCGATGGTGCTCGAGGAGGGGCTGGACCAGGCGGTGCGATCCTTCAGCGCTACGCCCGTTTCGCTGGGGGTCGCGGCGCTTTCGCCGGCCCTGCAGGATGCGTTTTTCACTCGGGTGCGGGAAGAGTTGGCGACCTTGCTCGTGGGCGGCAAGGTCGTCGGCGAGATGGTGTCGAACATCATCGTGGCCCGCCGCGGATAGGAAAGGGATGAAGAGGCTCCGCGGACCTCAGGTACCAGAACGCGGCAGGGGTGCGCTACACCCCGCCGCGCAGGGTTGAGGAGCCGCCACCGAGGCCGACGGTGCGGACGAGGGTGGAATCCCCTTCTCGTCGCGAGTGTGGAGCTCGGCCGTGCGCTTTGCATCCCGCAGGACGGCGCGGGCACTCCGCGCACCCGCCGGATGCGGAAGCCCGCGTCGCGCAGCAGGTGCTTCACCCGCGAAAGGTGAATAGACGCGTGTGCGTCCGGTCGAGGATCCCGGCCTTACCGTAGTTGAACTGCCCAAACAGCAGCATCAAGCGCTGGACGAGGAACGCGATGTTCGCACGTCGAACCGCAGCGGTTCGTCCAGATTCTGCACGACGACCTCGACGTCCGCGACGTCCCGCGCCTAGAACTGATCGACGACTCCGACCTTGCAGCCCTTCGCCACGAGCTCGGACGCGATGCCACCCGGGCCCGAGCCGATGTCGCCGGTTCCACGATCTCCGCCGCACAGGGATCACGCTCTACCGCGAGGATGGCGCCGATCGGGACATTCTGCGGCGCCGCACGCACGGGGCGAAGCCCATGGCGCCCTACCCGCCCGCAATCGCACGCAACGAATGCATATACTCAGTAGCTGCGGTTGCGCGTCTCGCTGCGCTCAACCAGCGCGGCTGGCTGTACAGCGTCCGAAGGGGTGCGGTTGCTTGGAAGCCACCGAAAGCATCAGCCCTGTCTCGCCCGGGCCTGGTCAGGTCGAGAGCAGGCCTGAGCCGGTCTGAGAGCAGGGTAAGGCCTGGGATCCCCCGGGGCCCCGCAGCCCTGACAGCGACACCCCGCGAGCGCGAGTACCGCAAGCCCGACCAGAAGCCACGCAAGTCGTCCCATTCTCCCCCCCTTCCTCGCCAGCCTCACTAGCCGTGCGCAGCAGGAAGTTACGGCCGGTGTGAGCCGGTGGGCAACGACGGCGCCCGCATGTCTGCCTGCCGTGCTTACGGGCAAGCAGTTATCGCTCTGCGGGCTTGAGGTACTGGTGCGCCCGGCTGCGGCGGCTGCCCGCGCGGCTGGACTGGCGTTGTATTCATTAGACATGGCATGGTTCGCCGCCGGAAGGAGGGGTCGTGAGGGGTTAGGCTCGAGCTCGCCACCGATAGCGTGGCAAGCAACAGAGACCTACCAAGCACCATAGAGCCATATGGGGAGATCGAAATGCTCAAGGTATATATCCTTTGTCGCCGTCGACCCGACTTGACCCATGAGCAGTTCGTCAAGCACTGGCGGGATATACACGCGCCGCTCTTTTCGAGCCAGCCCGACACCAAGCGCTACGTGCGCCGCTACATCCAGTCCCGAGTCACTGGTGACAGACCTGAGCGGTTTGTGCTCGGAGAGACCGACGGTATCGTGCAGCTGTGGTTCGACGACATGGATGGATTCAACGCGTTCTTCACTTCGCAGTCATACAGGGACGTCATCAGGCCTGATGAGGAGAGGTTCACCGACCCGAAGCGATGCGAGTTCTTTTTTTCGACGGAGCACACCATCATGGAATAGCGGGTCGTTGGTCCCACTGACCAAGATCGCGATGTATCCATCCAGTCATGAGATCGGCGATGCTGAGCCGATGTTCTAAGTACGATTGGGTTGCGCTCTGTTTCAAGTTTGCTCCACTGTGTCGTTGACTGTCGGGGCTCAGGCGGGCGCGGTGAAGTCGCCGGGGCTGCGCTCGGTGGCGCGCCACTGTGGTCCGCGCTCCCGCTTCGCCCCGGCGAGCGCGCGCCGGACGCCGTTCGCGTCGAGGTCGGTGGCGAAGACGGGCGTGCCGGGCTGCTGCCGCCAGGACTCGTCGAGCCCGCCGGCGTCGACGGGCTCGAAGCCGAGCTGGTCGACCAGCCGCAGCACCACCGCCTTGGCCGCGGCGTCGTCGCCCGCGACCGGCAGGGCGATACGTTCGGAGCTGCCCTTCGGCCGGCCTCGCTCGGCCAGGGGCTGTGTTTGAATGTTGTTGAAGGCCTTCACCACCGGCCGTCCGAGCTGCCGCTCGACCCATCGGCTCTCTAGCGTCCCTGCCTCGATCTCGTCGATGCGGCCGTCGCGCTGGCGCGGATAGTAGTTCCCGGTATCGATCACCACCACGCTCGCGGGCGTTCCCTTGAACAGGTCGGCCGGCAGGCTGGGGATGTTTTTCTGCGGAATGGTCACGATCACCACATCGGCGCGGCGAGCCGCTTCCTCGACGGTGACCGTGGTCGCGCCGGTCTCGCGCGCCAGGTCGGCGAGCGGCTGCGGGGCGCTACCCGGTGGTCGAGCGGCTCGCGGCGCGCGCCCCCCCGAGGTCGCGACCGACACCTGGTGTCCGAGCGCCGTGAGCCTGCGCGTGAGCGTGCCGCCGATGTAGCCTGCGCCGATAATGCCGATCTTCATGTTGGCTCCTCATTTGGGATGTTCCCCAACAAAGGGAATCAGCCGATGTCCGAACTCGCGGCTCAGTGTAAGGGACCTCCCCGAGGCCACAACCTGTTCGCGAAGCCGAAGTCCTCGGACCGGCGGGTCCGCAATCGGTTTCGCGGACGGTCCGCGGATAAGCGGCGGCCTTCCGTCCACTCGCCGCACCTCACGACCCCTCCTTCTCGGGGGCGAAAAACGCCATGTGTAGGGGCGAAACACGCCGTGTCTATCAAGGTCTCGCTCTACCGCCTCGCGATCATCCTCTCGTTCAACCAACATCGACCAGGCCGGCGTCTCAAGGCGGAATCGCTATTGCCGCGGTTCGACGCCAGCGGTCGTCTGGTCGTGGCCGAAGGAGGCTGGCCAGAGCGGGCTGGGCGGTGCGACCCGGCGGAGCAGATGCGCGAGGGACTTGAGCACCTCGAGGAACTGCATCGGGCCGCGTTCGTGCTACGCGCGATCGAAGAAGTTCCCTTGGAAGAAGTGGCAGCCATCCTGCAGACTTCCCCGGAAGAGATCCGCGATCGAGCACATCGGGCGTGCCTCTTGCTGACTGGTTTTCTCGGGAGACTCTTCCGCGCAGCACCAGGAGAAATGCGACGGCTCGGATGAAACGTTAGCCCTCGCCCGCGCGTGGAGTGTGTCCATTGCGCGTACAATCCTTCCTGAGCGGTATAGGAGAGGCGATGGCCTTCGACCGGCGTGTGTTGAACGGGATCGGCGTGCTCGCAGCGGTGATCGAGACCGGGACCTTCGTTCGCGCGGCGGCGGCCCTAGGCCTCACGCAGTCCGGAGTGAGTCGCGCGATCGCCCGGCTCGAGGAGCGCGTGGGCGTGCGCCTGCTGAACCGGAGCGCGCGCGCCGTGAGACTGACGGCCGAAGGGCGACGTTTCTACGATGCAGTAGCGCCGCTGATGGCAGGTATCGAGGGCGCGGCGAGCGCTGCCGCCGGGGCTTCGAAGAAGCCGGGAGGGCTCCTCCGCGTCGCGATCGATTCGCTGGTCGCGAGGGCGGTGATCGGTCCGCGTATCGCGGCGTTCCTCGCCGAGTATCCTGACCTCGTGGTCGATCTGGTCGTGCGCGACCAATTGGGCGACTTGATCGCCGACGGCTTCGACGTGGCGGTGCGCTTCGGCGAGCCGGAGCCTTCCACCCTCGTGGCGCGCAAGCTCCTCGACACGCGCGTCGTGACTTGCGCAGCCCCGGCGTACCTCGAGCGACACGGCCGTCCCTCACATCCGCGCGAAATCGAGCAGCACCCGTGCATCCAGTTTCGCAACCCACGCACAGGTCACCCCTACGAGTGGATCTTCCAAAGGGGCAAGAGGCAGTTGACGGTCAAGGCGCGGGGACGCCTGATCGTCAATGACAGCGCCACTGCCACGGCCGCCTGCGCGGCAGGTCACGGGATCGCGCAGAAACTCGAGCTCGAGCTCCGAGGCGTGTGCGAGCTCGGACTCGTCGATCTCTTCCCCGACTGGGCGGACGAGCGCTTCCCGCTGTACGTCTACTATCCGTCGCGCCGCTTCGCGCCCGCAAAGGTCCGCGCGTTCGTCGACTTCGTCGTCGCGGTGTCCCGCTGACGGCAGAGGAGCGATCGAGCATGACTGCCCGTCATGCTCGACCTGACCCGCACTCGTTCGAGATCCGGGAAAGCGCGACGCATGCTCGCCTCCACGAAAAGGAGGCTTCGCATGACGGCGACGCTGAAGGGCAAGAGGGTGGTCGTGCTCGGTGGTACGTCCGGTATCGGTTTCGCGATCGCCAAGGCGGCGGTTGGCTTGGGCGCTTCGCTGGTCGTGACGTCGAGTCGCCGGGAGAGAGTGGACGCCGCCGTCCACGAGCTCGGCGCTCTCGCATCGGGGCAGTTGGCCAACCTCGCTGACGAAGCGCAAACGCGCGCGCTGTTCGAGCGCATCGGCGCGCTCGATCATCTCGTCTTCACGGCCGGCGAGAGTCTTGCGCTGGGACGGCTCACGACGCTGGATCTCGGGACCGTGCGCAAGGCCTTCGAGCTGCGCTTCTTCGGAGCGATGGCGGCCGCGAAGCACGCGGCGCCGCGGATTCGAAGCGGCGGTTCGATCGTGCTGACGCACGGCGTGGCCGGACGGCGTCCCCAGCCGGGTTGGACGGTGGCGGCGAGCATCTGCGGCGCAATGGAGTCGTTCACGCGCGCGCTCGCGATCGAGCTCGCTCCCGTGCGGGTCAACGCGGTGAGCCCGGGAGTCGTGCGAACGCCTTTGTGGGCAAACATTCCCGAGACGGAGCGGGAGGTCATGTATCGCGAGGTCGGCGCGCGGCTGCTCGTCGGCAAGGTGGGCGAGCCGGAGCAGGTCGCGGGCGCTTATCTCTACTTGATGCAGAACGGATTCAGCACGGGTCAAACGGTCGTCGTCGATGGCGGCGGCGTGCTCGTCTGATCAGGTGCGCGCGCGTCCCTCGTGCGGGGCGCCGCGCCGATCTCGCGGCGAGGAACACGACGAGGTGAACGTGCCAATGCACCGGCCGCGCAGGGAAGGCAGGCGTGTGAGATGGTGAAGGGTCTGGATGACGACGTGCTCGCTGGATGAGCGACCGGCTGACGAGTTGCGGGACGAGCTGCCACACTTCGACTCGTGAGGGCGCCCTGGCGCGCTTGAGGTACTGGTGCGCCCGGCGCCCGGCCGCGGCGGCTGCGGCGGCTGCCGCGCGGCGTGGACTGGCGTTGTATCAGTTAGACATGGCATGCTTCGCCGCCGGAAGGAGGGGTCGTGCGGTGCGGCGAGTGAACGGAAACCAGCATTATCCGTCCTACGACCACCAACCCATTCGCCGTTGATCGGCTAGTACCGGCGTTATGCCACGTGAGGGCAAGGCAAATGGAGGTCCGATATGAACCCAGATGACTTTCCGGCACCAAAAGAGGGCTTCGTGATCACCCACTTCCTGGTCGTCTCGGACCAGGATCGTTCCCGTGACTTCTACCAGAGAATCTTCGACGGCAAGGTGCTCATCGAGCGCGATCCGGTGATCATGAAGGTGGCCAACACGTGGCTCATCCTGAACGTAGGTGGCGGCCCCACGGACGACAAGCCGACCGTTACCCTTACGACGCCGCCCGACCCGAACCGCACCAGCGCCTTTCTCAACATCAGGGTCGCGGACATTCAGAAAGCCTACAAAGACTGGTCGGCCAAAGGC
>WNFI01663251.1_pt1 | contig 23074 bp, 27 predicted proteins | sample 5400471 | NCBI WGS metagenome assembly WNFI01 (sample SAMN13153348, study PRJNA577476) | soil metagenome | isolation source: 100 cm saprolite on Douglas fir-dominated hillslope | place: USA:California | collected 2013-09-17
CGTCATCAGGACGAGGTAGCCGTTGTGCTCGTAGATAGTCATCGGCACGGCCGGCGTCGAGCCGCAGAACCGGCACGCGACCAGCCCGGTCTCGAAGTAGGGCATGGAAGGTGGCGGGGGCGGAGCGCCGACTGCCGCGCGGGCGGCGGCGGAGGCTTCGGTGACCGAGCGACCCGCCTCGAGGGCCTGGATCGCCGCATCGAGCGCGGTCCTGCGGCGAGCCTCGTCACCACCGATCTCCCTGGCGACCCAATCCGCCCACAGGCGGCGGTTGTCCTGCGCCACCGACGCTCTAGTTCAGCCGCTCCAGGATCATGGCCATCCCCTGGCCGCCGCCGACGCACATGGTCTCGAGGCCGATCGTCTTGTCCCTCTCACGGAGCCCGTTGAGCAGCGTGCAGAGGATTCGGGCCCCGGTCATGCCGAAGGGATGCCCGAGAGCGATCGCGCCGCCGTGCGGGTTGAGCTTGTCGCCGAACGGGTCGACGCCGATGCCACGCGCCGACGGGATGACCTGGGCCGCGAAGGCTTCGTTGATCTCGACGATGTCGACGTCGTCGATCGTCATCTTGGCCCGCTTGAGGGCTTGCCTGGAGGCATCGATCGGGCCGAGCCCCATGAACTCCGGCTCCAGGGCTGACAGCCCGGTCGAGATCACGCGCGCGATCGGCTTGATGCCCAGCTCCTTCGCCCGGCGGTCGGACATGACCACCACCGCCGCGGCGCCGTCGTTCAGCGGGCACGAGTTGCCCGCCGTGACGGTTCCGTTCTCACGAAAGGCGGGCTTCAGCGTCGCTAGGACCTCAACCGTCGTCCCCGGGCGCGGCCCGTCGTCCTTGGTGAAGGTCTCGCCGTTGGGAAGGGGGATCGGGATGATCTCGCGCTCGAAGAATCCGTCGTCTCGCGCCTTGACCGCCGCTTCCTGGCTCTTGACCGCGTAGCGGTCCTGCTCCTCGCGGCTGATCTTCTCCCGCTCGGCCACGTTCTCCGCCGTCTGGCCCATGGCGATGTAGATGTCCGGGTACTCGTCGGCGTTGCCGGGGACGAGCTTGGGGTTGTAGGTGTCGGGGGCGTCGGGATAACCGCTGCCATACCGCGAGACACACTCCACGCCGACCGACAGGAAAACGTCGCCCTCGCCGGCCTCGATGGCATGGGTCGCCATGCGCGTGGTCATCAGCGATGAGGAGCAGTACCGGTTGACGGTCACGCCGGGGACGTCGAGCCGGCTCAGGATCGAGATCACACGCCCGATGTTGTGGCCCTGCTCGCCGCCAGGAAGACCGCAGCCGCAGATCAGGTCTTCGATCGTCGTTGCGTCGAGCTCGGGAACCTTGTCGAGGACTTTGTTGACGACGTGCGAGGCGAGGTCATCGGGCCGGACGTCGACGAGAGACCCCTTGCGCGCTCTTCCGATCGGGGAGCGCCCGTACGCGACGATCACTGCTTCGGTCATGCGACGGTTATACGCCTAACCCAGGTTCAGCTAGCGGTACCTGGCGGCGAGCGAGTAGATGAAGAAGCTCAACAGTCCGAGGCCCGCCACCCCAAACGCCAGGAGCGGGTTCAGGCCGAGCGACGCCGTCACCACGACCAGCAAGACGAGCAAGGGGAGGTACAGGTAGCCGGCGAGCTCGAGCTGCCGGATGCCGAACCACCGGTGCCGCCGGCCTTCCAGGATGAGCTCCCGTGGCAGCCGCTCGTTCATGTCCAGCGGATGGAAGATCGAGTACATGCTCCGTCGCTCGAGGCTCCGGAGGTCTCTCAGCTCGGTGCGGCGGCCCATCTCTTCACCAACAGTCTGCCACCGCCGCCCGGGTTATGAGCGAACCAGCAGGGCCTCCCGCGTGAAGAGCCGCAGCGCCGCGTAGAAGCACAGGCCGCCGGTCAGGGCGAGGCTGGCTGTGGTCACCGCCAGCGCGCCCCACGCCACGGAGTCGTGGATGATCGCGTCCCGCAGCACGAGGACCGCGTTGAGGATCGGGATCAGGTAGTAGCCGAGGTTCGGGTTGAAGTCGGGGATGAACAGGATGATCGAGGCTGGGAAGATCGTGATGAAGTAGAGCGGAGTCGCGTACGCCTGGCCCTGGCGGAAGTTGCGCGCCAGCGTGCCGAGCGCGATTGTCAGGCAGCTGAACGAAGCGGCCAGCAGCACGGCAAGCCAGACCATCACCACGGCCGCGAGCGGAGAGAGCGAGACGCTCAGCACCCCGTTCCGGCTTCCGCCGAACTCGAGCTGGCTCAGCGCGACCAGCATCGAGATGATGGCGGCGAGCGCCGCGGTCAGGCTGATCGTGGTCACCGCCAGGATCTTGCCGATGAGGACGTGGCTCCGCGGGGCCGGAGTCAGGAGCAGGCTCTCCAGGGTCTTGCGCTCGCGCTCTCCCGCCGACGTGTCGAGGGCTGCCGACAGCCCGCCCGTGAGGCTCATCGTGATCAGGATGTAGGGCAGGAAGAAGCTCAGGAAAGAGTTGCTCGCCGCCCTGGCCGGAGAGCTGAGCGGATGCACGGTGACCGGGAGCGGGTTGAGGACGGAGGGATCGACGCCTTTCTGCTGCAGCGCGGCAGCGATCTTCGCGGCGTCGTACCGGCTCAAGATCGTCTGCAGCCGCACGTCGGCGATCTGCGCGCTCTGGCGGGTGGGGTCGTAGTACTCGTCCACGCCTGAGGCCGTGAACGCGATGCCGATGTCGACCTGCTGCTTGGCGGCTGCCGCCGGGTCGTCCACCTTCACGAGGTTCAGTCCCGTGGAGCTGAAGAGGATGTCGAGCCCGGTGGGGATGTCGCCGCTGTAGCCGGCGGTGTATTCCTGCGACGCGGTCCTGGTCGAGACCTGAGAGATCACGAACAGCACGATGGGCGTCGCGAGCGCGGCAAACCCGATCGCGATCAGGGTGCGGCGGTCGCGAAGGATCTCGCGCATCTCTTTCAAGAAGACGATCCATACCGCGTTCACAGAGCGGACTCGACCAGCGACAGGAATGAGTCTTCGAGCTCTTGATACCCGCCGCGCACCTCGGCGGTCGTGCCGCTTGCCACGACACGGCCCTGGTGGAGGATCGTCACGCGGTCGCACAGGCGCTCCGCGTCGTGCAGCACGTGGGTCGAGAAGATCACGCACTTGCCGCGACCTTTGGCCTCGACCATGAACTCGCGGATCTCACGTGACGCGAGGACGTCGAGGTTCGAAGTGGGTTCGTCGAACATCAGCACCGGCGGGTCGTGCACGATGGCTCGCGCGATCGCGACCTTCTGCTTCTGGCCGGACGACAGGCTCTCGGCTCGCTGGTTGGCGAATTCGCGCATGTCGAGCCTTTCGAGAACGCTGTCGACTCTCCGGTTGACGTCACCATCGTCCACGCCGCTCAGCTCGGCGAAGTACGCGATGTTCTCGCGGGCCGTGAGACGAGGGTAGATGCCGATCTCGGCCGTGACCACGCCGACCCTCCCTCGCACCTCGCGGGGCACGACACGCGTATCGAAGCCGAGAACTTCCACCGAGCCCGCGTCGGGAGCGAGGAGAGTGCAGATGACACGCAGCGTCGTGGTCTTGCCGGCGCCGTTGGGCCCGAGCAGTCCGAAGATCTCGCCGGAATGCGCCTCGAAGGAGATGCCCCGGAGCACCTTGTTCGGGCCGAGTGTCTTCTCCAGGCGATCGACCGTGACCGCCGCCCCGGTCACTTTCTCTTGGTGACTTTCCTGTTCGCCGTCGACGTGGGCTTACCGGATCTCTTCGCGGCCGCCTTGGCCTTGCCGACTGGCTTTTTGGCGGCCGCAGGCTTGGCCGGGACGCGCCTGGCAGGCGCAGTCTTGGCTTTGGCCGTCACCTTCGGTGCTACAGCCTCGACCAGGGCCGGCTCTTCGGCTGTTGCGGGCTCGGCTTGCGCCACGCCGATCGAGCTCGAGAGCGTGCGGTGGCACGTCTCGCACGTCACGATCGTCCGCACCAGCGTGCCGAGGTGGTGCGCCTCGCGCCGCAGGGTCCGTGTGCGGTTGCAGAACGAGCAGTACGCCACATCGGTCGTGACATCGACGTGCCCGGGTCGCTTGTTCATCGGTGACTAAGTTAAACTCTCCAGAGCTTCGGGATCCTTTAAGTCCGATCCAGCGAGATCGGGAAGGAGGCTTTTTGTGGCCATAACGTCAAGGCTGCGCCACGTGATCGAGAGTCAGCAGTTCTCTCGCACGCTCCTCGAAGAGCTGTTTGCGCGGTCGGATGAGATCAAGCGCGAGCCGCATCACTTCATCGGCCGGCTCGCGGGCCAGGTCATGGCCGCGCTCTTTTACGAACCCTCGACTCGCACGCGCCTGTCCTTCGAGGCCGCGATGCTTCGCCTCGGCGGCGCGACGATGGGCACCGACAACGCGCGAGAGTTTTCCTCGGCGGCGAAGGGCGAGACCCTCGAGGACACGATCCGCATCGTCAGCGGGTACGCGGACGTGATCGTGCTGCGCCACAACGAAGAAGGCGCGGCAAGACGTGCAGCGGCGGTCAGCGACGTGCCGATCATCAACGCCGGCGACGGGTCGGGGCAGCATCCCACGCAGGCTCTGCTCGACCTCTACACGATTCGCGCCGAGCTGGGTCGCATCGACGGCGTGCGTGTCGCCATGGTCGGCGACCTGGCCAACGGACGCACGGTGCGCTCGCTCGCCTACCTGCTCAGCAAGTTCAAGGACATCAAGCTGTGGTTTGTCGCGCCGACGCAGGTCGCGATGCGCGACGACCTGAAGGCGCACCTCGACGAGCACAGCGTGCCTTGGGTCGAAACGGAAGACCTCGATTCGGTCCTGCCCGACGTCGACGTCGTGTACCAGACCCGAATCCAGAAGGAGCGCTTCACCGACCCCGAGGCCTACAACGCGGTGAAGGGTGTCTATCGGATCGACAACAAGACCCTGGCCCGCATGCGCAAGTACGCCATCCTCATGCACCCTCTGCCCCGCGTCGACGAGATCCTGCCGGAGGTCGACGCCGATCCCAGGGCGGCCTACTTCAGGCAGGCGCGCAACGGCCTGCACATCCGCATGGCACTGCTGGATCGCTTGTTGTCGTGAGCATCACCGAAGGTCGCCTTAAAGCGACGGTGATGGACGCGGACCAGATCCGGCGGTCTCTGTCGCGCATCGCCCACGAGATCGTGGAGCGCAACCGCGGCACCGAGGACATCGTGGTGGTCGGCATCGTCAGCAAGGGCGACGTCCTTGCGCAGCGGCTCGCGAAGATCCTCAGCCGGCTCGAGAGATGCGCCGTCCCGTTCGGCCGGCTCGACGTCACGCTGCACCGGGACGACCTACACCTGCGGCCGTCCGATGGCCACCACACCTCGACCGAGCTCCCCGACATCGGCGGCAAGGTGGTCGTCCTGGTCGATGACGTGATCCACCGCGGCCGCACCGCACGCGCGGCGATGGACGCATTGATGGATTTCGGCCGGCCTCGCGCGATCCAGCTCGCGGTCCTCGTCGATCGAGGGCATCGCGAGCTGCCCATCCGGCCCGACTACGTCGGCAAGAATGTGCCGACGTCCGACTCGGAGCGGATCGAAGTCCTCATCGACGAGCAAGACGGGATCGACCAGGCGGTCATCGTTGCCGGCTAGAACCCACGCCGCGCTCGTGCTCGAGGACGGACGTGCGTTCGTCGGCGTTGCCCTGGGGGCTGACGTCGCGGGCGAGGGAGAGGTCGTCTTCAACACCGCGATGACCGGGTACCAGGAGGTCCTCACCGACCCCTCGTACGCCGGGCAGATGGTCTGCATGACCTACCCCGTGCAGGGCAACTACGGTGTGCGCGACGCGGACGCCGAGTCGGCGCGGCCATGGGCACGCGCTCTCGCCGTGCGCTGGGCATGTCCAGAACCGAGCCATCACTCGAGCGAAGCCTCGCTCGACGAGTACCTGCGGCGGTGGAAGGTCCCCGCGATCAGCGAGATCGACACTCGAGCCCTCACGCGCCATATCCGCAAGCACGGCGCGCAGCGAGCTGTGCTCGTCCATGAGGCCGCCGTCCCGTCTGAAGTCCGGCTCGCCGAGCTTGCAACCGCAGCCCGGCGTGTCACCCCGCTCGCCGAGCAGGACCTGGTGGCCGAGACCTCGCGCACGAGCAAGCAGGAGTGGCTGGAGCCGCTGCCCAACGAGCTCAGGACGCGCCGGCGGAGCGATGGGGAAGGGCTGCTCGTCGCTGTCGTCGACTACGGCGTCAAGGCCAACATCCTGCGGTCGCTGCGCGAGCGCGGCTGCCGCGTCGTCGTCCTTCCGCACACGGCGTCGTGGGCGGAGGTGGAGGCTCTTGGCGCTGACGGGCTGGTGCTCTCGAACGGTCCCGGCGACCCGGCCGTCCTGGACGGACCGGTCGAGCTTGCGCGCCAGGCGCTCGGCCGGGTTCCCATGTTTGGCATCTGCCTCGGGCACCAGGTCATGGGCCGGGCCGCGGGCGCGACCACCTCGCGCCTGCCCTACGGCCACCACGGCGCCAACCACCCGGTCAAGGACCTCGACACCGGCAGCGTGCACATCACGAGCCAGAACCACGAGTTTCAGGTCGACGCGAGCTCGATCCCCGCCGGCGACTTCTATGTCTCCCAGCGCAATCTCAATGACGGGTCGGTCGAGGGGCTCGGCCATAAGAGGCTGCCCGCGTTCAGCGTCCAGTACCACCCCGAAGGCTGCCCCGGTCCGCAGGACAACCAGCATCTCTACGACCGCTTCATCGACATGGTGCGGAGCCGCGCTCCGGTCGTGAGAGCGATCGCCGGGATGAAGGACGAGCCACGGCCGCGCAAGGTGTTGATCCTCGGCTCCGGTCCCATCGTCATCGGCCAGGCCGCGGAGTTCGACTACGCGGGCACCCAGGCGTGCAAGGCGCTGCGGGAGGAAGGCATCCAGACAGTGCTTGTCAACTCCAACCCGGCGACGATCATGACCGACGAAGAGGTCGCCGACCGCGTCTATCTCGAACCGCTGACGGTCGAGTCAGTCGAGCGGATCATCGCCCGCGAAAAGCCCGACGCGCTGCTGCCGACGCTCGGCGGACAGACCGGACTGAACCTGGCGACCGATCTTGCCAATGCGGGCGTCCTCGACCGGCACAACGTCCGCCTCCTCGGCGCGACCATCAAAACGATCCGCAAGGCCGAGGACCGCCAGGCCTTCAAAGAGATGCTCGAAGGCATCGGGGAGCCTGTTCCCGTTTCGCGCGTGTGCGAGTCGATGGATGAGGTGAAGGACTTTGCGGCGCAAGCCGGCCTTCCGCTGGTCATCCGCCCCGCCTACACGCTGGGCGGGACGGGCGGCGGTTTTGTCACCACCGAGGCCGACCTGGAGGTTATCGCCGCGCGCGGCCTCGCCGCGTCGCCCATCCACCAGGTGCTCATCGAGCGGTCGCTGTGGGGCTGGAAGGAGATCGAGTATGAGGTCATGAGGGACGGCGCCGACACGTGCATCACGGTCTGCAACATGGAAAACCTCGACCCGATGGGCGTGCATACCGGCGACTCGATCGTGGTCGCGCCGGCGCAGACGCTGTCCGATCGCGACCACCAGATGCTTCGCTCCTCGGCGATCCGCATCATTCGCGCGCTCGGCATCGAAGGCGGGTGCAACGTGCAGTTCGCCCTGGATCCGAAGAGCTCGCAGTACTACGTGATCGAGGTCAACCCGCGTGTGAGCAGATCCTCGGCGCTGGCCTCCAAGGCGACCGGCTACCCGATCGCGCGGGTCGCGGCGAAGGTCGCGGTCGGCCGGCGCCTGGAGGAGATCCGCAACGAGATCACCGGCCGGACCTTCGCCGCGTTCGAGCCGGCGATTGACTACTGCGTCGTGAAAATCCCCCGCTGGCCCTTCGACAAATTCCCCGCCGGCGACCGGAGGCTCGGCACCCAGATGGCGTCCACTGGCGAGGTGATGGCGCTGGAGAGAACATTCGAGGCCGCCCTGACCAAGGCCATGCGCTCGCTCGAGCAGAAGCCGCCCGCGACGTGGGAGCTGGGTCCGGACACCATCGACCAGCCAAACGACCGCCGCCTGTTCGCGCTGCTGAACGCTCTTCGCGCCGGGGCCGACGCCGCTTCCCTGGCCGAACGCAGCGGCATCGACCGGTGGTTCATCGACCGTATGGCGAACATCACGCGGCTCGAGGTCGAGGGTGATGTTCGCGAGCTGCGGCGCGCCGGCTTCTCCGACGCGATGATCAGCGCGCTCCGCGGCGACACAGTCGAGCCGGCGCTCCCGACGTACAAGCTCGTCGACACATGCGCAGGCGAGTTCGAGGCCGCGACGCCGTACTACTACTCCTGCTGGGAGGAAGAGACAGAGAGTGAGCCGGTCGATGGCCGCGCCGCCGTGGTGGTCGGTTCGGGGCCGATTCGAATCGGGCAAGGCATCGAGTTTGACTACTGCTCGGTCCACGTGACCGGCGCGCTCGTTCAGTTCGGCGGGCAGACCGCGATCAACCTCGCCGAGCCGCTCGACCAGAGCGGTGTTGGGATCATGGGCTCGAGCGTCGAGGCGATCGACCTGGCCGAAGACCGGCGCGCCTTTGCGAGCTCGCTCGACGCGATCGGCATCCCCCAGCCGATGGGCGGCACGACGACGAGCGTCGAGGAGGCGGAGGCGATCGCCGCTCGCGCCGGCTACCCGGTCCTGGTCCGGCCCTCGTACGTGCTGGGCGGCCGCGCGATGGAGATAGTTCGCAACCGCGAAGAGCTGAGGCGCTACATGGTCTGGGCGATCGGAGCGATGCCTCGGGGCCAGGTCCTGGTCGACAAGTATCTGCAGGGGATCGAGGTCGAGGTCGACGCAATCTCCGATGGTGAGACGGTCGTCATCCCCGGGGTGATGCAGCACGTCGAGCGGGCGGGCGTCCACTCTGGCGACTCGTACGCGGTTTACCCCGCGCAGAGCCTCGAGCGCGCTGAGCTCGACCACATCGTCGACTACACAGTGCGAATTGCGCGGCACCTGCGGCTCCGCGGCCTGGTCAACGTCCAGTACGTCGTGCACCGCGGTCACGTCTACGTGCTCGAGGTGAACCCGCGCGCATCGAGAACCGTGCCGTTCCTGTCCAAGGTCACCGGCGTGCCGATGGTCAAGCTCGCGACCAACGTCATGCTGGGCCAAAAGCTGGCCGACCACGGCTGGTCGACGGGGCTGGTCCCCGCGCGCGACCTCGTGGCCGTCAAGGCGCCGGTGTTCTCGATGAACAAGCTGCCCGCGGTCGACTCCTACCTCGGGCCCGAGATGAAGTCGACGGGCGAGGCGATAGGCATCGCACGCACCCTCAACGAAGCGCTGCGCAAGGCATTCGCGGCTTCGGGCATGCACCTCGAACGCGGCAGCTCTGTGCTCCTGACGATCGCGGACGCGGACAAACCCGAGCTGTTTCCAATCGTCTCGCGCATGGTCCAGCTCGGATGCAAGATCGTCGCGACCGAGGGCACGGCAAAAGCGCTGCGTGCCGCCGGATTTTCCCCACGTGTCGTGGCGAAGATCGGCGAAGAGGGCCCGACAGTCGTGGACGTGATCGTGCGTGGCGAGGTGCAGCTCGTGATCAACACGATGTCCAACATCTACGCGGACCCCGGCGACGGGCGTCCCATCTTCAAAGACGGGTTTGAGATCCGCCGCGCCGCGGTCGAGAGACGCATCCCCTGCCTCACCTCGCTCGACACCGCCACCGCGCTTCTCGAGTCCGCCGTCGCGGCTCCCGGCGAGATCGAGGTGCGAACGATCGGCGAATGGCGCGACAGTGTTCCTGCTTGACGCGCCGATAACCGGCAAGCGCCAGGTCGCGCGAGGCATGTTCGTGATCGGGATGCGCGCGCCCGAGGTGGCCGCGGCGGTGCGCGCGGGTCAGTTCGTCAACCTGGGCTGGGCCGGCGGGCCACTGCTCCGGCGTCCCTTCTCCGTCTATCGATCGGATGGAGAGCACATCGAGGTCGTGCTCAAGGCAGTCGGCGCCGGAACCGGCCAGCTGCTGGCGATGGAGGTGGGCGACCGGGTCAGCTGCCTGGGGCCGCTGGGTCGCGGCTTCGACCTGGCGACGGGAGCGCGCATCGCGGTGTTGATCAGCGGCGGGCTTGGGGTGGCACCGATGCCGCTGGCGGCACGAGACGCCAAGGCTGCGGGCATGCACGTGACCTGGGTGCACGGGGCGCGCACCGCGGCCGAGCTCTGCGCTGAGTCCGAGGGCGAGGAGGTCGTGTGGGCCACCGACGATGGATCGCAGGGCGCCAAGGGCAGCGCGCTGGCTGCGGCGCCGGACGCCGGACTGGTGCTCGCGTGCGGCCCCAACCGCATGCTTGCCGCCGTGGCGGAACGATGGCCCGACGCGCAGGTTGCGGTCGAGACCTACATGGGCTGCGGGACTGGGGTGTGCCTCGGCTGCGCGGTGCCCCTGAAGCGAGGTGGCTATGACCGCGCGTGCACAGAAGGCCCCGTTTATCGCGCCGCCGACATCGACTGGGAATCGCTGCCCTCGCATCTTCCGTACGCGGTGATGGCATGACGCCCGACCTGTCGGTCGACATCGGCGCGCTGAGGCTCCGCGGCCCTGTGCTCGCCGCATCCGGCACGTTCGGCTACGGCACCGAGGTGCCGCTCCTGGAGCGCCGGGCACTCGCCGGCATGGTCTCCAAGGGCATCTTCCTGCGGGCACGCGCGGGCACCGCACCGCCGCGCATCGCGGAGACGCCGGGCGGGATGCTCAACGCGATCGGCCTGCAGGGCCCGGGGGCCGAGGCGCTGGTCCGCGACTACGCGCCGAAGTGGGCGGAGTGGGACTTCCCGGTGCTCGTCAACATCAACGGCGAGTCCGCGTCGGAGTACGGCGAGCTGACCGCGCGTCTCGACGGCGTGCCCGGCGTCGCCGGTTTCGAGATCAACATCTCGTGCCCCAACGTCGAGCAGGGCGGCATGTTCTTCGGCAACGACCCGCGAGCGGCGGCGGCGGTGACGGACGCGGTCCGTAAGCGGACCAGGCTGCCGGTGTGGGTGAAGCTCACGCCGATGGTGAGCGACATTGGCGTGATCGCGCGGGCGGTCGAGGCGGCGGGCGCGGATGCCCTCTGCGCGATCAACACTTTCGTCGGCATGTCGATGGACCTCAACGCCTACACGCCGCGCCTCAGCTTCCGCACCGGCGGCCTCTCCGGTCCCGCGATACGGCCGCTGGCGGTCCACCTCGCGCACCAGGCCGCTCGGGCCGTGCGCATCCCGGTGATCGGTATCGGCGGAATCACGCGGGCGGAAGACGCTCTCGAGTTTCTGGTTGCGGGCTGCACCGCGGTCCAGGTGGGAACGGCCACTTTCGTCAATCCGAATACCATCGGCGAGGTCCACGACGGCATCGCCGCCTTCCTCCAGGCGAAGGGCTTCGCCTCACTTGCCGATCTGCCCCGGTATCTTCCTCGCGACTAGATGTCGACCGAGATCCCTCCATCACGGGCCCAGTCGGAGGCGCTCCAGGTCCTGGCGACGGAGCACTGGAGCCTCCTTGCGACGCGCGCGCTCACCTACCAGGAGTCGCTCGGCCGCGTGAACATGTTTCTCACCATCCTGTCGGGCGCGGTCATCGCTCTCGCTCTGGTCGCACAGGCCGCCCACTTCGGTCCCGCCTTCTTCGCCATCGCGATCTTCATGCTCGCGGTGGTGTTTCTCACCGGCATGTTCACCGTCGCCCGGCTCCAAACGCTCAACCGCGACGACTTTCGCTGGGTGCTGGCGATGAATCGAATCCGGAACGCCTATCTCGACCTCCACCCGGAGCTGGAGAGTCACTTCACGACAAGTTCCTATGACGATTTGCCAGGGGCGCTGCAGACGCTGGGCATCGATCCCGTCGGCGCGAACCGGCTGGGATCGCTCTTCCATGGTCTGCAGACCTTGCCGGGCATGCTGTCGATGATCGTTGCGTCCGTTGGCGGCGGCATAGGGGGGCTCATCGCAGCCGGCTTTGGCGGGCCGCCGGTCGTGGTGCTCCTGTCCGGCTTCGCGGCGTTCCTTCTCTCGGCGGTCGGCATGGTCATCTGGCTCAGCCGGTCGGTCAGGCACCTCACGCCAAGCGTCGGCCCACGGTTCCCGACGCCGCCTAAGTCGCCAACTTCCTGAGGTCGGCCCGTCAGAATCCTGTAGCCATGCTCGAGGTCGACGGTCTCGCCAAACGCTATGGCGACGTGCTCGCGCTCCAGGACCTGAGCGTGCGCGTCGAAGAGGGCCAGTGCCTCGTGTTGCTGGGCCGCAACGGGGCGGGCAAAACGACCGCCCTGCGATGCATGGCCGGGGTCCTCCTGCCCACCGAAGGCACGGTCAAGGTCGATGGGATCGACGCCGCCGACGACCCCGCAGCGGTCCGGGCGCGCGTGGGGTTGATGCCAGAGGTCCCCGGCCTGTACGAGCGGATGTCGGCTCGCGCGTACCTCGACCATTTCGGCGCGATCTACGACCTCGAGCCGGCGCTTCGCCGCCGCCGGATCGAGGAAATGCTGGAGATCTTCGAGCTCACAGACGCCGGCGACCGCTGGCTCGGCACGTTTTCCAAGGGCATGCGGCAGAAGGTGGCGCTGATCCGCGCCACTCTCCACCGGCCGCGTCTCGTCCTCGCAGACGAGCCGACCTCGGCCCTCGACCCGGACAGCGCGCGCCGCGCATGGATCTACCTCCAGGACCTGCAGAAGGAGGGCTGCGCGCTGGTCATCTGCACCCACAGCATGGAAGAGGCGGAGCACCTGGCCGGCGACATCGGGATCATGTCGGGCGGCCGCGCGCTGGCCGTGGGAAGCATGGTCGACCTCCGCCGTCGCTCGGGCCTGAAGACGCGCCAGGAGGTGCGCGAGCTGCCGACGCTACAGGACATCTACCTCGAGATAGTCGGGAACCACCATGAGCTGGCCGAAACTCGAACGGCGTAAGGCGGCGTTGGTGGCGGCCCGCGACCTGCGGGACGCGGTCAGCGAGCTGCGCCTCATCGTGGCCATGGTCGGGCTGGCGCTCGCGATTCCGATCGGCTCGGCAACTGGCGTGCGGGCCCTCGCCGCCTTCGGTGGCGGCACCGCTGTGGTCAACCGGCTCTCCCTCGTCGGCGCCTTCTTCGTGGTCTTCATCCCGGCGAGCTTCTCCCTGGTCCTCGCCCTCGAGTCATTCGTCGGCGAGCGTGAGCGCACGACGCTCGAGGTCCTGCTGTCGACTCCGCTGCGCGAGGCCGAGATCTACGCAGGCAAGGTCGTCGCGGTGCTGACCGTTTCGCTCACGCTCTGCTATGGCGGACTGCTGGTCTACTGTCTCGTGACCTTTCCGGGACTCGGCTATTTCCCCGTGGGCATCCTGCTGGCCCTCGCCCTTTCGACCATCTGCCAGGTCGCAGCCATGGTCGCGGGCGCGGTGATCATCAGCCTCAACGCAAGAACGATGCGAGCGGCCAACGTAATGGCCTCTTTCATCATCCTTCCGATGTCAGTGGTGCTTCAGCTCGAGGCAGCTCTCATCCTGTTGGGCCGGGCCGACATCCTGTGGGGCTTCGCCCTTGCCATGGGTCTCCTCGCGATCGTCCTTCTGCGCATGGGCTTCAACGGCTTCTCGCGCGAGGCGCTGCTCGCGCGCGAGGTCGGCAACAGACATCCCATGCAGCGCGCACTGGGTGCGCTGCGCGCAAGCTTCGAGCGGCGGCCGGGGATCCTCCGTCTGATCTGGCTGCGCCGCATGCCATTGCTGCTCGCTGCGGCGGGTCTACCCGCGGGCGCGCTCGTGGGTTATCTCGCAGGCGTGTCGAACGCGATCCCGCAGGCGGTGGTGCGGCCGGTCCTGTCGAGCCTTGTGAAATCGGCAGGCAGCGGAGGGGCGATCGACGAGGCGGCGGCCATCTTCAGCCACAACGTGCTCGCCTTCATCCTGGTTGCGGTGCTTGCTATCTCGACTGCGGGGCTCAGCGGGTTCCTGCTCACGTTCGCACCGGGCTTCCTGCTGGGTTTCGCCGCGGCGCTCTCGTCATGGAGCCTCGCCTTGACCGGAATCGTGCCGAACGGCTTCGTCGAGATCCCCGCGGCGATCGTCGCGGGCGGCCTGGCAATCCACGTTGGCGCGACCGCGATTCACATGGACGCGCGAGGTGGCTGGACAGCTCGGGTGCTGGCTGCCCTCGCCGACTACATCCGGGCGCTGCGCTGGCTGGTGCCCGCGCTGGCGGTCGCCGCCGTGCTCGAAGTCTTCTTGGGCTGACCGAGGCCGAAGACCTCCGGTCTCAACAGCGCGATCGCGAACACGACCCCTCCGGCGATGAGCGCGCCGATCGCCATCGCCCACGGCGCGCTCAGCAGGGTGGCCAGCGCGCCGGCCTGGACGTTGCCGAGCGGTCCGACTCCGATCAAGGCCTGCGCGTAGAGCGCCATGACGCGCCCGCGCAGGTGGTCAGGCGTGATGGACTGGATGCGGTTGTTGGTCGTGGCCAGGAACGAGATCTGGCAGTAGCCCGCGACGAACAGAGTGACGAGGGAGATCACGAAGACACCCGAAATGGAAAACTCGAGCAGCGCCCCGACCCATATCGCCGCCATCCACAGCTGACGGCGCGGGTCGGCGCCGAGGTGCGGAAGGAAGGCAAGCGTCAGCGCTCCCGCCAGCGCGCCGAGGCCCATCGAGGCGACCAGGAACCCGAAACCCTGCGCGCCGACGTGCAGCACCTGGGAAGCGAAAAGAGGAATCAGCGTGAGGCGGTTCATCGCGAACAGCGAGAACACGGCCAGCGTGATGAGAAGCATCCCGACCACGGGCTCGTGGCGGGCGTACGACGCACCCTGGGCCAGCCGGGCGAGCATCGGCTGCTGCTCGTGTGCTGTCGCGACGTCGGGCAGGTCCCGCATCAAGAGCAAGGCGGCGACCGCGCCGAGGTAGCTGAGCGAGTTGGCGAGGAAGCACAGCGGTACGCCGACCAGGGCGATCAGCACACCCGCGAGCGAAGGTCCGACGACGGCCGCGCCATTGAAGACTGATGAGTTGAGCGCGATCGCGTTCATCAGGTCATGCCGGCCGACCATCTCGACGAGGAACGATTGCCTGGCGGGGACGTCGAACAGGTTGATCGTGCCCGTGGCGAGGGCCGCGAGGATGACCATCCAGTACTGCGCGTGGCCGCTCGCGCTCGCCAACAAGGACGGGGGTGAACTGCGCCGCCAGCACGAGGCCGACCAGAAGCCCGCTGTGCGTCAGCTCGAGCGCAAGCCAGGGCATGGCGACGCTCTGCATCCAGGTCCCGACCGATGAGATGGTCTGGCCCGCGAAGAACAGGCGGTAGTTGCGGTGGCGCAGCGCGCCCAGGGTCCGCGGTGGTGGCGCTTCCAGCATCGGTGCGATCATCCCAGTGTGGCGAGGATCCACGAATCAGTAGAGATCGAAGCGCCTGCTGAGCGCGTGTGGGCTGTCGTCGCCGAGGACGTTCAGAACGCGCCGAAGTGGACGACCTACCTCGACAAGGCGGAGAAGCTCGACATTGGTTCCCCAGGCAAGGGCACGCGCTATCGCTACCACCTTCGGTTGCCGGGTGGACACAAGGTGACTCTCGAGGTCGAGCAGGACATGTGGAACAAGCCAAAGAAGTGCGCCGGCAGGTTCGTCAAGGGCCCCCTCAACGGAACATGGGCGTACACGTACACGGAGCGCAAAGACGGATCGACAAGGCTCGTCTACGACATGGACTACGAGCTGGGCGGTCTGCTGCGTTTCGCGGCGGGACTGCTCGGACCGCAGTACGCGGCGGGAATCCACCAGAACCTGGAGTCGTTGAAGCGATACGTCGAGGCCGGAAAAGGCCCGAAGCCTAAGAGGTAACGGCCTCCGCCTCGATCTCGACCTTCCAGCGGGGGTCGATCAGGGCCTTCACGACGACCATGGTCGCGGTGGGCCTGGCCCTGGCCATCGCCTCGCCATGCGCTTTGCCCACAGCGTCGACCCAATCCAGCGCCGTCACGTATATCCGCGTGCGAACCACCTGGTCCAGCGACGCGCCTGCTTCCCCGAGCGCGGTGTCGATGATCTCAAAGCAGCGTTTCGCCTGGACATAGGCGTCGGGGTCGACCGACCCATCGGGCCAGACAGGAGCCGTTCCCGACACCAGGACCCGCTCGCCGATGCGGATCGCGCGGCAGTAGCCGAAAGGCTCTTCGAAGGGAGAGCCGGAGCTGATCCTCCGTCGATCGCTGTTCAGGATTTGCGGAAGGGAAGCAGCTCGAGCTGCTCGAAGCGATCCTCGACGGCCGTGCGGAGCTCGCCCACCAACGCCTTCAAGCGCTCTTGGGACGCGGTGTCTGTGATGTTGACGACACGGATCCGGCGCAGCGTGGTCTGCAGCGAGTACAGGCCGGCCGGCTCGTTGCCAGTCATCCGGGCGGCGCCGTTGCGGATCTCACGCGCCACGTCCTCGTGGCCGTGAGCGCGCATCCAGTTCGAAAGGCGCGCGGCAGCGACGACGACGCGCTGCGTCTTGGCGTTGAGCCCCGGCGGCACGACCTCTCGCGGCCCGCGCGACTGGAAGACGGCCGGCACTTTGACCGGGCGCCACACGGATGTGATCCGGCGCTTCACGTTGCGTGGCCCGAGGATGACGACAACACCGGCGACGACCAGGAGAAGGACGAGGGATACCACCAGCGCATCGAGCATTTTTCTCTAGGTTACGCTTGGACGGCATCGCTTTTGCATCCGTTAACCAGGGGGCGGAGAAGGTGACTCCAATCGCAGTAATCACGGGAGCCTCATCGGGCATCGGGGCCGCGACGGCCATCGCGCTGGGGCGTCATGGATTCCGCGTCGTGGTCGGAGCGCGCCGCGTCGACCGGCTGCAGCGAGTGGCCGGGGAAGAGGGAGTCGCGCTGCACCTGGACGTGACGGACGAGCAGAGCGTCAGCGACTTCGTGCGCGAGGTGACAAAGCGGTTCGGACGGATCGACGTGCTCGTCAACAACGCAGGTGGCGCGTTGGGTCTACACCCGATCGAGAAGGCAGTGGACGACGAGTGGATCGGTATGTGGAAGACCAACGTGCTGGGCCTGATGTGGATGACGCGCGCGTGCTTGCCGCTGCTGCGCAAGGCCAAGCATGGGCACATCGTGAACATTGGCTCGATCGCCGGCTTCGAGACCTACAAGGGAGGCGCCGGCTACACGGCGGTCAAGCACGCGGTGCGCGCGATCACCAAGACGCTGCGGTTGGAGCTCAACGGCGAACCGGTCCGGATCACCGAGATCGCGCCCGGACTTGTCGAGACCGAGTTCAGCGTCGTGCGGTTCCACGGCGACCGCAAGGCGGCGCGAGCAGTCTACGAAGGCCTCAAGCCGCTCACGGCGGAGGACGTCGCCGACTGCGTCGTGTTCGCGGTCACCCGACCTCCCCACGTCGACATCGACGAGATCGTCATCCGGCCGGTGGCGCAGGCCACGGTGTGGCAGGTCGCGAGGACGGCTCCCCGCAAAAAATAGGACCTAGGGCAGGAGAAGGATCTTGCCGGTCGTTTTGCGCGCCTCGAGGTCTTCATGCGCCTGGCGCGCCTTGGCCAGCGGGTAACGCGCCCCGATCCGGACGTCGAGCTTGCCCTGCCCGATGAGCTCGAAGACTTTCTGAGCCCTGTCTCGGAGAAGCTCGGGCGTGCGCGTGTACGTGTTGAGGGTGGGCCGCTGCACGTACAGGGAGCCGGACCGGGCCAGCATCATCAGCGTCAGCGGGTCGGGCTGTCCGCTCGATGCGCCGTACAGGATCATCCGCCCGAACGGCCGGATGGCTTTCAGCCCGTCGTAAAACGTCGTCTTGCCGACGCCGTCGTAAACGGCCGCGACCCCCTCGCCGCCCGTGATCTCGCGGGCGCGCTCGGCAAAGCCTCCATATAGCGCGACCTCGTCGGCACCGGCCTCTTGCGCGAGCTTCGCCTTCTCGCCGGAGGAGCACGTGGCCAGGACACGGCCGCCCTGCAGCTTGACGAGCTGCGTCAGTAGCTGGCCGACCCCGCCCGCCGCCGCGTGCACCACCACCCAATCGCCCTTCTGGACCGGGTACGAGTCGAAAACGAGGTAGTGGGCGGTCATCCCCTGCAGGAGGGCTGCCGCGGCGACGTCAGACTCCACGTCGTCGGGAACCGGGACGAGGCGATCCGGATCTGCGGCCACCCGTTCCGCGTAGCTGTGGGGAACGCCCACCCAGGCCACGCGCTGCCCCGTCCTGGCGATGGTGCCCGCACCCTCGACGCCGACGATCGCGGGCGGCTGCAGGGCGTATTCGCGGCCCTCGCGCTCGTAGACGTCGCGGAAGTTGACGCCCGCCGCCTCGACGTCCACCAGCACCTGCCCGTCCGCGGGCGACGGATCGGCCACCTCTCTGTACTCGAGCACGTCAGGCCCGCCGTGCGTCTCGTAAACAACCGCGTGCATCAAGTGGCTCCCCTTACTTGATCAAACCGGCCGCACGGGCCTCGTCTATCGTCATTCAACAGCCGGGTTCGCCGTAGTTCCCGCAGCATCCCCGCCCGCCGCTCTTGCGGCGCACGTTGCTGACGATCAGGCGCAAACGCTCGATCGGGCCGTAGGACCCGGTCCCGAGGTTGCGGAGGAAGCTAGGCGGCGAGGGTCGTGCGCGACTCATTCGTAATAGTTGTTGTTGTACTCGATCCAGCCGGGGATCGGGCATCCGGTCGAGGTGTGCGCGTGGGTGCAGTGAACGCCGTAGCGCGGCCCCGGGTCGATGTAGAGCTGGCCGTGGATCACGACGCCGTCTCCTTTGTGCACCGGGACTTCTTGGGCGAGGCTGGTGTTGTGGTCGACCTCGAGTGTCTCGCCGGTGGGCGCCTGCACCTCGAACCGCTCGTGGTCTCCTCCCTGCACAGGATCGGTGATCACGGACGCGTCAAAGGTCACCTCGGCGCCGCCGGTGCTGCTCACGATGTCCTGGTGGAGCCCCTGGTCGTCCGGGGTGTCGCGGCCGCCGCAGGCGACCAGCGCCAGCGCCAGCGCGACAAGCGCGAGGCTCCTCACGTCCCGAGCGCTTGCTCCAGCGTGATCCGACCTTCATAGAGCGCCTTGCCCAGGATGACCCCCTGGGCACCCGCCGCACGCACCCGGACGAGGTCGTCGACCGAGGTGACGCCGCCCGAGTACTGGAGCTCGAGCTTGGTCATCTTGCGCACCTTGCCCAGGGTCTCGAGGTCGGGTCCTGTCATCGTGCCGTCGCGGTCGACGCTGGTCAGAATGACCCCGGCGAGCGGCAGAAACTCCCAGCGTCCGACCAGGGCCCCGATGGCGACCGGGTCGGTGTCCAGCCAGCCACCCACCGCGGCCTTGTTGTCGCGCACGTCGAGCGCGGCCAGGATGCGTCCGGGATGCTGTATCGCGCACCTGTCGAACAGGTGCGGATCGCGGATGGCCGCCGTGCCCATGACGACCCAGTGCGCGCCCAGCTCGAGGAGCGCGGCCACCGTTTCGGCCGAACGCACGCCACCCGCCACCTGCAGCTCCATGCCGGACTGCTCGAGCATCCGCGCGATCACTGGTCGGTTGCTCGCCGACCCACGCGCCGCGTCGAGATCGACGACGTGCACCCGCTTCGCGCCGGCCGTCGCGAACCGCTTTGCCACCTCGACAGGGTCGTCAGCGTAGACCGTGGGGTTGTTGTAGTCGCCCTGGGTCAGCCGCACGCAGCGACCGCCGAGGATGTCGATCGCGGGTATTACAAGCACGTTGATGAAGCTAACCGGTCGCTAGCGATAGTTGGTGAACTGAAGCGGGACAGGGATGTCCTCGGCCTCGCGCAGCGCCTTGATCACCGACTGCAGCGTGTCCTTGTCCTTGCTGACGACCCGAAGCTGATCGCCCTGGATCCGCACATTCAGCTTGCTCGACACGTTTTGGATTCGCTTGCGCAGGTCGCGCGCGATGTCGTCGGTGATGCCGGCGTTGAGCCTGACCTCGATCTGGCCGCGGCCCTTGCCAACCGTCTTCGGGTCGTCGGCCTTGAAAAGCTTGGGCGAGAGCTGGCGGCGCGCCGCTGTCCTTGAAGTCGAATCGAGTGCCGACCTCGCGGCGCGCCTGGTCCAGAGCGTTGGTGAGCTCGGCCGCGTCGAACTCGGAGACGACGTCGAAGGAGTATTCAGGCACTACTGGTGCGAGCTGAAGATCGCGTTCAGACCCACCACGACTGCCGCGATCGCGAGCGCGATCCCCGCGACCGAGGAGATCGCAAGCAGCGCGCCGATGCCCGCGGTGCCCTCGTCGAGCGACTCGAGCGGCGGCTTGTCGTAAGGGTCCGGGCCGTAATCAAGGTCGTAAACGCCTTCCTCTCTGGCCCGTTGAATCAGGTCGTCGAGCACCGGCTTGCCTCCGGCTGGCAGGGGCTTGGCTTCGAGTTTGGCCGCAGCCTCCTTGAGGTTGTCTCGAGTGCTGCCCAGCTCGGCGACCACCAGGTCGAGAGTCTGCGTCGCGCCCGGGGTGGGGTACTCGCGACGGAGGTCGGCGATGATGCCGTAGAGGCTCACGCCCGAAATCGTACCTTCCCCACTTGTGAGGAAGTCGTCCCGTCGCGTTCGCGCCCGGACGGATCGGGTTCCGCAATTACACTTAGCCCGATGGGTGTGGACACCAGCGCGAAGGCCGCGGTGAGGAAACCGTCGGCCCACCCGAACACGTGGGTCTTCTTCGAAGGCGAGTTCGCGCGCTACAACGACGTGAAGCTCGGCCTCATGACCCACGCGCTGCACTACGGAACCGCCGTCTTCGAGGGCATCCGCGCGTACTGGAACGAGAAGAAGAACCAGCTCTTCCTGCTCCAGGCGGCCGCGCACTTCGACCGCATGCACCGCTCCGCGAACGTGATGCGCATGCAGCTTCCCTTTTCGACCGAGGAGCTCGTGAACTTCACTGTGGAGCTTCTTCGGCGCAACGAGTTCAAGTCGGACGTGTACGTCCGGCCTCTCCTCTACACGTCGAGCGAAGAGATCGGGGTCCGGCTGCACAACCTGAACCGCGGCTTCTTCATCTACGCGATCCCGTTCGGCAACTACGTCGAGGTCGAAGCCGGCATCAGGTGCATGGTCAGCACCTGGCGACGCGTGCCCGACCAGGCCCTGCCGGCACGCGCCAAGATCACCGGCTCGTACGCGCAGGCAGCGCTGGCCAAATCCGAAGCAGTGGAGAACGGCTACGACGAGGCGATCGTGCTGTCCGTCGAGGGCCACGTCTCAGAGGGCTCGGCGGAGAACCTGTTCATGCTGAAGGACGGCGCGTTCGTAACGCCGCCCGTCACCGACGACATCCTCGAAGGCGTGACCAGAACCCTGCTGATGAAAGTGATCAAGGACGAGCTCAACCTGCCCGTGGTGGAACGGAGCATCGACCGCACCGAGCTGTACACGTGCGACGAGCTGCTGCTTTGCGGCACCGGCGCGCAGATCTCGCCTGTGATCGAGGTCGACCGCCGTCCGGTCGGCAACGGCAAGGTCGGTGAGTTCACGCAGGAATTGCAGAACATCTACTTCGGCGCGGTGCGCGGCGACACGCCGAAGTACAAGGACTGGACAATCCCGATCTACTAAGGCGACTACCCCGGATAGTCCGGACCATCCGACGTTCCGATTGGAGTTGGCCTGGCTTCGTCCGGACTAACCGGTAAGGTGCGTCCGCGGTGAAAGTTGTAGTCGCGCCGAACGCGTTCAAGGGGACGCTGACGGCCACGCAAGCCGCCGCGGCCATCGCCCGGGGGGTGCGCGAGGCCTTCCCCGACGCCGAGGTGGTCGAGGTTCCGGTCGCGGACGGCGGCGACGGGACCATGGAGGCGCTCGTTTCGGCCAACCACGGCGAGTACCGCAGCGCCGAGGTCACGGGACCGCTCGGCGACCTCGTCCACGCTCGTTTCGGGCTGATCGACTCCGGGCGGACCGCGGTGCTCGAGCTGGCCACGGCGAGCGGGCTGACCCTCATCCCGCCCGAGCGCCGAGACCCGCGACGAGCGTCCACCTACGGTTTCGGTCAGCTGCTGGAGGCCGCCCGCCACGCCGGTGTGTCCGGGATCATCGCTGGGATCGGTGGGTCGGCCACCAACGACGGCGGGGCCGGGATGGCGCAGGCGCTCGGCTACCGGCTGCTCGACGCCCAGGGCCGAGACCTGGCGAGGGGCGGCGCCGCCCTGGCCCGTCTCGAGCGGATCGACCCGTCGGGCTTCGATCCGGCCTGGCACCAGGTGGCCGTCAAGGTGGCGTCCGACGTCACGAATCCCCTCACCGGGCGGCAAGGCGCCAGCGCCGTCTACGGCCCGCAGAAGGGAGCCGACCCCCGAGCGGTTCGGGATTTGGACGCGGCCCTGGCCCGGCTCGCCGAGGTCATCGAGCGCGACCTAGGCAAGAAGGTGGCCGGCATCCCCGGGGCTGGTGCCGCCGGCGGCACGGGAGCCGGGCTGGTCGCTTTTCTCGACGCGAGCCTCGTCCCGGGCGCCCCCCTGGTGGTCGAGGCGGCTGGGCTCGACGCCGCCCTGCGGGGCGCCGAGCTCGTGATCACAACCGGTTGGGCGTCACCTCTGTCGTGACGCTCGATGAGGAAGGAGGCGACCCGCGGCAGGCCCTAAAAGAGCCAGAAAGGATGCTAATGCGAGCCGCCGTAGTAGCCTGCCGCAGGCGCAAATGGACGAAGTAGAGGAGAAGTCGGTCGTCCCGGGCAGCGGCGAGCCGACCGACGTTGAGCTCGTCAAGGCCTATCGAAATGGCGACATCCGCGCGTTCGAGGAGCTCCACCGCCGCTACGTCGCGTCCATCTTCCGGCTCGTCCGGCGGAAGCTTGGCGACGCGCTGCTCGCCGAGGACATCGCCCAGGAGACCTTCATGAAGGCCCTGCGGATGATGGACCGGGTCGACGACTCGTTCAACTTCGGGGGATGGATCCACACCGTGGCCCGCAACCTCTGCTACGACGAGCTGCGACGCCGGCAGCGCGACCTGCGCGCCGACGGCGGGACCGAGGAGGAGGACGACGAGCAGATGGCGAACCTGCCTTCGACGGCTCGCTCGTTCGACCCGGTCATGGTCCAGGAGTCGAACGAGACCCGCCGGCAGGGCTGGCAC
>WNFI01217938.1_pt1 | contig 23068 bp, 26 predicted proteins | sample 5400471 | NCBI WGS metagenome assembly WNFI01 (sample SAMN13153348, study PRJNA577476) | soil metagenome | isolation source: 100 cm saprolite on Douglas fir-dominated hillslope | place: USA:California | collected 2013-09-17
GTTCTTGTCGTGGGCCTGGGCCCCGCGGGCTACACCCTCGCCCACCACCTCATGAACGACGGCCACACGGTGGTCGGCATCGACGGGCTGAAGATCGAGCCGCTCGACGCCGGGCTTTCGGGGGTGGACCCTCTGGGTAACAGGGTGGGGTTTGAACCTGTGAAGAGCATAGAAGCATTGCGTGAACCGCTCGACCGCCGCGCCATGGCGGGCTTCGGCGGGGTCGCCGAGTACGGCATCACGGTGCGCTGGGACAAGAATTTCCTCAAGATCATTCGCCTCTTGCTCGAGCGGCGCCATCAGTTCGCTATGTTCGGCGGCGTGCGCTTCGGCGGCACACTCACCATCGACGAGGCGTTCGCCGACGGCTTCGACCATATCGCGCTGTGCGCGGGCGCCGGCCGGCCCACCGTGCTGGAGATTCCCAACGGCTTCGCGCGCGGCGTGCGCGCCGCCTCTGACTTCCTGATGGCGCTGCAGCTCACCGGCGCAGCGAAGCGCGAGTCGATCGCCAACCTGCAGATCCGCTTGCCGGTGGTGGTGGTCGGCGGCGGCCTGACCGCGATCGACACCGCGACCGAGTCGCTCGCCTACTACGCGGTGCAGGTGGAGAAATTCCTGTCGCGCTACGAGGAAATCGGGCAGGTGGCGTCGTGGAATCCCGAGGAGCGCGAGATCGCGCAGGAATTCATAGCCCACGCCAAAGCTTTAAGAAGCAGTAGCCCTTCTGAAAAACTGAATCTATTGAAATCCTGGGGCGGCGTGACGATCGCTTACCGGCGCCGCATGGTCGACAGCCCGTCGTATACGCTGAACCACGAGGAGGTCGAGAAAGCGCTCGAAGAAGGCGTGGTGTTCGCTGAGGGTCTTACGCCGACCAGCATCGAAGTGGATGGCCACGGTCACGCTTCGGCGGTGATATTCGAATCAGAAGGAAAAAAAGTCGAGCTGAAGGCGAGAAGCGTCCTTATTGCAGCAGGCACGCAACCCAACACGGTTCTGGCTCGCGAAGAGGGTGTAACGCTTCCCCTCGACGGCAAGTACTTCCAGGCTACAGACGAGGGCGGCGCGGCGATCAAGCCCGAGCGCCACACGGCCAAGCCGAAGCACCCCGAAGTGCTGCTGCACCGCTACGCGGACGGCCGCTTCATGAGCTTCTTCGGCGACCTGCACCCGTCGTACTTCGGCAACGTGGTAAAGGCGATGGGCAGCGCGAAGCAGGGTTATCCCGTCATCAGCCGGGTTCTTTCTTCACGCCGCTCTTCTTCCGTGGAGAGCGACGAGGCATTTCTCGCCAGGCTTAACCGCGACCTGCGCGCAGTGGTGCACGAGGTGCGGCGGCTCACGCCGCGGATCATCGAGGTGGTGCTGCGCGCGCCGGTCGCGGCGCGGCGCTTCCACCCCGGCCAGTTCTACCGCATGCAGAACTTCGAGACCCTCGCGCTGCGCGTGCCGGGCACGACGCTCGCGATGGAAGGGCTGGCGCTGACCGGCGCCTGGGTCGACAGGGAGAAAGGCCTCATTTCGGTGATCGCGCTCGAGATGGGCGGATCCGCCGACCTGCTCGCCTACCTCAGCCCGGGCGAGCCGGTGATCCTTATGGGGCCCACCGGGACGCCGACCGAGATTCCGGGCGACGAGACGGTCGTGCTCGCCGGCGGCGGCCTCGGCAATGCGGTGCTGTTCTCGATCGGGCGGGCGCTGCGCGCCGCCGGCTCGAAAGTCATCTACTTCGCCGGCTACAAGGAGATGTCGGACCGCTACCGCATCGACGACATCGAAGCTTCCTCGGACGTGGTCATCTGGTGCTGCGACGAGGCGCCGGGCTTCGCCCCGCGCCGGCCGCAGGACCGGGCGTTTGTGGGCAACATAGTCCAGGCCATGCAGGCGTACGCCTCCGGTGCTCTGGGTGTTCAGAAAATAGAATTCAAGAAAGCGGATCGGATCATCGCCATCGGCTCCGACCAGATGATGGCGGCCGTCGCGCGGGCGCGCCACGAGGTATTGAAAAAATATCTGAAACCGGACCACACCGCCATCGGATCGATCAACTCGCCGATGCAGTGCATGATGAAAGAGATCTGCGCGCAGTGCCTGCAGCCGCACGTCGACCCGGCGACCGGGAAGACGACTTATGTGTTCTCCTGCTTCAACCAGGACCAGCCGCTCGACCAAGTCGATTTCGGCGCGCTGGCACAGCGCCTGGCGCAGAACGGCGTGCAGGAAAAGCTCACTGCGCTCTGGATCGGCCGCTGCCTGAAGCTGCTTCCCCCTCCCGCGCAGCGTAAGGCGGCTTGACTTTAGCTCGGCTTCGTCGTATAAATGTTATATAACATTTATATATAGAGCCATGAAAGCAAAAGTCAGCACCTTCTCCGCAACGCCGCGCGATCTCGCGATGCTCGAAGCGGTGGCGCGCTACCACGGCCTTAACAAGAGCGCGACGATCGCAAGCCTGGTGCGCAGGGAATTCTGGAGGGTCTTCCCAGGCGGGGCCGGCAAAATCAAGCCAGATCGGGGAGCTAAAGTCGAAGGTGAAGCATGAGTCCCAAGTCTATGATCTATCTGACGTTTGTTTTGATCGCCAGTAATGCGTTCGGGCAAGCCCAGAGTATCAAGATCGGCGAGTTGAACAGCTACAAGGTGTTTCCGGCGTTTCTCGAGCCGTACAAGAAAGGCTGGGAGCTCGCGCTCGAGGAAATCAACCGCGGCGGCGGCGTGAACGGCCGCAAGCTCGAAGTGATCTCGCGCGACGACGGCGGCACGCCGGGCGATGCGGTGCGCGTGGCCGAGGAACTGATTTCCCGCGAGCAGGCCGCGGTGCTGATGGGCACCTTCGCCTCCAACGTCGGGCTCGCCGTGGCGAACCTCGCCAACCAGCGCAGGATCGTGTTCATCGCCGCCGAGCCGCTCACGGACAAGATCGTGTGGGAGAACGGCAACCGCTACACCTTCCGCCTGCGCCCGTCGACCTACATGCAGACCGCGATGCTCGTCCCCGAGGCGGTGAAGCTGAATAAGAAGCGCTGGGCGATCGTCTATCCGAACTACGAATACGGGCAATCCGCGACGGCCTCGTTCAAGAAGCTGATGTCGAAAGCGCAGCCGGGGGTCGAGTTCATCGCCGAGCAGGCGCCCCCGCTCGGCAAGATCGATGCCGGCGCCGTGGTGCAGGCGCTGCTCGACGCGAAGCCCGACGCCATCTTCAGCTCGCTGTTCGCGGTCGACCTGCAGAAGTTCATCCGTGAGGGCAATACCCGCGGCCTGTTCAAGAGCACGGCCGTCTTCAACCTGCTCGCCGGCGAGCCCGAGTACCTCGACACCTTCCAGGACGAGACCCCGGATGGCTGGTGGGTCACCGGGTACCCCTGGAGCGAGATCAACACTCCGCTGCACGGGAAGTTTCGCGACGCCTATCAGAAACGCTGGGGCGATTATCCGCGCGCCGGGTCGGTCGTCGGCTACGCGGCGCTGTACACCGCGGCCAGCGCTTTGCGCAAGGCGGGCTCCGCCGACGCAGACAAACTGATTGCCGCCCTCAAGGGCCTGCAGATGGAGACGCCGTTCGGGCCGATCACCTATCGCGCGCTGGACCACCAATCGACCATGGGCGCGTATGTCGGCCAGCTGGCGAAAAAGAACGGCAAGGGCGCGATGGTGAACTGGCGCTATGCCGACGGCGCGAGCTTCCAGCCGCCGGTCGAGGAAGTCCGCGCGCTGAGGAAGGAATAAACGGCGGGGTGAGCAGCTCCGCCGTCCTGCTGCAGTTCCTCAACGGGTTGGCGGGCGCGAGCTCGCTGTTTCTCGTCGCCGCCGGCCTGTCGCTCATTTTCGGCGTCAGCCGCATCGTCAACTTCGCCCACGGCTCGCTCTACATGCTCGGCATGTACCTCGCCGTGTGGCTCGCCGCCCCGCTCGGCTTCTGGGTCGCAGTTCCAGTCTCGGCATTGGTTGTCGCGGTTTTTGGCGCTCTCATCGAAATAGGTCTCTTGAGAAAAATCTACAAAGCGCCGGAGCTCTTGCAGCTCCTCGCCACCTTTGCCCTGCTGCTCGTCCTCCGGGACTTCGCGCTGTGGGCATGGGGGCCGGTGGATCTCCTCGGCCAGCGCGCTCCGGGGCTTGCCGGCGCCGTGACGATCGCGGGGCGCCAGTTTCCCGAGTACGAGCTGTTCCTGATCTTCCTGGGTCCGCTGGTATTCGCCCTGCTCCACCTGCTGCTGAAGAAAACCCGCTGGGGCATCCTGGTCCGCGCTGCCACGCAGGACCGGGAGATGGCCGGCGCCCTCGGCGTCAACCAGCGCTGGCTGTTCACTGGCGTGTTCGCGTTCGGCACGCTGCTCGCCGGCTTCGGCGGCGCAACCGCGATTCCGCACGAGCCCGCGAGCCTCAATGTCGACCTCGAGGTGATCGCGGATGCTTTTGTTGTCGTCGTGGTCGGCGGGCTCGGCTCGATCCCGGGCGCTTTCCTTGCGGCGTTGCTCATTGGCCAGATCAAGGCCTTTTGCATCGGCCTGGGCTTCTCGAAGCTCACGCTGGTGATCGAGTTCGTGGTCATGGCGGCGGTATTGATCGCGCGTCCCCGGGGACTCCTCGGACGCGCCCTGATCGAGCCGCGCGGCGCCGCCGCCGAGCCACCGCTGAAGGCCTTTTCGCTCCGCGAAATAATCTTGCTCGCTGCCGCGGCCGCTGCGCTCGCCTTGTTGCCGGCTTTCTCACAGCAATACACCCTCGTGCTGCTCACGGACATCCTGGTCTTTGCGCTATTCGCGGCGAGCCTGCACTTCATCATCGGGCCGGGAGGCATGATCTCGTTCGGCCATGCCGCGTACTTCGGCGTGGGCGCGTACGCGGCGGGGCTGCTGGTGCTGCGAGCCGGGCTTCCCATGGAGCTCGCGCTGCTCGCGGCGCCGCTGGCCGCGCTTGCCGCAGCCATCGTGTTCGGCTGGTTCTGCGTGCGCCTTTCCGGGGTTTACCTGGCGATGCTGACGCTCGCGTTCGCGCAGATCGTCTGGGCGGCCGCGTTCCAATGGGATGCGCTTACCGGCGGATCGAACGGGCTGATCGGGGTCTGGCCGGCGCCGTGGCTCGCATCCAGGACCGCGTATTACTACGCCGCCCTCCTCCTTTGCGGCGCCGCGACCGCGTTGCTCTGGCGGATGGCTTTCTCGCCGTTCGGCTACGCGCTGCGCGCGGCGCGCGATTCGCCCCTGCGCGCGGACGCCGTCGGCATCGACGTGCGCGCGCGGCAGTGGGCAGCGTTCGCGCTCGCCGGCCTGTTCGCCGGGATCGCCGGCGCCGTGTACGCGTTCTCGAAGGGCTCCATCTCCCCCGAAACGCTCGCGGTGCCGCGCTCGGTCGACGGCCTGGCGATGGTGTTGCTCGGCGGCATGCAGACGCTGACCGGGCCAGTATGGGGCGCCGCGCTTTTCACTTGGCTCGGGGATGAGCTCTCCCGCGACGCCGCGTACTGGCGCGCGGCCGTCGGCGGCGTGATCCTCGCCCTGGTTCTCGCCTTCCCCCAGGGGCTCGCGGGCTTTCTCAAAGAGAGGATCGGCCGATGACGCCGACGCTGGAGGCGCGCGGGCTTTCGAAGGCCTATGGCGGGGTGCAGGCGCTGCGCGAGGTTTCGTTTGCGGTCGGCGCCGGCGAGCTCGTTGGCCTGATAGGGCCGAACGGCGCCGGCAAGACCACCTGCTTCAACCTGCTGAACGGCCAGCTTGCGCCCGATTCGGGCGAGATCCTGCTCGAAGGCCGCAGCCTCGGCGGATTGCCGCCGCGGCAGATCTGGCGGCGCGGCGTCGGCAGGACCTTCCAGGTCGCCGCGACGTTCGGCTCGATGACGGTGCGCGAGAACGTCCAGGTGGCGCTCTTGTCTTTCAAGCGCGGGTTGTTATCCCCTTTTGCGACCATGGGCAGTCTGGAACTGGATGAAGCCAGCCACCTGCTTCGCCGCGTCGGGATGCTGGACCAGGCGGAGCGCGCCTGCGCGGTGCTCGCTTACGGCGATCTCAAGCGCGTCGAGCTCGCCCTCGCGCTCGCCAACCGGCCGAAGCTGCTGCTGATGGACGAGCCGACCGCCGGCATGGCCCCCGGCGAGCGCACGGCGCTCATGGCGCTCGCCGCCGGCCTGGCGCGCAGCGAAGGCCTCGCGGTGCTGTTCACCGAGCACGACATGCGGGTGGTGTTCGATTTCGCGAGCCGGGTGATCGTGCTGCACTCGGGCGAGATCATCGCGAGCGGCGCGCCGGCGCAGATTCGCGCCGATCCCCGGGTGAGGGAGGTCTACCTTGGCAGCGCTTGAGCTCGAACGCCTGAGCGCGAGCTACGGCCGGGCGCGTGTCCTGTTCGACGTCGGCCTGAAGCTCGATGCCGGCGAGGTCGTGGTGCTCGCCGGCCGCAACGGCGCTGGGAAATCGACTACCCTGAAAGCCGTCATGGGCCTGGTGCGGCCGGACTCCGGCGCAGTGCTCTTCGGCGGCCGGCGCATCGAAGGGCTGCAGCCCTTCGAGATCGCGCGGCTCGGTTTGGGGTATGTCCCGGAGGACCGCAGGATCTTCACCGACCTCACCGTTGCAGAGAATCTGGAAGTCGGCCGCAAGGCGCCTCGCGACGGCATTGAACCCTGGACAACGGAGAGGCTGTTCGCGCTATTTCCGGCGCTTGCCGCGATGCGCGAGCGTCTGGCGGCGCAGATGTCGGGCGGCGAGCAGCAGATGCTGACGATCGCGCGCACGCTGATGGGCAACCCGGCGGCGCTGCTCCTCGATGAACCTTCCGAGGGGCTCGCCCCCAAAGTGGTGCAGGAGATAGAGAAAGCGATTCTCGAGCTGAAGGCGAACGGGCTCGCCGTTCTGCTTTGCGAGCAGAACCTTGCTTTTGCGCGGCGGCTCGGCGACCGTGCCTACCTGCTCGAGCAGGGCCACGTGCGCCGCGCAGGGCCCATGAGCGAATTGCAGGAGAATCTGCTGGGATGAGCCCCCGCGGCCTTCTGCTCACCTTGACCGAACCGCCTGCGCGCATGGAGGAGGAGTTCAACGCGTGGTACGACAGCGAGCACCTGCCGGAGCGGCTCTCGATCCCCGGCTTTCGCTCGGCGCAGCGCTGGGTCGCCGACTGCAAGCCCGGCGAGGGAAAGTACCTCGCCACCTACGAGCTCGAATCGCCCGCAGTGCTCGCGTCGCCTTCGTATCTGTCGTTCTTCGAGAAACCGACTCCCTGGTCGCGACGCTGCCTGGGCAAGGCAGTGATGTTCAAGCGCTGGGCCTGCGAGCAGATCAATCCGGGCAACGCCGATCCGCATCCCGAAGCAAAGGCGGTTCTGCTTGCGCTGGATGAACAGGAAATCCCCTTGAAAAGCGGGATTCTTCAGGTTCGAACATTCCTGGCTTCGTCAGGAGAGCCCCGCAACGTGGCAATCTACGAGCTTTCAGTCCCCAACCTCACCTTGCCCGCGTCCCTCCGGGTCTATCGCGCCTATGCCCATAGCACTTGATGGAGGCCTGACGCGCTACGCCTGGCTGTCGATCGCGACCGCGATCGTCACTCTCGCGATCAAATGGGCGGCGTGGTGGCTGACCGGCTCGGTCGGGCTGCTGTCCGACGCGCTGGAAGCCTTCGTCAACCTGGGCGCCGGCCTGCTCGCGCTGTGGATGCTGCGCCTGGCGGCGTCGCCGCCTGACGCCAAGCACCCGTACGGCCTCTCGAAGGCCGAGTACTTCGCGGCCGGAATAGAAGGCACGCTGATCGTGCTCGCCGCCGCCGCCATCATCGCGAGTGCCTTGCCGCGCCTGGTTGCGCCGCGACCCATCGAGACACCGGCGTTCGGCCTGGCGCTCGGCGCCCTCGCCGGCGCGATCAACTTCGGCGTCGCCCTGATCCTGATCCGCACCGGCCGCGAGAATCACAGCATCACGCTCGAGGCCGACGGACAGCACCTGCTGACCGACGTCTGGACCTCAGTCGGCGTGGTCGCCGGCGTCGGCCTGGCGTGGCTGACCGGCTGGCTGGTCCTCGATGCGCTGGTCGCTCTGGCCGTCGGCGCGCAGATCATCTGGACCGGGGTCGGCCTGATGCGGCGCTCGGTCCTCGGCCTGCTCGATCAGGCGATCCCGGGCGACGATCTGCGCGAGATCGGCAAGCTCTTCAACGAGTATTCGAAGCGCTACGGGGTGACCTTCCATGCGCTGCGCACCCGGCAGGCGGGCGCCCGGCGCTTCGTTTCCTTCCATCTGCTGGTGCCCGACGAATGGAGCGTGAAGCGCGCGCACCAGCTGTCGGAGGAGCTCGAAGCGCGGATCACCTCGCTGGTGCCGAACGCCTCATTGCTCACGCACATCGAGCCGATCTCCGACCCAAGCTCCTACGAAGACCAGGGGCTCGACCGTTAAGTTGCCGATTTCGCGTCAGCGAAATTGGAACTTTTGAGCTTTTATCCTTAATGCCCGGGAAAGATGATCTCGATGTGTTCTCGGCTGACGTTGATGAACGGCGCCGATGCCACCTGGCGCCCCGCCGGCTGCAGCTCCCACACCTCGGCGTTGGTGACGGCGATGAAGTCCTTCGCCTCGGACATGAAATCGGTGACCCGCGCGCCTGTCACCAGGTCGATGTAGCCTCTGACGCGGTAGCTCGAAGTGAAGATGGTTACCTTGGTTTTGCTTTCGTCTGCCATTCGACCCTCCGCGTTGCCGCAATCAACCCTGCCCGATGAACGAGCTGACAAGTGTAATTCGTCCGGGCGACGGAATCATTATCGGGCAGGCCTGCGCCGAGGCGCAAACCCTGGTCGAGGAGCTCGTCGCGCAGCGCGCGGCCCTTTCGGGCTGCAGCGCCTTCCTCGGCGTGAACTACTCCGGCATCATCAAGCCCGGGAACGCGGATCATCTGAGGCTCAGCTCGTATTGCGGGATCGGCCACAACCGCGTGCTTTCCGACGCCCGCGTGCTCGAGATCCTGCGGGTTCCCTACTCGGAACTCGGCGCCCGGATCCGCGCCCGCCAGATCCGCGCCGACGTCGTATTCGTCCAGGTCAGCCCGCCCAATCCGCGCGGCGAATACAGCCTCGGCCTCGCCGCCGACTACCTCGTTCCCGCGCTCGAGGTGTGCCGCGCGGTGGTCGGAGAGGTAAACGACCAGGTGCCCTGGACCCACTCGGAGAGGGTTCTTTCCAGAAAAGACTTTTCCGTCCTGATCGAGTCCTCCCGCACCCCTGCCGCCGCGCCCTCTCGCGCAGCGGGGAAAGTCGAGACCTCGATCGCCCGCCACGCCGCGCCGCTCATTCCGGATGGCGCCACGCTCGAATTCGGGATCGGCGCCCTCCCCGATGCCGTCTGCTCTTCCCTCCAGGATCACAAGAACCTCAAGGTCCACTCGGGAACCATCGGCGACGGCGTCGCAGACCTGATGGAACGAGGAATCGTCAAGAGCGCGGACTGCGCGATGCTCATCGGAACCAGGCGACTCTTCGATTTCGCGCGTAACAACCCGGCGATCCGCGTGCGCTCATCCGAATACACGCACGGTGCGCAAACCCTGAGCCGCATCGAGAGCTTCGTCGCGATCAATTCCGCCGTCGAAGTCGACCTCACCGGCAACGTCAACAGCGAAGCCGCCAACGGCAGCTACGTCGGCGCCGTCGGCGGCGCCCCCGACTTCATCCGCGCCGCCAACCAGTCCCCCGGCGGGGTCTCCCTCATCCTCATCCCAGCCTCCCGCATCGTCGCCACCCTCTCCGGCCCCGTCTCAACCCCGCGCAGCGAAGCGGGCGTGATCGTCACCGAATTCGGCACCGCCGATTTGCGCCGCTGTGCCCTGCGGGACCGCGCCCAGCGAATGATCTCCATCTCGCCTCCCCACTCCCGCGAGGCCCTCGAACGCGAAATCGCCTCCCGAGGCACTACCTACTAATAGACATCTGCCGGCATATCGCGGTCTCTACCGGCGTATCGTTGCATCTACCTATGTATCGTTCTAGCATCCGCCGAATGTCGTTCAATCAATGGTTAGTCCGCTTGGTCGCGAGCGTCAATTCGAAATTCTAATAATGCACAAAAAGAGGAGATTGTCGTGAACCCTGAACGTAACAATCTCAAGAGCAGTGACAGCTCCATGATCGGCAACCTGGCGCCTGGTTTCGTATGACACCGAAGACCAGGCGACCGGGGAGCGATGGCCCCCATTTGGCAAATCACCGAAAGGGCGCCTGATGCTCATGCCGGACGGCCACATGATGGTGATCTTGACCGCCGAGGGCAGACAGCCCGCGAATACGGACCCGGACCGCGCAAGAGCCTTCAAGTCGATCTTCGCGTACTCCGGCAAATATGCGTTCGAGGGTGAAAGCTTCGTCACCGATGTGGATGTGGCATCGTTGGTGGAATGGACGGGCGCCCAGCAGATTCGCACTTGCCGCTTCGTGGGATCAAGGCTGCAGTTCATCTCGAAGTGGGCGCCCAGCCCGTTTGATCACAGCCGAACAACGAGGGGGATCATCGAATTCGAGCGTGAGGCGTAGTGGGGCGGATTAACCCCCCGGTCAACGCGGACGCGCGCGACGTACGCGGTGACGGCCCGGCTGTACGTTGCTACCGTGCCCCAGATTGCGCGCCGCCCGCGACGCGCCTTCCAGCTTTGCAGGGAGGAGAGAGATGAATCACCGCATCGCCATTGCCGCCGCGGCGCTGGTCGCCGCTGCGGGGATCGGGGCGCGCCCCGCCGTCGCGCAAATGCCCAAGTCCGTGCAGGAACAACTGGAACGCATCGGCTATGAGTTCGGGCCGCAGACCAACAAGGCCACCGTGGCCCTGTACACCTCAGAGCTCAAGAAACGTTCCAAGGCTGACGTCAAGGCGAAGAGCGACGTCGCCTACGGCAGCCACATGCTCCAGGTGCTGGACCTGTATCGGCCGGAAGGCAAGACCGGCGTGCCGGTGGTGTTGTTCGTGCACGGCGGCGGCTTCAAGGAAGGCAACAAGATCATCAATCCGGAATTGTTCGGCAACGTGCCCTCCTACTTCGCCCGCAACGGTGTGCTGGGCGTGAGCATGAATTACCGACTGGCGCCGGCCGCACTCTGGCCGGCCGGGGCGCAGGATGTGGCCGCGGCGGTGGCGTGGTTGAAGGAACACGCGGTGCGGTACGGCGGCGATCCCGCCAGGATTTTCCTGCTGGGGTATTCCGCCGGCGCGACGCACGTGGCCTCGTACATCTTCGACCGCTCGCTGCAGCCCGCCGCCGGCAGCGGCGTGGCGGGTGCGATCGTGTTGAGCGGCGTCTACCAGGTGCACCCCAAGTACGTCACCAACGTGGGCGACAACATGAAGGCCTACTTCGGCACCGACGCATCCCAGTATGACGCGCGCTCGCCCCTCACCCACGTGCCCGGCAGTAACGTTCCGGTGTTCGTGGCGGGCGCGGAGCACGATCCCGGGTTCCTCGTCCGGCACGCGGAGGAGCTGAAGGAGGCACTCTGCAAGCGCGATGGGCGCTGCCCGCGCTTCCTGCAGATGGCGCACCACAATCACATCTCCACCGCCGCCGCGTTCGATACCAGCGACGATGAGTTGGGGCGGGCGGTGCTGGAGTTTATCCGCGAGGGGCGCTAGGGTGCCCTGAAGCTGGACGTTAGCCAGCATATAAACAGGGCAAAAAGACTGGGGTTTGATCATGAACGATCCAAGCATTGGCAACGCAATTGAGCGCCTTAGCGCCGCTATTTCCGCTGATCCAGCTAAAGCTCGAGCCAAAAGCGCAGCGACGGCGCGGCTCGCTGAAGGCCAGAAGTGCGAGGTCACCGGACCGCGTAACGAACGCGTGTTCACCGACATGCCGCCGGCGATCGGCGGCAAAGGCTCGGCACCGAATCCCGGCTGGTTGCTGCGTGCCGCCGTAGCCTCGTGCACGGCGACTGTCATCGCGACGCGCGCCGCCAAGCTCGGCGTCGCTCTGAGCGCATTGGAGGTGACGGTCGAAAGCGAGTCCGATCAACGCGGGCTGCTCGGCCTTGACGACAGCATTTCCGCCGGCCTAGGCGCATGGCGCACCAGGGTGAAGATTGGCGGAAGCGCGCAAGCGCAAACTCTGCGCGAGATCGTGGCGTGGGCCGACGCGCATTCGCCCGTTGGCTGCACGGTCAGGCAGAGCTCCGCATGTTCCCTCGATGTCGAGCTGGTTTGAAAGGAGAAACAATGAAGATTCGCTTATCCGCTTTTTCCATCCCGGCACTCTTATTGGGCGTGCTACTAGCGGTTTCACCGCTTGTTTTTGGAGCCGATACCCCCGGCAAGAAGACCACGGCAAAGGACGTTTCCAGGAAGGTCGACGAGACCGGCGAGGCAATCAAGAATTACACGGTGGCGCAGCGGGACGAGGCCGTCAAGAAGGCCAAGGGCGCGCTCGACGATGCGGACAGGAGCATCCGCCGGATGGAAAGGAAGAGGAGGTCAAGACCGGCTTCGTGAAGAGCTACCAGGCGCTGAAGGAATCATTCAGCAAGGCAAGGAAGGACCTGGCCTCGGGAGGGCGTTAGAACTCATGGTCGGGCTAGCACTCAGCGAAAGGTCCTGAGCGCCGGGACGGTCCAGAAGGGCAGCGCGGCGAGCAGGATGAAGCCGACGGCGAAGGCGAGGCCGACGAGGTAGCCGCCGGTCAGGTCGTGCAGCACCCCGCCCATGAAGGAGCCGAGGGCCGCGCCGAGGGCGTTGGTCGCGTAGATCGTGCCGTAGATGGTGGCGACGTTGGAGCCGGCGAAGTGCCGCGCGCACACGGATGAGACGATCGGACCGCGCGTGCCCATGCAGAGGCCGAATACCGGCACGAACAGGATGAGCAGCGCGTTCGACGGGAAGGCCTCGAGCAGGATGAGGATCACGATTCCGGTTGCGGTGCCGGCGAAGCTCGCGGTCACAGTCTGGCGGTAGCCGAAGCGGTCCGAGATCAGGCCGCTCCCCATCACGCTCGCCGCCGACATCATTCCCACAAATCCATATGCGGTGGCTGCACTAAGCGGCGAAAAGCCGGCGTCGATGAAGAAGGCGACCAGCTGGACGGTGATCGAGAACATCGCGATCGAGGTGCAGAAGAAAAGCTGCGCCAGTCCCCAGTAGAGCGGCGAGCGCACTGCGGATGACAGGGTCCAGCCCTGCCCTTGCGCGGCCGACTTTCCGTCGTGGTGCAGCTCGGGATCGCCGGCGGCGAAGCGGCGCCAGGGGATCGCCAGCACCACCACCGGGACGAGGACCAGGAGAAGGCCGCCGAGCGCGCGGTAGGCGGTGCGCCAGCCGAAATCGCCGACGAGGTATTGCGCGAGCGGGACGAAGACGATGGTGCCGAAGCCGATCGCCGAGAACGCGATGCCGAGGGCGGTCGAGAGGCGCGTGCGGAACCAGCGCGAGAGCAGCGCTGAGCCCGGCACCATGCCGTTCAGGCTCACGCCGAGGCCGACCAGCGCGCCGACGAAGAGATAGAACTGCCAGAGGCTTTCCAGCGATCCGGCGAGGAAGAACGCCGCGCCGAGCGCGGTCATCCCGGCGCCGTACACCCAGCGCGGCCCGAGGCGGTCGAAGAGCATGCCCACCAGCGGCGCAGTGAAACCGTTCACCAGCAGGTAGATCGAGTAGACGCTGGTGAGCTCCGACCGGGTCCAGCCGAACTCGCGCTCGAGGGGACGCAGGAATACGGCGTAGGTGTCGCCGAGGCCGCGCCCGAACATGTTAAGCGCGAAGCACGCGGCGAGCACCGCGAAGGCGGTACGCGAGGCGGTCAGACCTTTTCGGTCGGCGAGAGGCCGAACACCTGGCGAAGATACGCCAGGTAGCCCGCGTCCTTGCTGACTGTTTTACCGGGCGCGTCGGACACCTTGGCCACCGGCTGGCCGTTGCACTCGGTCATCTTGATGACGACGTTGATCGCCTCGTAGCCGAGGTCGTTGGTGAGATTGGTGCCGATGCCGAAGGAAGTGCGCGCCCGCCCGTGGAAGCGGCGCGCGATCTCGATGGCGAGCGGAAACGACAACTGGTCGGAGAAGATGAGCTGCTTGGTGCGGGGATCGACGCGGTGCCGGCGGTAATGCGCGATCAGCTTCTCGCCCCAATCGAACGGATCGCCCGAATCGTGGCGCGCGCCGTCGAACAGCTTGCAGAAATACATGTCGAAATCGCGCAGGAAGGCCTGCAGCCCGTAGGTGTCGGCGATCGCGATGCCGAGGTCGCCGCGATATTCCTGCGCCCACTTGTCGAAGGCGAAGACCTGCGAGTCGCGCAGGCGCGGGCCGAGCGCCTGGCAGGCCTGCATGTACTCGTGCGCCATGGTGCCGAGGGGCGTCATGTCGTTGGCCTGGAGGCGGCGCCGGCCTTCGGCGAGGTCCGGGCGCGGCTGGGTGCGGCGGAAATACGCCTCGGAAACGATCGCGAGGACCGGGATCTCGAACAGGATGGCGTGCAGCCAGGGGCCGCGGATCGTGATGTCGATCTCGCCCGGCTTGTCGCCGTTGCCGATGCGCACGTATTTCTCGTTGAAGTGGAACAGCGCGAGAAAATCTACGAAGTCCGACTTCATGAAGCGCAGCCCGCGCAGGTAGGCGAGCTCGTCGTCGCGAAAACGCAGCGTGCAGAGCTTCGTGAGCTGCGCGCGGATCTCGGGAAGGTCCGGCCCGAGGTCGACGCCCTCGGTGCGGCACCTGAACTTGTACTCGACCTGCGCGCCGGGAAAATGATGCAGCACCACCTGCATCATCGTAAATTTGTACAGGTCGGTGTCGAGCAGCGACTGGATGATCATGCAACATCCAGTAGCGCGCGAGGATTCTTTTGCGCGATCAGAAGTAATGTACGGGCGGCTCCTGACGGAGCTCGTCGACCTTGTTCCCATTCCTGGAGCGTGCGGACCGAGACACCAAGGAGCCGTGCGAAATGAGATTGCGAAAGACCCGTGCGCACGCGAACAGAAGCTACGGACGGAATGTTAGTGACTCGTCCATGCTCGCCACGCTTGATCTCACGAATGCCCTCAAGAATCTCCAGACCGATATTTCGCTTAGCCGCTTTCATCTATTTCCTCCTTGATCTTACGCAGAACATGAGCGGGAATGTTCTCCGCCTCGTTTTTTGCGTAGATTGTCAGCATCCAGATGATGCCGTCGCGCGTCTTGGCGTAGTAGATGACCCTAATTCCGCCTCGCTTTCCACGCCCCGGTTGAGCCCATCGCAACTTCCGTACGCCACCTGATCCGGGTATTAGCGCACCGCGTTCGGGGATCTCCATCAGCTCAACTTGAAGAATCGAATACTCGTCATCGGTCAGATATTTGCCAAGCAGCCGCGAGAACAGCTTCGTTTCAATGAAGCTGAACATCCCCACATTATACGTCATTGCCGTACACCGTCAATTAGGAAACCAACCGTGCCTATTAGAAACCAAGGGGTAGCACTGGATCTGGGGCTTCTTCGGTCTGCTTGTCCTCGACCAGCCCGTGCGCGCCGACGCCGAGCAGGCGCACCGGCCGCTTGCCCGCCTCGGTGCGCTCGAGCAGGGCCACGGCGCGCTCGGCGAGCGCCGCCGCATTGCGCGTGGGCGCTTCGGCCGTATGGCTCCGCGTCACGGTCGTGAAATCGGAATAGCGTACCTTGATCGTCACGGTGCGCGCCACAAGGCCCTTGCTTTCGAGGTCCGCTGCGACGCTGCGCGCCATGCCTTCCATTTCGCCACGCACCACGTCGGCATCGATCAGGTCTTCCGCGTAGGTGCTCTCGGCGCTCACCGATTTCGTCGGCCGGTCGGCGCACACTTCTCTCGGGTCCTCGCCGATCGCGAGCTGGCGCAGCCAATCCGCCAGGCTGCCGACCGCCTGGTGCAGGCGCTGCGGATCGGCCGCGCGCACGTCGACCAGGCGCACGATGCCGATGCGGTGCAGCTTTTTCGCGGTGACCGGGCCGACACCCCACAGGGCCTCGACCGGCAGCTTCTGCAGAAAGCCCTCGACGCGCTCGGGCGAGATCACGGTCAGGCCGTCGGGCTTGCGCCACCCCGAAGCGATCTTCGCCAGGAACTTGTTGGGCGCGACGCCGGCGGATGCCGTCAGGCCGGTGTGTTCATGAATTCTCTTTTTCAATTCCTTTGCGACGACGCTTGCGAGCGGCTCGCCCCATAGATTCTCGGTGACGTCGAGATAAGCCTCGTCGAGCGACAGCGGCTCCACCAGCGGCGTGCACGAGCGCAGGATCTCCCGAATTTCACTCGACACCGCCCGGTAGTGCCGGAAATCGGGTCGCACGATAATGAGCTGCGGGCACTGGCGTATTGCGGTCGCCATCGGCATCGCCGAGCGCACGCCGAAGGCGCGCGCTTCGTAGCTCGCCGCCGCAACCACGCCCCTGCCCTCCGGTCGGCCCCCGACCGCGACCGGCTTGCCTTTTAGCGCCGGGTTGTCGCGCTGCTCGACCGACGCATAGAAGGCATCCATGTCCAAGTGCACGATGCGTCTCATTGGACAATCCTTCGCATATACTGTATATAGAAAGGCGCCATCGATATCGCCGAAGGCGCCTCGCGCGGCATCAAAGTACGCGACGGCCGCCCCGGACACCGGGCCGGCAAGCTGATGGAGCTTCCGGTGGTCGGCCGCGTGGCGGCGGGAAGCCCGATGCTCGCCGAGGAAAATCTGCAGGGACGCTATCAGGTCGATCCGAATCTTTTCACGCCGCGCGCCGACTATCTGCTGCGCGTGCGCGGCATGTCGATGCGCGACGTGGGCATTCTGGAAGGCGACCTGCTGGCGGTGCACAAAACCGTAGATGCTCGCACCGGCCAGATCATCGTGGCGCGTCTTGCCGACGAGGTCACGGTCAAGCGCCTGCGCCGGCGCGGCCACGCGGTGCAGCTGATGCCCGAAAACCCCGAATTCGAGCCGATCGAGGTCGATCTGCGGCGCGACGCGATGACCATCGAAGGCATCGCGGTCGGGGTCATCCGCAACGGCAAGGGCCTGTAAAGGCTTTCCGCAGGAGGTTTCCCGATAGAATTGCGTAGGGGTCAGGGATTCTGCGCGCATGAATCAAACCAGCACGGCTTCGGAAGCCGCGGTCCGCGTCGCGGAGCGCGGCGATTCCACGGGCATTCGCGACCGTACCGATCCGCGGCAGGTGCTGGCCGACCGCGTCGAGCAGCTCTACGGCCAGATGTGGCTCGGCATCCTGGCGACGTTCGCGATCGGCGCCATCGCCACCTTCGAGTTCTGGTCCGAGCGCCTCAAGGAGCTGCCGCCGGCGCCAACTGGGGATTTGCCGGCGCGGTGTTTTTCCCGTCGCATACCGACGAGCAGCAGGTGTTCCTCGCTTTCCTGCTGGCCGGCATGATGTCCGGCGGGATCCCGGTGTATGCGGCGTCGTGGCCGATATTCGCCCTGTACGCGGCGGGAATCGTGGTGCCCTTCACCTACGTGCTGGCGACATTCGGCAATCGCCTCTTCACCGAGATCGCGTTGCTCGTGCCGATCTTCTATGCCATCAACGTCGCAGTCGCCTATCGCCTGACTCAGGTGTTCCATTCCGGCTACCGCCTGAGGCACGCCTACGGCAAGCTGACCGAGGATTACAGTGTTCTCAACCAGCGCCTGGAACGCCAGCTGGGCGAGCTCGAGGAGGCACGGCGCCAGGTGGAAGCGAGCGGGCGCAAGCTGACCCTGTTCGCCGAGCGCGCGCCGATCGCGGTGATCGAGCTCGACCCGCAGGGACTCGTCACCCAGGTCAACCCGGGCGCCGAGCTGCTGTTCGGCTTCGCCGGCGCGGAAATGATCGGCAAGCCGGTCAAGGAGCGCCTGGTCCTGCCCGAGCTGCGGCCCGAGTTCGACCGCCAGTGGGCGCAGCTCATCCGATCGCGCGAGCCGCTTTCGGCGCTCCAGATCCGCAGCCCGCGGCGCGACGGGCTGCAGGTGGTGTGCGAATGGAGCGTGACGCCCCTCGTCAACCCCGAGGGCACGCTGATCGCGCTGATCGCCCAGGGCCAGGATGTGACCCAGCAGCTCGAAGCTGCGCGCATGAAAAAGGAATTCACCTCGACCCTGAGCCACGAGTTGCGCACGCCCCTCACTTCCATCATCGGCTCGCTGCAGCTCATCAACTCCGGCGTGCTCGGCGACCTGGCGCAGGACGTCGCCGAGCTCACCGCGGTCGCGGAGCGCAACGGCACGCGGCTGCTGGACCTGATCAACGACCTGCTCGACATCGAGAAGATCGAGTCCGGCAAGCTCACCCTGGCGCCGGAAGTGTTCGGCCTCGCCGAGCTGGTGCGCGAGGCGCTGGTCCTCAACAAGGCTTTCGCGGACCGCTTCAAGGTGCGCTTCGAGGTGAACGGCGAGTTGCCCGCCGACCCGGTGCACGCCGACCGCAAGCGCCTCCTGCAGGTCATGACCAACCTGCTGTCCAACGCGGCCAAGTTCTCGCCCGAAGCCGGCTCGGTCGACGTGACCCTGGAGAAGACCGGACCCAGCCTGCGGGTCGGGGTGCACGACCGGGGGCCCGGCATCCCGGAATCGTTCCGCGGCCGCATCTTCAGCCGCTTCGCGCAGGCCGATTCCACCGCCTCCCGGCAGAAAAGCGGCACCGGACTCGGGCTCGCCATCTCCAAGCGGCTGGTGGAGATGATGCAGGGACGCATCGGCTTCGAATGCCGCGACGGCGGCGGCACGACTTTCTGGTTCGAGCTTCCGCGGCACGGATCCTGACCGAGACCCCTTGCCCACCCGGCCGCTCAGCAAGATCTGCTACGTCGAGGACGACGAGGACATCCAGCGCATCGTGCGGATGTCCCTCGAGCGCATCGGCAAGATGAAGGTCGAGATCGTCGGCGACCCCACCGCCGCGATCGCTGCGATGAGCGCATTCGGCCCGGACCTCGTGCTGCTCGACTGGATGATGCCCGGCATGGACGGGCCGACGCTGTTCCGGGAAATGAAGAAGCGAGCCGAGACCAGCGCCCTCCCCGTGGTCTTCATCACTGCCAAGGCTTCGCCGGCGGAGCTCGAGGAGGTGACCGCCTTGGGCGCGGTCGGCGCGATCTCGAAACCCTTCTCGCCGAAGGACCTGCCGGACCAGCTCCGGGCGATCTGGGCAAAGCTCCCCTGAACCGGGGAGGCCTGCCTATCTCAGGCGCGACGTGGTATCCGCGCGGACGGCGCCGCTGCTGCCCTGGTAGTACTTACGCGAAAGAAAACCGATGACCTCGTCGGTGTTGCGGAAGCGCGCGTCGCGGTCCTTCTCGACCAGCTTGTCCATCAGGCGCTGATACTGCGCCAGGTGCTCCGGCAGCGACGGCGGCGCCTTGTTGACATGGCTCATCGCGACGTCGAGGGCCGTTTCGCCGTCGAACATGTGCTCCCCGGTCAGCATCTGGTAGAGCAGCACTCCGGCGCTATAGATGTCGGTGCGCAGGTCGAGTGCCTTCCCCTGCACCTGCTCGGGGCTCATGTAGCGTGGCGTGCCGACGACCTCGCCGTGGCTGGTGCGGTCGATGGCGTCGATGTGCTTGGCGATGCCGAAGTCGACGATCGCAAGGCTGCCATCGGCGCGGAACATCATGTTCTGCGGCTTCAGGTCGCGATGCAGGATGCCCTTCTCGTGGATGTCGCCGAGCGCAAACATGAGCTCGCGGAACAGCCTCAAGGCGTCCTCTGCTCTGAGCGCCTTGCCTTCGAGCCGCTTGTTGAGGTCGCCGCCCTCGAAAAACTCCATGACCAGGTAGGCATGCTCCCCAGAGGTGCCATGGCCGTGGATGCGCGCGACGTGGCGGCTCTGGATGCGCTCCACCATCGCGTACTCTTCCATGAACCGGGCCAGGGCCTTCTTGTCGGCGATGATCTCCGAGCGCAGGATCTTCACCACCAGCGGCTCATCGTCGGAGTCGCGCGCGGCGAGGTAGACGCGCGACATCCCGCCCTCGCCGATCAGGCGCAACACCTTGAAGCCCGGGATCTTTACCTTCGCCCCCAGCGACTCGCCGGCCATCCGGGCAGCGAGCTCGGGAGGCAGCGTTTTCTCGTGGCCGTCGCGAAGCAGGCCCCGCAGAGAGTCGACCAACCGCTCGCGGGTCAGCTCCTGCTTTCGCTGGTAGTCGTCGGCGCCGGCTTTCATCGCCCGCACCGCGATAATCTCGTTGCCCGCGCCGGTGAGGAACAGCACCGACGGGCAGTCGCTGCGGCGCTTGAACTGCTGCAGCCACTTCAGGCCGTCGCCCCGGCCAAGCATGTAGTCGAGGATGATCACGTCGTATGAGCCGAGGGCGAACGAAGCGTCCGGCATATCCCGCTCGACCGGGTCGTATTGCTCCACGAACGCGTCGGCCCACTGGTCCTTGATGAAATGCTCTAGCAGGGTGCGCAGGTCCTCGTCATCGTCGATGATGAGGACTCGCATCGCTAGCGCGCCCGGACGCTTGCGAGCTCGATCGCGTACACCGGGGTTGCTTCGGTCTTGCCGCGCAGCGCGACATTGCCGCGCGACGCCACGGAGCTCGGCGGCACGAGCCCCCGGATCGAGTCGTAGACCGCGCCGGACACCAGCAGCTCTCCGGCGCGCGCCATCTGCATCAGGCGCGCCGCGGTGTTCACGGCGTCGCCGATTATGGTGTAGCTCATGTGATGCGGCGAGCCGATGTTGCCGATGATCGCCTCGCCGGAGGCGATGCCGATGCCGACGCCGGTGGGAGTGCCACCGCCCTGGGTCCAGCCCGCGAGAACCGGGGCGAAGCTCGCGATCATGTCCTGCGCCGTGCGCCAGGCGCGCACTGCGGCGTCCGGCTGCGGAAACGGCACGTTGAATCCGACCAGCAGGCAATCGCCGGCCATGCTGAAGATGGTGCCGTCGTTGCGGAAGGCGGCCTCCGTGATGACCGCGAAATACTCGTTCAGCATGGCGACGACCTTGTCGACCTTGATGGTCTCGGTCAGCCGGGTAAAGCCGCGCAGATCGGCAAACAGCGCCACCACGCTGATGCGCTGCGCGTGGCTCTGGAACGGCAGGCCGTCGTCGCCCAGATCGGAGATGATGCGCTCGGCAAGGCGCGGCGAGATATAGCGGGAGAACGCCTTGCGGATGGTTTCCTTGCGCTGCACTTCGGCGGCGAGCCGCCGCGCCTCGAGCTCGCGGCGGGTGTCGTGGAGGCGGCGCAGCGTCTTGACCCGCGCGATCAGCTCCTCGACCTTCACCGGCTTCGACAGGAAATCGTCGGCGCCTGCCTCGATGCCGCGCACGCGGCTCTGGGTATCCTCGAGCGCGGTCACCAGGATGATCGGGATCAGCGCCGTGACGTCGTCCGCCTTGAGGCGCTCGCAGATGTCGAAGCCGCCTAGGCCGGGAAGCATGACGTCGAGCAGAATCAAGTCCGGCGCCGACGACATGGCATGAACCAGCGCCGCGTCGCCATCGTACACGGTGTCGACCACCATGCCCTCTTTCACCAGGACGCGGGACAGGAGCATCGCCATGTCCGGGTCGTCGTCGACGACAAGGACCCGGAAGGCCGCCTGCGCCGGCGCCTGCCGCCCCTCGAACGCGCGCTCATTCATAGGAAATCTGGACCCTCGACAGATAGTCGCGGTATTCGGCGATGCAGGTTTCGATGCTCGCGCGATCGCCGCTGCGCGCGCCATCCTCGACCTGCTTGCCGAACACCGATATGCGCTCGAAGCCGTATGAGTTGCCGACGCCCTTCATGCGGTGGCCCAGCATGCGCAGCTGCTCGAAATCGGCGGCCGCCAGCGCCGCCCGGAGCGCGTCGACCTCCTTGTGGCGATTGCCGATGAATATCGGGATGAGATCCTCCAGATCCTTCGCCACGATCACCTTATGGCCCTCATTATTCATGTCTTCATTATAGGCGGGCTCACTTTCCCCGGGCCGGCGAGGGCCGCCCCGCAATGTCAGGCTTTGTCAGTCAGGCCTTGTTACGGACTTGTCATACAACTCGCGGGCGCGCGGCAGGTGGGGATGGAGCGACAGCACCGCGCCGCAGGCGAATCGCACATCGGCGGCCCGCGGCGAAGTGCCGCGGCTCGAGCTCGAGCGTGCGGCGGATGTCGTGCAGGCATTCGGCGTCGCGCCCCAGCATGTAGTAGAGGGTCGCGCGCTTGTGCCAGGCTTCCGCGAATCCGGGGGCACTGCGCAGGAGCGCGGTGAGCCGCGTCTCCGCGATGTCGTAGCGCCGTGCGGCGATGTCGCGCGTCGCGAGCTGCAGGACCTCGGCCGCGGCGCGATGCGGGTGGTGCATCCAGGCATCCCAGATCCGGTCCTCGGTCCTGAGCGCCTCGGCCGTCTGCCTGCAGGCGGCGAGCCGGGCGAATAACGCGTCGAGCCCGGGGTACGCGAGCGCCGGCCGCCGCGCGCGCCTCGCGGCGATGAGATTCAGAATGTCGGCACTGGCAGTCATCGCCCTTTCATTTCATGGTAGCACCTCAGTGGAAGTCGCGTGATTGGGCCGAAAGCGGACCCAGCAAGGCGCTGTGATCGAACAGGCGCCGGGCTACGAGATGCACCACTTCGCCCTCACGCTCGACCACGCCCTGCACCCCGAGCAAGCGGGCGCCGAGCAGCTCGCGCCGCTGGCGCTCCACCACATGGCGCCAGAGCACCACATTGATGCATCCGGTTTCGTCCTCCAGTGTCACGAATATGACGCCGCTCGCAGTGTCGGGCTGCTGCCTGCAAGTCACCAGCCCTGCAACGCGCGCCGTGCGGCCGTGGGAGCACCGATGCAGTTTTTCAGCTTCAATTATTTTCATTTTTTGCAAATGCTTGCGGAGCAACGCAAGCGGATGCCTGCCGAGAGTCAGGCCGAGGCTGGCGTAATCGGCGACGATGTCCTGGCCCTCGGTCGGTGCCACGAGCGCCGGTATTTTCTTTTCCTCCTGAAAAACATTGAGAGGGGGAAGCCGCTCGGCTCCCGCCGCGGCCCAGTGCGCAAGGCGGCGGTGGCCCGCCAGCGACGCCAGGGCTCCCGCCGCGGCCAGGCAGCGCAGCTCTTTGCGATTCAGGCTCGCCCGATGCGCAAGGTCTGCCGTCGAAAGATAATTTTTACCGGAAAC